>Ga0100381_1004275_pt1 | contig 12105 bp, 6 predicted proteins | sample CryGeymeta201505_FD_80416 | JGI IMG/M metagenome (GOLD analysis project Ga0100381, IMG submission 80416) | Groundwater microbial communities from Crystal Geyser aquifers in Utah, USA - Crystal Geyser metaG 2015-05 | ecosystem: Environmental > Aquatic > Deep subsurface > Groundwater | place: USA...
CAGCGGCAGTAGCAGCGGTAGTAGCAGCTGCAGTAGCTGCAGTAGTAGCAGCTGTAGTAGCAATGGTAGTGGCAGTTGCAGTAGCAGCGCTAGTAGCAGCGCTAGTAGCAGCGCTAGTAGCAGCACTGGTAGGCGCAATGGTCTCCGTCGAATCACTATTCAAGGGGCCAACATTGATTGATTCAGCGAGACTGACCCAGTCGCGTTGGAAGACACCATCTACACCATGAACGATTCCATTGGCACCATTGCTGGTGGATCCGGGGATGATCGACTGGCCGGCCACAGTCAAATTATTTGCCGAAATCTCAATGCTTCCACTGGGAGTATTGAGAGAGGTACCTCCGGAAAATAAGGCAGGTCGCGGAAGAGCACTGCCAACCACCACATGATAGTAAATAACTTCGTCCAATATGGTTTCCCAGCCAGGGTTGTTGGAGTATTGGCTGAGATAGGGGTCCTCAGCAACAGCTGCATTGTTAGGAACAAAGACAGTCAAAATTTGGCTCATGTCGGTCAAGAGACTCCCTTCTTGATCCAAAGAAGCATCTTGGACTGCCTGAAAAAAAAGAGAGTAGTCGGGGTTTTCGGCAATGATATCGTAGACAGTACGTTGGGCGGTGGTTGTGGCCAACACCAAAGCGAAAATAGCGGTAAGTCCTTTCATGGTGATGGACTCTGTAATGATTAATGATAAACAAAAATGAGAAATGCCAAATAATGGAAAAATAAAGAATGGTCACGTATCGAGTAAGCATTAAAAAATGAGGCGCTAAAGATCAATGGTACTGAAGGGTCTATAGTGCATGAGCATTGGAGTTTTTCGCAGGTGTAAATTGAACGGAAAATTTCATTGGTAAACCTGTCTGAAGGGAAAAGGGTTTAAAAAAATGAAATCTTACCACGGTGTACCAACAACGTCAAAAACAGCTTGTAGTTTTTCGATAATTTAGGCCGGTGCGTGCGAACCCAAGCCCGCCAATATGATGTTCTCCACATTTTTAGGCTTCTATTCTTTTCGTACGAGTAGGAATTTGTGCCCCCAATATCTACTTGCTTGTGCATTCGCGGTTTTATTTTCTATCAGAACCTTGTTTGAAGTGAGGAATAAAGATGAAGCTAATACAAATACTGGAATAGGCTACAATGACAATTTGTATCAGATATAAAGTGCAGCCCCAATTGCTAACAGACTTGCCAGTGCTCGCGCGTAAAAAGTAGAGCTGACAGTAGAAGACGATGGAGTAGACTCGGGCGGGACTGTGAATACTGGAGCAGGAGTCTCAACGAAAGGCCTGTTATCTGGAGTCATGACAATGGCCGGAGTAGGCGCTACGGGAGCAAACGTAAGAGGGGCAAATGTGGGAGGATTTTCCACGATGGTGTAATTGAAATCCAAAAAGAGGCAGTCAATGTGATGGATCACTCCTGTTCGAGCCAGAATATTTGTTCGGTTGGGACCAGGAATGAAAGTACAGTTTGTCAGACCTTCTGGTCCATCGGCGTTGGAAAAGTAGATGAATGGAGCAGTCTGGTTCCAGCGGTAGAGCAAAGGCTCGCCATCTGGATTGGGGTACACTTCAATGTTCCATTTCTTTCCATTTGTAGATGTAAGTTGTTTACCGTCCATGTCTGCGAGATCATCATCGAACCATAGCAGTTCAAATATCATATTTTTCAGCACATCTTCAATTTCTAGAGTTGGAATGACCCTATTCCAAGCTTCGTTTGTCGCAGAAAAGAATGTCACTGGCAGCAAGTTATCAATGAAGACACCTAACTTGACAGTATCTATCAAATTCGTGACCGTTGTCATCTCCGGATTTTGCTGAGTTTGGTCGTAGACTGTGTATAGGACAGAGGGTGGAAGGGGAACTTGTTCCACAAGATGAATATATCTGCAAAATGCAAATAGAGAAGCAAATGAGGTGTTACGTTTCAATATAAATGGTGTGTCCCAGTATGCCACAAGAAACTCTGCCGAATGCTACAACGCCAGTCCTTACCCATCCACACCCAACATGTCGTAGGGCTTCAAAAAGCGTGCTCCGTCTATGGTAAGCTCTCCATCCTCGTCGATTTCAAAAGTCGTATTGAATCCGCTCAACATTTTAACTTGCATGTATCCTCCAGCATCTTCAGTCATTGCTTTCCATTCTTCCATTGAACGTTGAGGTTCCACAGTCATGTGAAGCAAAAAGTCCCACAAGTGACGCTGCCATTCTAGCGTAGAAATACGGACAGCAACTTCGATATTGAATTCTCCGTATCCATCTTGGATGGGAGCAAAGACGTTGAAAGATCCCTGATCCGTACCAATAGACTTGGTCAAATTTCGAATGTTCCATCCGGAGGAGATGTAGTACTGGGCCATATCCTTAAGATTGATAGTGGTAAAATCAGCGCAGAACTTCATGAGCATAGCAATACCTGGGGGAACCAATGGCTTTTTAACAATTTGCGTAACACTGTGGAAACAGGAACGCGTGCGCAAGAAGAAACGGTATAAGATGAATTGAAGTTGCAAGCATCTTTTCTCAAGTTGTCACATTTTATTTTCCACGTCAACACAAGCAAACACAAACACAAAAATAATATCCTTTTGCTTACCCATTGTTGGCAAAAGCTTGGCGATCCAATTCCGCGTCATTGAAACGGAGAATCCCTTCAGCATCTTTCGTAATCCACATGTCGGCAACGCCATTCCTTGCCCGAACTTTAATCTGAGAATCCCATGGAATATCCTCCTCGTAAATATTGAAGTCGATCAGGTTGTAGTTGTACGTCAGATTCTGAAACTCAGTATTATTAGGATCTGTCAATTCCAGCACAATAGGATAGAAACCCAGAGCAATGGAATCATTTCCGTAACCTCTGTTTCGAGAAGCCACCCAACTGGTTCCCGATGTATTAAATTCTAGCAGTGGTTCATCGAACCCGATTCGACTCGTAATCTTTTGCAAATTCACCAATTCATCGTGCACTTCCATATTCCAAAGATCGATTTCTCGCCAATAAGGTTTCATGACTCCTTCCATTGTGTGAACAATTCCGTTGGAAGCAGTTTGGCTGGGATTCGGCACGCTCGTCGACACCTTGACAAGGTTGATGGACGCAAAGGGTTGACTCACTGCCAGGGTTTGATTCAACGAGACCAACTCGGTGGTTACGCCATCAAAGATGTCCGGGTCGGTTAAGACTTGATTTGGTACAATGAAGAGTTGACAGTTGGCTTTCAGATGCTTCACCCAGCCATCCCTGGTCATGTAGGTAGTGAAGGCTTCATCAGCATCAATGGCATCGTTTGACGGCGCAAAGACGGTAAATTTTCGGTCGTTGTTGTCCAGAAGTTCGGACAAACCAGCCAGTTCTATAGCTGTGAAAAATTTGCTCAGTTGTGGATCCACTTTAATCACGTCCAGGATTGTTTGTCCCGAAACCGTCACCAAAGACGAAAGGACCAACAATAGGGCGGCATTGATATGGCAAAACATGAATCGCAGTTACTCTTCTCTCTGTATAAATGATTTTGTGGTTGTTGTTGGCGAAAGTAACAACGTATCCTGCGCGGTTATAAAATAATGATACTATGTGCTGTATGTGCTGAACTAACCCGATCGACAGAAAAGGATTTCCAACAGCATACACAAGTTAGGCAATGCGAGCTGATATTCTGTTTTTTCTTTTCTTTTCCAAAATGCTTATTACTACGCTGATATCTCACGACTTGTGTATGATTGATGACCACAAGGAAGTAAAAGTAAAAGGAGAATCTTGTTTTCTGCAGCAACCAGCAAGTTGATAGTTTATTAGCAGTCATATCTTTTGCTGTCTATTTTGGTACTACAATCCTAGCTAAGGTACTAGAGCTACCTGGTAGTAGAGTCTAGAGTAATGGAGATGACTGGTCATCATCAGATGACCCATGTTCGAGCAAATGCCTTTTGATCGTTTACACTACTAGCTAGTAGCTACTAGAGAGACTACTACCAATACTACTACTGGGGGTAGTAGCTAGCTCTACTAGTAGCTAGTAGTAGTAGTAGTAGTAGCTAGCTAGTAGAAGCACTCCGTAGCTACTACAAGTAGGAGTGGTAGTAGACAACAACCACATCGCCGGGTTGTTTGCTTTCTCTAGTAGTACTAGGCGAACTCCATCGCTAAATATCGCGCACACTGCGCAATCGTGAGATTGAGTTCTGACTGACACTCATCATAGCTCCTCTCACCTCTGGACGAAGTATTCGTAAACTAGTCTACTAGCTTCTAGTAGACTACTCTAGTAGAGTAGTAGCTAGCTACTAGCTAGCCAACCTTCAACGATACTTTGTAGTGGTTGTACATCAACAATAAGAGCATCAGCAACAACAGACAACAATCACACTACTCCGATTCTCTTCTCTTCGCCAAGCAGCCATACATTTGAAGGAGCAATGTCTTTTCCAGGAAGAGCTGTCCAAAGATGTTGGCATCTTGTAGATGCCTCCGAGCAAACAGTAGGACGATTGGCAGCGCAAGTAGCTCCACTATTGAAAGGAAAGCACAAGCCAACATTTCTGCCAAATAAAGACGTTGGGGACGTCGTCGTGATTGTGAATGCGGACAAGGTTAAGTTTTCTGGCAAGAAGTGGGACGATAAACTGTATCGTTGGCACACGGGATATCCCGGCGGTCTCAAGGAGCGACCCGCAAAAGCCATGCTCGAGCGCAACCCTACCAAGATTTTGCGCAAAGCCATCCTCGGTATGCTGTACCGAAATAATCTGAGGCAGAGCTACATGAAACCCCGCCTAAAGATTTATGCTGGATCGGAACACCCTCACTTGGCGCAACTGCCGGAAGGAACGGAGTCCCTGCCAAAGCATCCGCGCAAGAGGTCCGGAAACTACCACTTTGGATTGACAGATTATGCGGTGCCTGGATCCTATCAACCAGGAGTAATAAAAGAGGAGATAAACTTTCAGAATCTTCGAGTATTTGAAGAAGTTGGTGATATGGATGATATGGAAGAAGACCTAGAAGATATGGAATTACAAGAAGACGACGACGATGACGAAGCAGCAGTTGAAGGCAATGGCGAACCAAAAGACAAGCAAAGTAGTTGAGTAGAAACGACGATTTTACAAATGAATTGAAACATAAAATTCAGTAGCATATTAATTTTCTTCAAAAGCTAACTGCTGCAGTAGCTGTAGAGTGTAGAGAAAAAAAAGTTAAGTTTTTTAATTCTCCTTTCTAATTGTTCCATTCCTCTTCTTCCTTTTCTCGCGCCATTTCATTGGCCGTCTTGGAGCCATACGAGAGACCCAAATCGCCACGCACGAACAAAGTCTCTTCGTAACGAGCTCTTCCGGCCTTTTGTTGGTTCCAAGCCCGATAAAGGTCTCGAGATCGCTCAAATGCAGCATCACTGCCATCCACCGAGTCATCGGCATCATCAAGTCCTGATCGGTAAGGTAGTTTGACCAGCTTGAAGCGGTCTTCCTTTCGAATGCCCCAAGCTCGGATGGCCTCGATACCAAGATCCATACCTGTAATGGCTCCGTGTGGATCAGCGACCAAGTGATCTAATTCGACTCCATCTAAAAGATAATCTCCATAACGTCGGAAAAAATCTCGACGATCATCATCTGACATGTACTCATCAAAGAGAGGTCGCACGGCACCCAGATTGATAAGTTTTTCTAGCTGCTGATCATATGACAAGGTCCAAAAGACTTTTTCGGTATCCGTCAAGCCGTCGGGTGGGCCCTTTTTCAACAAATTCTGCAAGAATACATCTGCCTTAGTTTCGTCCTGTAGTCCGTTCCAGAAGCTGTTGGATTCCTCCTCGGTCCGTGGTGGGGCCGACAAGAGAGCTTCTCTTGTTGAATCTCGGTCGATCATAGACTTTTCGACATCTGAAGCCAAAGTATTGAGATACTTAGTCATCCAATTCTAAGCAAAAGGAGAATAAAATATGCGCGGAAGAGAACACAGATAAGCGCACACGAAATCAATGGACACAAGAAAATTCCAGGAACGACCTTACATCAAAGCGCTGCTTTTCGCTTTCCGGCCACTGTAAATAGGGTGTTTTGACGTTTTGGGTCCTCCATTGCTGTAGTTCTTCCGTTAGAGTAGAAATGATGTCCTTTTCTCTGGCTTGGTCGTCCTTACTGCTACGGTTGTCCGACCAATCCCAAGTGTCTTTTCCAAAACTTCGTTCTTCCGAAGCTGCTCCATCAAAACCACGCAAAGTCTTAAGCAATTCATCTACAGACGCAGGTTCGTCACTGGATAATTCCTTCGACGCCTGCTCCTCGGCTTCCAATTGGGCTTGCTGTTCTTGAGCTTGTAGCATCTCGTTTTCACTGAGCTCTAGTTTGGTTTCTGGAAACAGTGTTTCTCGAACAGCCACAATATCCTGTCCTCTGCTCAAGCAACTAGGGTCGTTTCCTTCTAGCAAAGATTGCCAAGTAGCTTCTGATAGTTGCAGAATATTCCTGGCGATCCAGTGGTCCAGGGCAGTAGAAGCTCCGACTGTCCATTCATTGTAAGGAATACCAGATTCCTGTAGCATACGGCTCCACTGCATCATGCCCTCCACTACACGTGGCTTATTGTGAAGAATGGAGGGTAGATCAGCATTCCTAATGCTGCCTTCCGACTCGTGGCCTTCCGAGGTAGCCGCATCGGACCCAGCAGAGTCATCTCCTAAATCTGCCCACTTCTTCATTTCTTGGGAAATGGCTCGACTCTGATGTCCTTCTTTCTTGTCTTCCTTGGCCAACAACTGGTCAACAATATTCAGAGCTTCTTGCTCGCTCACGTCTTGGGTTCTCATCACTTCGTACTGTTTGACAGCATAGGCATATGCTTTGCTCAAGACCGCACTCTTTTGTCCCATGGCATAATTTTCGGCGGGAGGCTGGACACCCAACAGCTTTTGGTAGTAGTCTTCTTTTGACGACCGCGATTCAGTTTGTCGTTTCAAGTACTTTTGTGCCAATTTCTTAGTCGGGTGTTTGGGTTGAGCTGCCTCCATTTGTCGCAGCAGTTTTTTGGGCGTCCTGGGAGGCCGAGGAATCGGAGGGTGCTGAGCGAGAATGTGATACTCGGGTGGATAATCTTGAACTTGCGTGCCTCGGATAAGATCTCTACGAAAGCGATTGACCGCGACACGGGGTTCCACAAAGTTCAGATCACCAGCATGGCCTCGTTTCAAAGCTTCCATGGCGGCATCAATTTCATCACCGGTGCGATACACACCCGTCTCAACAGCTCTTTCAATGTATTCCTTGACGGGAGGAATATACTTCAAGATACGCCTTTGCCCATGGCGAGTTGATATCGACCGACCTCCTTTTTGCAGTGCTAGTGTTCGGTGCATCTTGTTCTTATAAGTTCATCAAAGTTTATAGTAGCACGTGCAGGATGAATTGTATTATTTAGTATTATTTAGTATGCTTGTGATGCTTATCCGTCTTGTTGCTTTACCTCTGATTCTCGTCACTCAACTCAGGATTTCGTCCTGGCGATGACAGACCAAAATACTTTCTAAAGTACAGTAAGATTAGGGATACAAGCATCAATGTTATCCTCATGCCGAAGGAATTGAATGCCCCTCACATTGTTTCACTTCGCCAAGATCTGGTCTGTAGTGGAGGCAGCAAATCCGGAATCCTTTCGCCGAAAACTATTAGACATGGCTTTGATAGGTGGCATGTTCTGCTAAAAAAGAAAACAAAAATTCTAAACAACAGCCTTGCAGTGGTAAAAATAGAGAGCAAGTCGTGAACTAAGCTTTTCATACAAACTCGCAGTGTACAAGTCCTCGGAAATACAATCTTCAAGTAGCACAATACGAAAGATATAATATTATTATTAATCTGCAATCTGCATCCTGCATCGGCTTCTTTGACTACGGACAACAACTAAAATCATACACCTTTAGTGCTCAGAATTGCGACAAGCAAAACATTTTACCATGAAGTCCACTGCTTTTGAATTCAGTGATAATCCGTACCTCAGCACCGACACGGCCGCCAAAATTACCGGCGGAAATTATCAGACTACGTCAATAATGTGGCTCCTTCGCGTCAGTACTCAGTCATCCCAAGCTGATATACGACGATCGGCGATCGACAGAAGCTGTCAATTTCAAAATCAAATAATAATACCGAGTAGTTCTTCTGCATCCTCGAGGGGAAGGTGTTTCAAGGATATCTTGTCGGAAGTGCTTGAAGAAAGTGTAGAGGTCTCGTTCGGACAAGATCAGATACCCTAACTCTTATGAGACTCCTATTTCCCCAAGTTAAATGCGGAGATTCATGTCAAGCGTCTGAGCTCGAATGCTTTTCGTCTGTGTAGTCAGATCTCGCATAGAAAACCTCGCCCTAGGTATCTGCTATTCATGTGGATCCGAGTACCTCGCAAGAGTACACATCAAAATACAAGAGCATTCTTCATTAACTTGGAAATTGTCATCGAAAATCAAAACTACTGAACTCTAAGCTCTACACAGAGACAGTGAGCAAAAATGTTTTTTGCCGTTGCACTCGACCTTTAACTGTACATGAACCTAAGTGTTATAAGATTTTTTTTCTTATATCAATCACACTGCACTAAATCTAGAATTTTAGTAAGTTATAACTACATACATCAAGCTGTCCTTAAATATTCAACTGTTAAAATTTGTTCCTTCCTTGACCTTTTTGATATCCATTTCAGCGCGACTTTCTGCAGCTTCGGCCTTGGTCTTGATATCATCGACCGTCTCTTCGAGATTTTCGCGGACCTTTCTCCCATCCATTTCGGCACGCGATTGGACAGCACTCCTCTTGGTCTGAATGTCTTCTATAGCCTCATCGATCTTGGACGCTGTCTTTCGAGCATCCATGGCTGCTCGTCCAGCGACTGCATTCTTTTTGTGCTCGGCGTCGTTTCCCGCATCCGCCGCATTATCTTTCGCGCTCTCTTGGACCTTTGACAAATCCATTTCAGCACGAGCTTTTCCTGCATTAACTTTCCTCTGTACGTCTTCCGAAACCGAATCTGGGTCTCCGGTGTTTCCGCTTTTGGCAAAAAGAGGCATGTGTGTTGTCTGGGCCAGAGCTGAGAGTTTTGGAGCGAATGCTCCAACAGGACTGTAGAGTCCGAAAAGAACAAGAAAAACGATGGAAATTTTCATGGTGGAAAGCAAATGCGGGTTTTATAATATGGAAGTAAAAACTATTGTGAAGTCATTTGAGAGTTACTTGTTCAGCGAAAGATCTTTCTGAGCAACTCGAACGCTCTCCAAGAAGCCACTGAAAAAGAACTTCTTGACAGCATATTATTTGTTTCAGATTCTCCAATCGCAAGATAGCTTAACAACTATTGGTGATTCTTGACAACATTATTATTTATTTCTGATTCTTCAATCGCAAAACAGCTTATTAATAACTATTGGTCGTCTCTAGATGAGAGAAGAGACGAATAGAATATTTTGTCAGCTCTCAGAGCTTCCGCTTGCCGAACAAAATTGATTGGGAGTTGTATCAGTTGCTTTGTGACAAATGCGCGTCCGGAGGATATCTAAAACGACAGTGTGCGTCCAGCTCTCGTTCCCTTTACTGGTACCATCATAACAGAGTGTTTCTTGTTGTAAAAGGAATAATAGATTATTAGTAGCAACTCCGGAGTAGTAGTGTACTCGTATGCAGTATTTTTTATTTTGGAGTAGACTGCTAGCTAGCAGGTTGAAAGAACAGGTCCTTTACTTTCTCTTTTTTCGCGCCCCCTTCTTATTATTGGACTTGTTTTTCGAATTGACGCCCTTTTCGATCTTTGCTTTGGGCAGGGTAACCCTAACCACCAGACCATTCTGAAACTTTCGAATTCGTCCTCGTTCGTTTATCCGGGTCCACTCATCGTCTCGTGCCACTAACTTTCCTTCCGTCTTTTTGGTTTTGTTCGTCTTGGAGTCCTTAAATTCCAAAATGACATCAAATCCCCTGTAAGCATCAAACATGATTCCCGAGAGCTCATCAGTAGCTCCTGGAGTCGTGACTTCGATAGAATGATGAACGGCAATGTTGTATCCGACAGAGCCTTCGCCCGCTTCGTCAAAAGCTGCATTGACTGCTCTAGCAATGGACACGACGTCCACGCCACCATTGGACATGACATCTACACCACCATTGCTCGCCTCTTCTATAAAGCCTTCCGGAATAAAACCCTCATCCTCTTCAGCAAACAAATCATCATTGCCCACGTCCTCAAAGTATTCCATCATCATGTCTTCGTCAACAAAGTCTTCCATCATCGTATCTTGGTCGTCAAATTCCTCTTTTACTATCAAATTATCATCGTTGTCGTTGTCGTCGTCGTCGTCATCATCATCATCATCATCATCATCATCATCGTCATCATTTGATTCCGTTTCTTCTCCAGGTATGTAGCCTGATTGATCAACGGTGACAATCAATCGACCCGATTTCCACTCCACGGAAATCATTTCGGGATTGGCACCTGCCTCAGCAGCTGCTTTCATAATGATACGCTCTCCTTCCTTTTTCCATGCTGCCTCGTCTGTTCCGAGACTCGTACTGATAGACGATGGTTGATTAGTAGGTGTACTGCTACTGCTGTAAAGTCGACTGATTCTGTTGGTATCATTATTATTATTATTATTATTATTGGAGCATGTCTTTCCATCGGAAGCAACAACAGTAATTTTGTGTATGGGAGTTCGCATGTCGATAGAGGTGCGAAGGAAGAGGGGCCTTTGCAGCCAGCATTGGCATGGTGTTACGCAAGCAAGCGCTATGAACCATGGTATTGGTTGCCGCATGATATCAGGTGGTTGGTAATAATGGTGGTCTCAATTCTCAATGCAAATGTTTTGTTGGCGTTTCCAGCAGTGGGAGAGACCGAGGATTGAAATTGATCCATCCATCATCTCACTCACTGTTTTCGTGGTGGTGTTCAAGGTCACAGAAAGGAACTTTTAGAGGCACATCTGATCTCAAAGTTCGAAAGCACACTACCGGTATCGTTTTTTTTTAAATAATGGATGCACATGATGAGAGAGTTGAATGCGAAGAATGCATATGAATTGAATACCATTCACCATTCACCATTCACGCTTTCAATGACTCTTAAAAGCTGCTGGCCAAAATTAAGAAAAGACGCAGCTGAATTCTCTGAAAGGTTACTAATAATAATAACCGCCTGCTGTAGACAATGCTGACCACGACGTTATGATATTTTATTATGTTATGTACTGTCTGGAACATCATTAATTTAAAAAGCCATCGTTTCTAAACAACCATGAGCATATGCGTACTTATCTAAATATTGATTTTTGTTATCCACAATCCATTCTTGCTCAAAAGAAGCCGGCGAGCTATTGTAAGGATTTGTGTCGAGGGATAGGATCCTGATAACAAACAGAATGGAGGAGGACCGGAGCCTACCCCGCTCTCCCAGAGGAGTCTCTGGATTTTCAGATTTGGAAGTTATCTATAAATCAGCCCCTCGAAAGTCTGAGCGACAAGTTTTCTTTCAGTTAGATTCTTCTTCCTCGTCCGATGATGATCATGATCATGATGCAGTCCTTTGTGCAAAACCCAAATGCAGCTACGCACCTTTGCGGACAGAACTTTCCCAGGAAGAAATGACATGCATGTACTATACGAAACAAGAATTCAAGACCTTCAAACAAGAGGCGAGGAAGATGGCACAACTGTCCGAAGACGACGAGAGTCAGCGATTGTATCTTCGTACCTTTATGAACATGTATCATACTCAGACTCCTGGCAAAGATAATGAAGAAGAATTGGTTTCTAGAATATTAGCCAGCGATTTAGTCTGTCTTCCTCTGGCAACAGCACCGGTCCGGGGGTTGGAAAAGTATATTTTTCCAGGCCTGTTCGAAGACCAACGACGAGTCGTACAGAGCGTCTTGAAAGCTCAAGAGACGATCTCGCCAAATGTGCAAAACGACACACAAGCCTGTATTTTAGCCTCGACGTCATCTATATTGAGTCGACAAACACGGCACTTGGCTCGAACTATGGCACATGCCGATTCCATTGTCGCACTGAGTATTTATCGACGCACCTTTTTGCCGACGTCCCA
>Ga0100381_1004276_pt1 | contig 12104 bp, 8 predicted proteins | sample CryGeymeta201505_FD_80416 | JGI IMG/M metagenome (GOLD analysis project Ga0100381, IMG submission 80416) | Groundwater microbial communities from Crystal Geyser aquifers in Utah, USA - Crystal Geyser metaG 2015-05 | ecosystem: Environmental > Aquatic > Deep subsurface > Groundwater | place: USA...
CAGCTTCGACGCGAACGATTGGAAGGTGGAGCGCAAGCAATCTGACCGGGCCAAACGCAGCAGGGGAGAAGGGCGAGGGTATTCGGCGTTCGACCCATACGAAGATGGAGTGCTTGGCGGGCTTTATGGGGGCGGCACCTTGGGCACCACCTACCCGTCGATGTACACGTCGAACACCGACAGCCGTCTGGACGACCTCACCGAGTTTGTGCCTGGCTTCTTCACGGACGCGTTCGACCTCTGGGCCGAGTCGTTGATGAAGCGCGTCCCGTCGCGCGCCGGGGCGCTGAGCGCCGCGGCTCGCGCGAAGATAGAGGCCTCGCGGGCTGCGTTGGTCGCGCGCGACTACGTGCTCGAGGGTGGTGAGACGGTGCGCCTCAACGCCGACGGGCATTTCGAGGTCGTGTATCGGCTCGAGACGGGCCTCGAGGAGCGCGTCACGTACGACGGCGAGTCGCTCTTCAACGCCTATCCGGAGCTGGGGGTGGCGACACGGCGTAAGGTGGGCTCCTTGGAGTCGGCGCTGCTCGCGCGCTGGCTGCCCTTCGTCATGCCGACGGCGTCCAACCTAGAGGCCTGGTACGACGGCGACATGGTCGGAGAGACCTTGGTCCTGAGACCCGTCGACGGCGGCGCGGGGAGGGTGGAGTTCGAGTTCGACGGGTCGAGCCGCATCGTGACCTTGCGACGAGTCGACGGCGACTCGTCGAGCGAGACCCAAGTTCACTACAGCGGCGACGCCATCGAGCTGAGCTCCGACTTACAGAAGCCGACTCGTTTGGAGCCGAGCGAGCCCTTCGTGTCCATGCCTTTCGAGGCGTCGAGTTGGGCGCTGGTGGAGATGCCCTTGCGGCCAGTGTCCTACTGGAACGAGCAGCTACAGTCGCTGACCACCGGGACCTCAGAGTGGCGGGTCGCCGAGCGGCAGCTGATGGCGAGCGCTGCGGCGACGCAGAACCCGAGCGCGGTGGCGGCGGCCTTCCAGGCCATCGACAGTGCCTTCGAGGTGAGCGAAGGGGAGCTGACCCTGGCCAGCCAGGGGAACGTCTACTTTTCGAAGGAGATGCTCACACGTCTACGCCAGGAGCTGCCTGAGAGCCGTGTGCTGTCCTATCTCCTCGCCTCGCTGCAGCTCCGCTCGAACACCCGCAAGCCCATGACGGCGCTAGCGGGCTCAGAGCCTTCGCTGGTGAACCTCCTGGCCAGCTACCGCGACACGCTCTACGAGCTGGACTATGCCCGAAATCGTCCGATAGAGGCCGCGCGGGGCATCAAGCGTTTCGCGGCAGCGCATCCCTACCCCTCGTTCCTGTTTGTCCTTGCGTACCAGTTCGCGGCTCGTTGGCAATGGAACTCACCGGACGCTGCGCTGCAAACCTGGGCGCTGCTGGCGACCTTCGACGAGTGGTCGGAGCGCGCGGCGCTGGAGACGATTCGGGTCTTGAATTCTCGAGGGCGCTACGATGAGGCGAGCGAAGCGAGCGAGGCGCTCTTCGCGAAAATGTCCGAGCGGGGGCAGACCCCGTCAGCGGACTATGCCTACTACCAGGCTTATATTTACAGCTCCCGCGGGCAGGCCGGCTGGAAGCGATTCTGGGCGCAGTGGCAGGAGCGCGCGGTGACGAGCGGGACTTCGGCGTCGATCGTCGGCGTCTTCAACATGGCGATGATGTGCGGCCTGAGCGCCGACCTGGACGGTTTCCTGCTGAAGCTCCCCTTAGAGCGCCTACAGGACGCCAGCTTGGCGTTACCCCTGGCCAGCGCGAGCGCCTCGCTGGGCCGCGCCGACCTCGCGTGGACCCTGGTGCAACCTCATCTTGCTGGGCTCTCTGCAGCGGATGACCAAGCGCACATTGGCCTGCTCGCCCTTGCCTCGATAGTCGCCGAACGCGTCGGCCGCAACGAGGAGGCCGTCGACACCTTAGAGCGCCTGCTGGCGGCGCTGGACGGCAGCGTGATGACGCTGGCCGAGCTGCGCCAGAGCTATTCGCGGCTGCTTCGCCTGCGCGTCAACCTGGTGGCGACGCGGCTCGCTCCAGCCCAGCGCGCAGAGGCCGTCAACCTGGCAATCCGGACCGCGCACGAGTGGCGAGGGCAAGATCCGGACAACGCGGAGATCGACCGCACGATCGCCTCGATGTTGTACTCTCTGGGGGACACAGAGCGGGGTTGGCGCGAGCTGTCGAACCTCATCGAACGTCATCCTGCCGATGGCTTCTCGTATGGGGAGGTGGCCTCGGTGCTGGAGCAAGAGGGGGAGCTGGGGCACGCCTCAGACCTCTGGGAGACGGCGAGCCAGGTGGAGCCTACGAACCCAACCTGGTTGCTCGCGTGGTCGAACAATCTAGTCACTCGGGGGGAGGTGGCCGCTGCCGCCGCGCTGCTGGACCGCATTGCGCAGGGCAAATGGCAGGACCGCTTCTCGAACGTGCTGAGACAGGCCCAGGAGTCCAAGCGCCGTCTGAAGTGACGGAAGCGGCAGGAAAGAGGGGAGGTCGCGGCTCCCCTCTCTTGCAACGATATCAATACGCGCAACAAAATTCGTTCGGTGGTCATTGATCGTAGGTCCCGAAGTCGGGTACTGTGTCGGCACACGACGAACGATGAACGGCCACGACGATTGGGGGAATGTCACCCCACGTCCGTCACATGTGTCTCTGCTCACAGTGTGTGCTTATGGGTCCATACCTCCCGGTGACCTCGATGATTGAGTTCGATGACAGCCACTGGCCTCTGTGGGTCGTGACTTTCAGGGATCTCCCGCCGCGTTCTGGTGTGGAGAGGTTCCTCGCGAACGCTGACGTCATCTTCGAACGCCAGGAGCCCTTTGCCTGGCTGCTCCATTCTGTCCACACCAAAGCCATCCCCCATCAGCACCGCGCACGGTACGCAGAGTGGATAAAGGACAACCATGCACTGTTGTCCAAGTACTGCCTCGGTGCGGGTTTCGTGGTGCCGACGGTGATCGGTCGGCTGGCCATGCGAAGTATCTTCCTGCTCCAACCTCCGCCTTGCCCACATGCGGTCATGCGTGAGATCGATGCAGGCCGAACTTGGTGTCTTGGGCGACTCGACGCCAACGGGCTGCTCGACGTTTCCCTCAGAGAGGAGACGTCGGCCCATCCGGGCCCCAGAAAAAGCGAGCCGCGAGGCCGGTGAGCCTGTAGGCCGCTCGCCCCCCCAGACAACTCTTTGCGACTCCGTGGGTTTGCGTCAAGAACGAGGCCCAGCCTCATCGCAGCACCCAAGCTCCACCGACGAAGTCCCGCCAAGAAGGCTCAAAGCCCTCACGGGATTTTGCGCAATCGCATCTGGTTCGGCTCCCCCCTGATGACGTCGATGAGCTGGTGACGGGCTCCGGCCTCGAGCTCGCGGTGCAGCGCGCGGATGGCGTCGCTGTCTTCGGCGTTCATGAGGCGGTCGTGGTCGAGCGCGGGCTTTTGCCACCCTTCGCTGAGGATGGCCTCGAGGCGCGCGTCGTCGACCTCGAGGAGGTAGGAGAAGGTCTCCTCATGGGTGTGCGCTGGGGTATACGCCGAGAGTAGCTCGAGCTCACCGAGGGTGAGGTGGATGCTCAGGCTGGTGCTGTCCCACTGGGTGGCTCCATATTGCTTGCGCACCTTGGCGCATTTCATCCCCAGCAGCTTGGTCAGCGTGCCGAGGCCAGGAAGGGCGTCGTCGCCGAGGACGAGGTTGGCGGACGAGAGGTTGTGTCCGAACCAAGCCCCGGGCTCGACGCAGGGGATGGCGACCCACATGGAGAGGGGTACGAAGCGATCGCGCGTAGGCACGCTGCTGGCTCGCTTCGAGCCAGCTCGGTGCCGAGTAGCGCGCGAATCCCAATCGAGGTCGTCGTCGCCAACGTGGTACCGAACGCGGACCTCGGGCGAAAGCTCAGAGGCCCGCTTGCCAAAGCCGAACACCATGCCCGGGAACTCACCGCAGTCGAAGAGAACCCACCGTGGCATGAGCATCTCCTGGGGGCCGAAGGCAAAGCTGTCCAGGTGATGCAACCCGTTCACGACGTCGCGCGACTCGAGCGATGTGGCGGTGTAGCGCCGCTCCACGGGGATCTCGACTCCCATTGGGGCCATGTCGAGATAGGGCCAGTTGGCCGTGTAGCTGATGACGTAGGGCGTACAGGTGTCGAGGATTTTTCGGTAGCGTGCCGCTACGTCTTTGGCAGCGATGGTCATCTTCAGTCCAAGTTTCGCAGGTCGGACACCCAAGAATAAAAGGCAGTGGACTCGGCTCGCCGCTTCAGGTCACCAGGGTTCGGCTTCCAAGAGCAGCAGGAGCAGCGCTTTCTGGGCGTGGAGCCGGTTCTCGGCTTGGTCGAAGACGGCCGACCAGCGGCTATCCATGACCTCGTCGAGCACCTCTTCGCCGCGGTGCGCGGGCAGGCAGTGCAAGAAGATGGCGTCCTCGCGGGCCTGCTCCATGACCTTGCCGGTGATGCTGTAGCCGTCGAGCTTGGCGCGCAGCGCGTTGGCCTTCTCGTCCTGGCCCATGCTCACCCAGGTGTCCGTGTAGACCGCGTGTGCGCCTTTGACGGCGGCCATGAGGTCGTGCTCCACCGAGACGAGCGTGCCGGCCGCCTTGGCGTCTTGGCGAACACGGGTCATGACGACGGGATCGGGCTGGAGGTCCGGCGGACAGGCACAGACCACGTCGAGGTTGGCCCGGGGACCGGCGAGGAGCAGAGAGTGCGCGACGTTGTTCCCGGCGCCCACGTAGACGAGCTTGCGACGCTCTTCTCGCCCGAAGCGCTCCTGCATGGTCATGACGTCGGCGAGCGCCTGGCACGGGTGGAACTCATCGGTCAGCGCGTTGATCACTGGTACTGAGCCGTACTCGGCGAGCTCGTCGACGATGCTCTGTGCGGTGGTGCGGATGACGATGGCGTCGACGTAGCGGCTCAGCACCCGCGCGGTGTCGGCGATGGTCTCGCCGCGTCCCATCTGCATCCCGACGTTGCCATCGGCGGTCAAGATGAGCGGCTGAGCGCCGAGCTGGTAGCAGCCGACCTCGAAGGAGACGCGAGTGCGCGTGGATTGCTTGGCAAACACCACGGCGATCGACTTCCCATCGAGCTTCTTGCGATAGGCGCTCGGATTGGCTTTCACCTCTTTTCCGAGATCGATGACGCGCTGCAGCTCATTCGCAGACAAATCCAGAAGATTCCTGAGGTGTCGAGCCATCTGTGCTCCTGAGTCTTTCGTTGGAGGGGCGAAGTCGTTTGCTCGTCGATGCCCGAATGTCGGGCAAGTGCGGGCGCGCAATGGCGGTGTGTACGACCAAGAGAGGGAATTTGCCAGCATTTTTTGGCGGCAGAAGACGCCACGCAACCTAGCAATTCGGCAAAGCGTAATCAACGCGCTGTCGGTTTCATCGGATTTCGCGCACGCTCGGAACAGAGGTGGCTCGAAGCAAGTCACCTCGCGTCCCTACGCTGCGCGGGGTGCGGTTGGCGGTTGGCGTGCGCGAGGGGCGGGGGGCGGGGGCGATTGGCGTGCGCGAGGGGCGGGGGCGCGCTTCTCGGAACAGAGGTGGCTGGAAGCGAGCCGCTCGCATCCCTACGCGATCAGAGGAGGGCGACCAGGACGAGCAGAGCGAGGGCAATGGCCACGACGATGGCGACGGTTCCGAGCACGCCGCTCCACTGCGCCCACCCTACCCGCCCTGCTCCTTGGCGAAAGCAGGAATGGCAAACGGCGACTTTCTTCACCTCGCCGCCGGTGAGCTCGCAGCAGTCGGCGCAAACCAGGGCTTGGCAGGTGGCGCAGGGACCAGCGGCGGGCGCGTGGCAGTAGACGCAGTAATCTGCGTCGGGTCGCAGGGGGCTGAGCATCCTTGTCCTATGCTGGACCGCCCCCTCCCCCAGGTCGGGCCCAGGTCGGGGGAGGGGGTTGGAGAGCTAGTGTTCGGTTCGGGTCCACTGGGTGCCGTCGTAGCGCAGCTCCCAGGTCGGCCAGAACTCGAAATCGGTGCGCAGCGTGAGCATGCGCTCCATGCCCTCCAGATCCATGACCTTGAGGCGCACGGACTGGCGATCCTCTTCGCCCGAGATGGCTTGCATGAACGCATCGAGGTCAGGAGTGGGGATGTCGTCGACCTCGAGGATGCGCTGCACGGGGTCAATCATGTAGTGGGACGCTGGCGAGCCACCAGCGGTGTAGGTGATGTAGACGCCGCTCACATCGGTGCTGCGTTGGGCGGCGACCGCGAGGTGAGGCTCGTGCAGGAGGAGCCCTGCCCAGGAGACGATGCGGTCAACTCCGATGTTGGAGAGCTCCTTGGTCTTCACGGAGACCTCGAGCTCCTTGCCATCACGGATGACAACGAGAGCCACGTCTTCGTCCTGTGCGATCTTCTCGAGCTCCTCGAAGGTCGAGACCGTGCGCCCTTCAGCCGCGACGATGATGTCGCCACCCTCCAACGCCAGCTCAGACGGGAACCCCGAGTAGCGCCGTACGACGTACATGACTTGGCGCTGAGCCGGCGGGCGCTTCTCGAGGTCGTCGATGCGGGCGTCGGAGAGGCCCGCTTCTCGAGCGTCCGCCAGATTGAGGGTGTGGAGCTCGACGCCGAGGCTGCGGTAGACGACGGGCTTGCCTGCGACGAGGTCGTCGACGATCCAACCCACCAGGGTGGTGGGTGTTCCCGCGAAGACAGGACCTTTGTCGTCGAAGCCGAACGAGCCCCAGAGCGCTCGGACGCTGCCGTCGGCGTTGGCCAGCACGCCGCCGACCGTGCTCGGGGCCGCAGAGACCTCGACGACGTCGAGGTTCGAGGCGCGGAAGGCGGGGTAGTCGGGCAGCGGCAGGAGGATCGGAGCGATGCGCGTCACGGTCGACTCGTTGGACACTAGGTCGTAGTCGGCCTCACGTCCGACCAACCAGAGCTTATCGTGGGCGGCGAGGGGTGTGTCGTCGAAGCGGGCGCTCTTGACGGGGGTGTCGCCGACGAGCGCTGGGTCGTATTGGATGACCGCGAAGTTCTGAGTGGGATGCAGGAACACCACTTTGGCCGGAATGCGCAGGCTGGTCCCGAAGGTCAACTGGGCGTCACCGAGCAGGATCGAAGCGGTGTCTCTGTCCGTCACGACCAGGCCTTTGGCCGCGTCGACGACCAGTCCGGCACCAACGTAATGGGCTGCAGCCGCGCCTTCAGCGAAGTACGGCACGTCGAACTCGACCATGACCATGGAGTCCGCGAGCGCCGCCTCCACTCCCGACTCTGGCGCGGTCGAGGCGACGGTGCGGGGCTCGGGCGTCCAGACCCCTGTGGCCGGCGGCGCGGCCTCACAGGGCCATTTGCCGGTGGCGTCTTCACGGGTGCAGCGCTGCAATGGGAACCACCGGCGGTCCAGGTAGACGACCGCGATCTGTTCCTGCGCCGAATCGAAAGGCACCGCATAACGCACACGGATGCGGGCACGGTCGTCGAGGGAGAGCAGCACGGCCCAGAGCTCGTCGACGGTGTTCACAGCCCTGCCATCGATGGACTTGATCAGTGAACCCCAAGGAATGGAGCCGCCAAAGAGGTAACCCGGACGAGCGAGATAGAGGCCTCGAACCGGCTCCCGGAAGTTCCTCGCCTGCTGATACGAGAGCGGATGAATAACGGCGGAGCCGACCTCGACGTATTCTGATGGCGTGATGGCATGCAGATCGCCGACTCGAAGCTCCACCTCAACTTCTCTCGACCCTTTGAGAATGACCAGCTTGAGCAGGTCGCCGACCGAGCCGTCCAAGTGCGTCTCGAGGGTGACGAAGTCGAGTACCGGCTCGCCCTCGATCGAGAGCAAGATGTCTCCGGGCTCGAGGGCTTCGGCGCCAGGGCCGCCGGGAACCACTTCGTCGACGACGAGCAAGCCAACGGTGTTGGCGTCCACTTCGCGAAGTTGCTTCTCGAGCTCGAGGGGTAACCCGAGTCGACGCAGCTCGTCGAAGGACTGTCGCTTGAAGACAGTCTGGATGGTGCCGCGGGTGACGGGCTTCCCCTCTTGAAAGGCGTGCAGGGCGCGCACGACGCGGTCGAGAGGCAGGAAGTAGCTGGTCTCAGCCATGAACGCGCCACCGGCGTTGAGCGCGACGGCTCGACCTTCGATGTCGATCACGGGCGAGCCGGAGGAGCCGCCCGAGGTCCCGGAGGCGGCCTGGAAGTAGAAGGTGTTGAAGTCGTTGTAGCTCAGCCCGTCATAAGCGGGTGCGTCGCGGTCGAGTCGCGCCAGCGTGCCGTTGAGAATCGAGAGCTTCTCGCCGCCATCGTTGCCGACAATCTTGACGTCGATGCCGACGCGAGCGGCCTCGGGTGCGAGCGGGATCTCGTTGACCTCGGTGAACCGGAGGTCTGCGGGATCGTACTGGTAGAAACCGAAGTCGTGCACCGGATCGCGATAGATGGCGCGTAAGTCGACCTCCTCGTGGTTGAGGAAGACCGCCTCGGCGACCACAGGGCCAGGCTGCACGAGGTGTCGATTGGTGAGGATGATCCCTCGTTCGGCGTCAACCACAAAACCCGTGCCAAGGTAGGAGCCGCCGAACTCCGTGTCGAAATCGCGCGGCACGCTGATGCGCAAGACGACGACCCCTTTGACAACCTGGTCGAGGGTCTGCTCCCAGCCTTTGCCCGACTCCCCGAGCGCAGCTCCAGTGCCACGAGGTGGAGTGTGACCGCACGCGGCGACGCTCGCCATCACGAACAATGCGACCAAGAACAGGCCCAGGTGGATTCTTACAGACTTCAATTGCCCCTCATTTGGATTCCATTGCCAAACTTCCTCACGACCGGCTTTCGCTCCGTTCGAGGAGCAAAGGTCGGTCGTGCGCTCAGCAACTGCTTGGGATTCTTTGGCACGACACCAACTGTTGGCGTCGAACCCATCCGACGCACGGCAGTCGTTTGCGCACGAAATGCGCCAACGCTCGTCGAGTGCACATGCATTCCAACAAAGCCCGAAGCAATGCAACCGATCGCGAGCGCAGGGACGTGAGGTGGCTCACTTCGAGCCACCTCCGTTCCGAGAAGCGAGCGAAATCCAATCGCAGCAGCTCTGTTCTTGAACGGCAGCGAGCGGGACTGGCTCAGCGCGGCTGGGTCGGCGAATCGGTGCGCATGGCAAGCAAGTCGACACCTGCGCCTTCGATGGCGGCGAGGGTCGTGTTGACGAGGTTCTCGTAGGCGGGCCCGTGGACCTTGAGCCCACCGAAGCCACCATTGAGCTCACCCGAGTAGATCCCCCCGAAGCGCGCGGTCTCATCGTCCTCGAAGACCACCCCTCGTTTGCGCAGCAGGCTGGCCACCTTGCTCAGGTTGGTCTTGGTTGGCACCGAGACAGCGAAGAAGGCCTGATCGACGGGCCAGTGGTGGCGCGTCGTGAGCAAGTACGCGAGAATCGCGCCGGAGCGGTCCCCGCCGTGATCGCAGTGAATGTAGATTTGAGAAGGCTCGAAACCTGCCGTGCCTTGGATGATCTTCTCTTGGCTGGGGAAGCGACTTCCAAAGGCGATGTCGACACGCGCCATGGACAGCGCGTCGATCTGTTCCTCGACGTTGCGGTCGAGGTGCGAACCGCTGATCACCAAGCGGACGCCACGAGCATACAGCTCGCGGATGTGGGAGGCGTCCGGCAGTGAGCCCACCCAATAGCCCTCCTGGACCTGTCGGATGTTGCGGGGCAGACCGTTGTTGGACAGGCGCCACCGGGCTCCAAAGCTGCTCGAGACCAGACTCTGGACGCCGAGCGTTTGTAGCTGTTGCGTGAGGTTTTTGTCGAAAGGCTTGGCGGCGATTTGGGTTGAAGGACTGGCCTCCTGCTTCTGAGCTGGGAGCACCATCCTCGCCGGGGCACTCGGCTCCGTGGAGTGCGGCGGAGTGTGCCTCTCGGAGGCTTGCGCAACCTCTTCCTCGCAGGACCACGCCGGAATGAGCGAGGCGACGGCGAGGAACGACGCAAGACACAAGCCCGCCAAGGCGCTCACCACGAGCGCTTTGCGAAGTCTTGGTACTGGGGGGTGTTCGAGAACTTGTGTCATGTTCATACGAAAACAGCTGATTGCCGGTCCAGCCGGGTTGTCGAGCCCGATACAATCGGGCTCGCGACCCTCGAGCTCGAGGCTCTGAGCCTCAGCTGTGCGAATGATAGTACGAAGATGAAGGTGTGAAAATTTTCGTCGGTCGCCTTCACTCACCTCGGCGCCACCTATTTCTTCTCAGCGTGGGGCTGGAGCGCCTCGACTTTGGGGTGCTGAGGAATTTCCCCCTTTATTGCTGTGGGAATCGTCCGAGGGCGCTGAATCTGGGGCAGGTTGGACGCCGGCATTGGGTTGGCGTTCGGGGGCCGTTGGACCTGCACGCGGGCGCTGTAGATGACCTCGAGCTTCTCGGCATCACCCTTCTGATCGGTGAGGATCCAGAGCGTGCTGTTCGCGACCTGCTTGCCTTCTGCCATCGTCATCGTGACCTGATAACGATCTCCCACCTTGTCGATCTTCGCTTGGACCATGTTCTGTGGGTCTTCGATGCCGGTGACCTTGAATTTGGTTCCCTTGATAGTGGAGACGAAGACGACGACATCGCGGGTCGATTTTCCGTTCTCATCAAAGAAGAAATGAACCCGATCCTGATCCACGCTGATGTCGCTGGTGGCCCTTCCGTCGACACGGAGCTGGACCTCCTTGGGGGATTCGAGGTTGGTCTTCACGGTGAGCAGGCCGCCGAACCGGCGCGCCACATCGCCAGGCTTGATGGTGACCTCGAGGGTTGGCTCCTTCGCGCCTTTGACCATCTTCCCCGAGATGAGATTGGGATCGCTCGAGACCATCTCCACGACCTTCACTTCTTTGGCTTTGCTGCCGACGAGCTTGACCTGCTGGACTATGGTGTCACCCGTCATGACGTCGCCCATCGAGAGGCGCTCTGGGTCGAACCCTACGGCGACCTCGACGGTTCCTGAGATGTTGAGCTTGAAGGCAGGGTTGACGGGATCGTCAGAGCTGACGGTGACGGTCTTGGCGAGGACGCCGTGCCGACCTGCAGTGTGAACAGTGACTTCGATTTTGGCTTCTGCACCTGGGGCTACAATTGGCTCGCTGACCACGGCCGCTGTGCACCCTCAGCCACCATCGGCGCGACTGATGGTCAAGGGTCCTAGGCCCGAGTTCTTGACCACGAATGTGTGTTTGACGTCGTCGCCTTGAGCGACGGTGCCATAGTCGAACGACGGCGCGTCACAGCCGATCGCCGGAGCGGGCCCTGCAGGTTTGGACTCCTCGACAACCGGTTTGGCGACCTTCGGATCGACACCAGCAACCCTGCGGAGCTGTTCGAGCTTGGCCTTCGGCGGCCGAGTCTTGGGCTCTGGAACAAGGTCCTTTGCCACTTGTGGCGCCTCGTCAGCCTCGCAGACGGGGATGGCCTCTTCGCCCTCCTTCTGAGAAGCTCCCTCGCCTTCCTCCTTTTCGTGCTCAGCACGCTGCGGTAAGCAGCCGCCAAGCAGGAGGATCAGCAGGGCGATGAAAGGGAAACGTCTCATACCTCTTCTCCCAGTTTGCGCGTGAGCGTATTGCGGCGCTCCGATGCTTCGGAGCGCCGCGTCAGAACAACATGCTCATATCGCATTTTTTGGCCGTTGCCAAACCCACGTTTTCAGCCGCGCGGGGCACCAAGGCTTTCGCTCCCTTCGAAGCGCTCGACGTCGTAGACGCGGTGGCACAGGTAGCGACCCAAAGAGCGGATGGCCTGGTCGGCCGAGCGAAATACGGGGACTCCGCGCGAGCGTATGGCGCGGGCCAGCGGATCGTATAGGCTTCCGGAGTCGACCACGACGATGATCGGCTTCTTCGATTGGTGGAAGAGCCGCGGCAGCCGCTCGACGAGCGAGCCCGTTTCTCCAATCTCATCAGGTGTGGTCTCGAGGGCCGCTGTCAGGGGCACCACTCCGACAACGAGGGCATGGATTTCCGGGCTGTCCAGCATGACGCGGATCGCGCCTTCATAGGCGTCTTCGTTGGCCATGGGCGTCAGATCCAGGGGATTGCGAGGGTTCACAAGGGCCCCGAGGCCCTGCTGCGTGAGCAGCTGCGCGAGTCGCGCCGTCG
>Ga0100381_1004280_pt1 | contig 12098 bp, 8 predicted proteins | sample CryGeymeta201505_FD_80416 | JGI IMG/M metagenome (GOLD analysis project Ga0100381, IMG submission 80416) | Groundwater microbial communities from Crystal Geyser aquifers in Utah, USA - Crystal Geyser metaG 2015-05 | ecosystem: Environmental > Aquatic > Deep subsurface > Groundwater | place: USA...
AAGAATTCCTGAGGATTGGGGGGCGCTCCTTGCAGTCAATAAACATGGAGAGTCATGACGGTTTACACTAGGGGTTGATGCGTTCCGAGACGTAGTCGATGTAGTCGATCTTGGTGACGATGCCCCGTACCCTATCTTCGTCGATCACGAGCACAATCTGACCGCGGCTGAAGAGTTGACCGAGGATGGCGATGCTGTTGGCCGGCTCGACGACGGAGAAGTTGGCTTTGATGAGCGCGCCGATTGAGGACTCCGGCGTGCCATTGGGGGTAAGTAGGAAGTCGAGCAGGTCGTTTTCGGCGATGATGCCCTTGAGCATATGGGGCTTCACGTGGCCGCCAGTGGCGACGCCTTCGATAACGGGAAGCTGGCTTACGTCGTGCGCTTTCATCTTGGCGACGACCTCGCGCACGGTCTCGTCGGCGGAGGCAGTGACGACGGTCTGAGGCCCTTCTTTCTGGTTGATCAGGTCGCGGACCAGCCCGAGGTCTTTGTTGGCGCCAAGGAAACCGTTGGTCTCCATCCACTGGTCGCTGAAGATCTTCGAGAGGTAGCGAACCATGGAGTCGCACATGATGGTGACGATGTTCAGGGGCTTGTCGGGGGTACGTTCGGCATACTTGATGGCGGCGGCGACGGCGCCACCAGACGAGCCTCCGGCAAAGATGCCTTCCTTGCGCACGATGTCGCGGGTGGCGTGGAAGCAGTCGGCGTCGGTCACGCGGATGACTTCGTCGATGTAAGAAAAATCCATGGTGCCAGGCAGGAAGTCCTCACCGAAACCCTCGACGAGGTAGGAGTAGGCCTTGGTGAGCTTCCCGGTTCGGAAGTAGTCGTAGTAGAGGCTGCCGACCGGGTCGACGCCGACAACCTTGATGTTGGGGTTCTTCTCCTTGAGGTACTTGGCGATTCCGCTGATGGTCCCGCCCGTTCCGATGGAGCAAACGAAGACGTCGATTTCGCCGTCGGTCTGCTCCCAGATCTCAGGACCTGTGGTCAAATAGTGAGCCCGTGGATTCGACGGGTTGTGGTACTGGTTCGAGTAAAACGCGTTGGGGGTCTCCTCAACGAGCCTACGGGCGACCGAGTAGTAGCTGCGGGGGTCTTCCGGCTCGACCGCGGTGGGCGTCACGACCACTCGGGCGCCGACGGCTCGCAGGGAGCTAATCTTCTCGTCGCTCATCTTGTCGGGCATGACAAAGATCGTCTTGTAGCCCTTGATGGCTGCGATGAGGGCCAGACCCATGCCGGTGTTGCCGCTGGTGGCTTCGACGATCGTCCCCCCCGGCTTGAGCTCACCCGCTGCTTCGGCGTCGAGGATGATCTGTAGTGCGGGACGGTCTTTGACCGAACCGCCTGGATTCATGTACTCGAGCTTGCAGAAGATGTTGGCTTTGACGTGGGTCGCCATCCGATGGATGCGGACCAAGGGGGTGTTGCCAATGAGCTCGGCGGTGTTGCTGGCGGCTTTCATCTGAGGAGACTCCTAAGGTTCTGCGAATATCGAATTCGGGTTCGGTTAATGGCCAACGATCGACGGGTCTGAGCGGTCATCGAGTGTTGGGGTCTACTGGTCAATGGGGGCGAAAGGCAAGGGGCAAGTCGGCAAGACCCTCGAGAACAAGGATTCCATCCTGGTCATCGACTCGCCGAGCTGGCCGCTCAGCGATGCGATGCGAAGGTTGAGGCGCCGCAGCGCGGCGAGGTTGCGGTCGGCGGCTGGGAACTCGATGCGGTCTACGATGCGGTCTACCCTGCTGAGAAGACACGCGATGATCGCCCAGCCATCTTTTGCCAGCAGCACTCGCTGCGCGCCATCAGTTTCCCCTCTCTGCGCTTCTTCGGGCGTCACCGCTGGCGGTTCGAAGCTCAGCGTTCGTGAGGGTGGCTCGTAGCGGACCTCCAGATGCTGCTGTCGGCCATTGCCCAGCCAGAACTCGTTGGTGAGCGCGAGAGCCAGCAAGAACTGAGCGGAGAGAACAAGCGTTCGCTGTAGACTCGCCTTCTGTGGCCCCTTGCCGTTCTCGCTGACCTTCCCGGCCAGACTGGAGAATGCGTGAGCCAGCCCGGGCATGGCTGCGATGAGACCTCGGTCGATCAGCTCGTGGGTGACATAGCGACAGAGGCTCTGCTCGACGAAGACGAGGTCGAGCCCCTCGAAAGACAGGGACTTTAGGAGGCGGTCCGGTCGCAGGAGCAGCGTCAGTGGAGAGCGGGCCAAAAGCGCCATCGTTGGAGCGCCCATCGGACCTTGGGCGAGGTGGACGAGGACATCGGTCCCGACGGTCTGCTCAACTTGCACCTGCCAACGAAACGGCAACCGGAGCCAGCGGACGGGCTCGCCGAAGAAGGATTTGCTGCCGGCGGTGAAGAACACCTTGGTGTCGGCACGAAACATACGCAGGAGTGGCTCGACCAAGAGGTGGTGCTTGACGAGGTGCGCCGCCGTTCGTGGGGCTGGAATCTGGGTGATGAGTCGGTCGAGATCCCCGGCCAAGGCGGCGAGACGGGCGCGGCTCACTCGGCCACGTGCGGCGCTGGCGTGGGCGGCGAAGAGTGCCTGATGCAACGCGATGGAGAGCCGCAATGCCGCCGAGTCGAAGTCGATCAGGGGAGCGGGATGCAGCATCTCGCGGGCACGTCGCTGCAGGTGGAGCTCGACGGGCTCGAAGATCTCTGGAGTGGTCTGCAGCTCGCGCACCAGCTCCTCGAACTCCGCGCTCCCAAGGGGCGTGCCCAACAAGAACTCTCTGCCTTGAAGAACGGGCAGGAGGAATCGCTCTACGAACGCTTGTGCGGTGGTTCGACCACTCATCCAGCCAACCGTGACACGTGATGAGCGACAGAGCAGAAGCTCTAATTCGCCTCGAGGAGAGGGACCATACAGGAAACGACGGAGAGATCGAGACCCTTGGGCCCGAGGCTCGAGCCTGCCTGTAGGTTGGCCCGCGCGCGCCGACTGGCCGCCGAACTGGCTCGAAGCGAGCCCGCCTGCGTCCCTACGTGCGATCAGAGTTTGCGCGCCACCTGGAACAGGGCTGGCTCGAAGCGAGCCCGCTCGCGTCCCTACGCGCGATCGCTTGCTATCCAAGGGCACAGGCGATAGAGGGATGGCACTGGACTCATTGATGGAGTGAGCGATGTCTGAGACGATTGACAGCGTTGCCGAAAAGATCGCGGAATTGAACGAAGAGGAGCTGGTCGAGGAGGAGAGGACGCCGGATGCCTTGACTCCAGGCCCCGACGCGCCCGCCGAGCCGTATTACGCCATCATGGTGACGGACGGTGAGGGAACGACGACGGGGCAGCTTTGGACGTTCAGCGGAAAGATGATGGTCTTCAAGCTCGAAGAAACGGCTCAGACCGTACTTGCCGCCGTCAAGGGTGGCGACACCCACTGGGAGATTCGAGGCGTCTCGAAAGAACACCTTGCAGGGCTGCGTCAGGTTGGGGCTGCGAACCAGATCCCCATCTTCGTCGTATTGGGACTGACCGAACAGGGAAAGGTGGAGGCCGTGCCGTTGCCCAACCCTGCGATGAAGCCACCGCCCCTCCCGCCGCTGGCGGCAGGGGGGGCGCACGATGAAGACGTCGTTGCCCCGGAAGTCGTGTCGGACAGTGAAGAGACCGACGAGAAGCCAGAAGCCGAGTCGTCGGATCGTGCGAGCGAAGAATCCGAGGATGGCGCGGACGACGAAAACGAGTGAGAGTGTTTCGGGTGGGCAGAGAGTCATCGCCCATCGTTGCCGGTGACCCCACAAACCAGACCACTGCGTGCTAGGAGAAGAACGATGTCCACATACAAAACCGACGTGACTCAGAAATTTGGCAAGTATCGCGCTACCTTCTTCGACGCGACCGCCAAAGCTGAAGAGAGCGAGTTCGCCACACTCGACGACGCGGTCGCTTTCGTAAAGAAACAAGCTTCGAAGCTCGACTTCGAAGAAGATTCGGTGATCTTCAGAGGGATTGCCTACTCGACGATTTCGAGCCTCGTGCAAGAGATCAAGTCGGGAAGGTACTGAGCTCCGACGGGTTTCCATCGCTGAGGCGTGGCACCCGCCATGAGACGAACTGGATTGGTCTCCACAAAAGGAGACACCACGAGTAGCGCTGCCCATCGAAGGCCTGAACGGCGCTTCGGTTGGGCCATTTCATACGAACTTTGGAGGAATCATGGGTCGAGGAGATCGTCGACGGTCGTTGAAGATGATGCGTGCCAACAACAAACGCCGGAAGAAGGCGCGGATTCGCAAACGCGTCGAAGCCGCAATGAAGGCTGGCCGTCACAAATAGCGGAAGAGTCGGAACCTCCGGCCCGTCCGTCGTCAAGTGAGCCGTTGCGGATCAATCCGCAACGGCTGTCTCGCTTTCGCGGTGGGAATTCGCTCCTCTCGTGTGGCACGAGGTGGCGGTGGGTGCGTTCGGGTTAGGCACGGCATTTCGTCACCCATCAAGGGTCAACTAAGTTCGCTAAGCGGCCAGCTACATAGATATTCTTGTCTAGCGGCCAACGGCCAACAAAAGAATTCGTCGAGCCCTCGAGGTCGAGGCGCTGAGCCTCTCCCGTTGAATCGGTGACAGTTTACAGGGACAAGTATTCTCGCTCTGCGGCAGGCCACGTGGACTTGAGATGTCTAGCGGTCGGCGGCCAGCAAGAGAATGACTGCATGGGTTGGAGGATGTCGTGAACGAGCCAGAGAACGAGCCAGCAAGCGAGCAAGACCAAGCATCCCGTCGTAAGGACAAGCTTTTCCGGCTGCGCCACTCGACCGCCCACATCATGGCGCAAGCGGTGGTGGAGATGATGCCCGAGGCCAAGCTCGCCATCGGTCCCCCCATCGCCGACGGGTTCTACTACGACTTCGAGCTGCCCCGCTCGCTGAGCGACGCCGATCTCGTGGAGATCGAGAGCCGGATGCAGAAGATCATCAAGGGAAACCATGACTTCGTGCGCACTTCGATGTCCCGAGACGAGGCCAAGAAGTTCTTCGGCGAGAAGGAGCAAGGCTACAAGCTCGAGCTCATCGACGGCATCGCGGATGAGGAGATGTCCATCTACACGCAGGGCGGTTTCGTCGACCTGTGTGCGGGACCTCATGTCGGTCGCTCCAAGGCGTGCAAGCACTTCAAGCTGTTGAGTGTGGCTGGCGCGTATTGGCGCGGGGACTCGACTCGCCCCATGCTGCAACGCATCTACGGGACGGTCTGGCCGACCAAAGAAGAGCTGGACACCTTCCTCGAGATCAAGGAGGAGGCTAAGCGCCGAGACCATCGCCGGCTGGGCAAGGAGCTCGATCTGTTCAGCTTCCACCCCTATTCGCCCGGCGCCGCCTTCTGGCATCCCAGCGGCCTGATCCTCTACGAGGAGCTGGTCAGGTACTGGCGAGAGCTGCAGAAGACGGCGGGATACATGGAGATCCGCAATCCCCTCATTTACGACTCTGAACTCTACGCGGTCAGCGGGCACCTCGACCACTACGCGCAGCACATGTTCACGCTCGAATGCGAGGGCCGCACGATGTGCCTCAAGCCCATGAACTGCCCCGACACGATGCTCTTCTACAAGACGAAGAAGCGGTCGTATCGCGAGCTGCCGATGCGCGTCGCCGAGACCCAGACGCTGCACCGCAACGAGCTCTCTGGTGCGCTCAGCGGGCTGACCCGCTGTCGACAATTCACCCAGGACGATGCCCATATCTTCGCCACCATGGACCAGATTCAGGACGAGATCCTGGCGCTGCTGCGCATGGTCCACGACACCTACGCGCTCTTCGACCTGGACTACCGCCTCTACCTCTCGACGCGCCCGGCCGATTTCATGGGCGAGCTCGCGCTGTGGGACCAAGCCGAAAAAGCGCTCGAGCAGGCCATTGAGAAAGCTGGGAAGCCCTACCATGTGAACGAGGGAGACGGCGCCTTCTACGGGCCCAAGATCGACATCTACATCCGTGACAGCATGGGGCGCATGTGGCAGTGCGCCACCATACAGCTCGATTTCCAGCTGCCGGAACGCTTCGAGCTCGAATACGTCGGTGCAGACAACGCAGTACACCGTCCCGTGGTCATTCACCGTGCGGTTTTCGGCTCGATCGAGCGCTTCATCGGAGTCTTACTCGAGCACTTGGCCGGCGCCATGCCGACTTGGCTGAGCCCGCAGCAGGCCATCTTCCTGCCCATCAACGACGATTGTGCGGCCTATTGCGAGAAGATCGCCGCGGATTGGCGCGCCAAGGGCGTGCGAGCCGAGGTCGACACTCGACCCGAGAAGATGGGCTACAAGATTCGCCTCGCCGAACTCGCCAAGATCCCCTACATGCTCGTCGCGGGTGCCAAGGAGATCGAGTCGGGCACGCTCAGCCTGCGCACCTACAAAGACGGGCCTCGCGGCGAGCTGTCCGTCAGCGAGATCGAGACGGAGCTCCTCTCCCGGATCGCCCAGCGCACGCTCGACGTGAACATCAAGAAGTTCGACCTCGACGCCTTCGTCGACGTCGAAGACCTCGACGCCGAGGCCAAGGAGTACTGAGCTAAGTGATGACGAAAGCGCAAACACCGACGGCCGGTCCAAAGGACCAAGTCCTGTTGATTCCGTCACGTGACCCACAGCATGAGCTGGCGGGGCTGGGCCAGATCCTGAGCACGCGAGGCTTCGGCGCCGGAAAGCGCGGCAAGCCCGGGCTCTCCGGGGAGCGCTTCATCTTCGACGACCCAACAAAGTCGACGCAGGTCGAGCTGCGGCTCCTCATGGAGCTCGGTGTGATGCGGCTCCTAGTGCGCGGCGAGAAGAGCGCCGAGGTGGTTGCGACCATCGGGGACTACCTCCCCGTGATGCCCGTCGCGGCCATCCTCAAACAGCTCTCCACCGCGCGCAGCCAAATGGAGGTGCAGCTCTTCACGACGTTGGTCCTGCTGGCCTTCCCGGATGCCAAGTCGGCCATGCGCAGCGTCGGCCAGCAACTCCTCGACCAAGACAACGACGACCTCGCCAGCGCCGTGGTGCAAGGGCTCCTGTTGCTCGAGAGTCCCGACGCGATGCCCTTCTTGCGCGCCTTTGCCGCCTCGAAGCCAGAGAGCGAGGCGGGCAAGTTGGCGGTGAGGGCTCAGGAGCTCTTGACGCAAAACGGTTTGGCAGGCGAAACCCCCGAAGACCTCATCGCCAAGGCCGAGCGCGCTCTGGAGAAGACTCCCGAGAAAGCGCTCGAGTGGCTCGAGGAGGCGGCAGCGGCCGGCGTCTTCAGCCCACGGCTCCCGCTGCTGAAGGCGAGAGCCCTGCGGGCCTTGGGTCGCCTCGAGGAGGGACTGGCTGCCCTCGCCGAGATCGAACCCGGCGAGCTCGAGGCCGAGTCGCTCTTCGCCCGCGGCTTGTTTTGCGAAGACTTAGACAGCGCCGAAGACGCCATCGCGGACTACTCCCGTGTGCTGGAGCTCGAGCCCGAGCACGAGGGCGCCAAGCGGGGGGTGACCCGCTTGCGCTTGGCCGCTCAGGGGGCGGCTGGACCCTCCGATTTGGCGCAGCTCGACGAGGCCGTCGACACCTACCCCGCCGACCCCTCCTTGCGCATTCAGCGAGCGGTCGCGCGGATGGGGCTCGGGCGATTCTCAGAGGCGCTCGTCGACCTGGCCGAAGCCAAGAAATGGGACCCTGACAACCAAGCCATTGTCGTCCATCAGGCCGAGGCCGAGTTGGGCGTTGGGCTTTACGCCCAGGCGTTGCATTCAGGGGTTCTCGCCCACAAACAGGCCCCACCCGCTCTCAAAGCACGCGCCGTGCTCCTGCCGGGCCGCGCCTACCTCGCCCTCGACGAGCCCGAGCGCGCGAACGCGGCGTTCTCCAGCGTGGCGCGAGAGCTGCCGGAGCTGCCGGCTGCGCACCTGGGGCGTGGTATCGCGCTCGAGCTCCTAGGACAACCAGAGAAGGCACGTGCCAGCTATGAAACTGCCCTTAAAGGCGGCAGCGCCGTGGCGCTCTGGAGTCAATTGAAGCCCTTGACCTACCATCCTCTCGCCATTTGGGAGCAGCTCGGTGGGGCGGCGCCGTTCGTTGAGCGGCCCCCGCACAAGGCCGGCGTGATGCCCATCGACCCATTGTTCAAACGCTGTTTGGGTTGTGGCGCGAGCGCTTTGGGGCGACGAACGAGCTGTAAGGTGTGTGGTGGGCGCGAGTTTCTCAGTTAGACTGCTTGGAATTCTCCGTCTCCGGCGTCGGCTTCCTTGGTCACTCCTCAGCCCTCTGGAGGGGAGGCGCGCAGCGATGAGTGACGACCCCAATGGGGTGGGGTTTATCTCGAATTCTCGAGGAGTTTCAGACGTGCCCACGATAGCCACACAGGTGCCCACTCAACCTCGTCGTCGGTCCTTCTGGATTCTGGCGCTGCTGCTGACCTTCGGCGTGGGATTCTTGGCCGGCTCGACCGCCGACGAGCTGGCCTTCGCGAAGGACACCAGCGATCCGTATTCGAAGCTCGAGACCTTCGCGCAGGTTCTCTCTCAGGTGGAACGCAGCTATGTGGAAGAGGTCAACCAAGAGGACCTGATCAACGGCGCCATCAAAGGCATGATCCAGTCCCTCGACCCCCACTCCTCATTTCTCACCCCCTCTGAGCTCAAGGAGCTGCGCGATCGCACCGCTGGGCAGTTCGTCGGTGTCGGCATCGAGGTGGGCGTTCGAGATGGCGCGATCACGGTCATAGCGCCCTTGCCCGGCGGCAGCGCCGAAGCCGCCGGAGTTCAAACCGGCGACATCATCGTCTCGGTAAACGGGGCCTCGGCCCGGAGCTGGACTCTACAGGACGCCATCAAGGCCATCCGCGGAGAAGAGGGGACGAGCGTCGACCTAGAGTTCCAGCGCAAAGGCGAAGCGGAAACACTGCACCTTCTCCTCGAGCGCAAGGTCGTCCAGGTGGTCTCCGTGGAGAGCGAGCTCCTCGAACCCGGCTACGGCATGATCGCCGTGAAGTCGTTCGTGCGCAACGTCGGCCAGGACGTTCGCACCCAATACGACACGCTGGTCGAAGCCAATGGTGGTGAGGCGCTTAAGGGGCTCATCTTGGACCTGCGCAACAACCCCGGCGGGCTGCTCGCCGAGGGCGTCGATCTGGCCAATATCTTCTTGGAGAGCGGCCTGATCGTCTCTACCGAAGGGCGCAGCGGCCTCGAGCTGGCTCGGCACGAGGCCCAAGGACGCAGCTCCTACATCGATGTGCCCTTGGTGGTCCTGGTCAACGGCGGCAGCGCTTCCGCCTCGGAGATCGTCGCTGGTGCCCTGCAAGACCACCACCGCGCGGTCATCGTCGGGGCGCGCACCTTCGGCAAAGGCTCCGTGCAAAACATCTACGACCTCGAGGACGGCAGCGGGCTCAAGCTGACCATCGCACGCTACTTCACGCCCGCCCATCGCTCCATTCAAGGCCAAGGAATCACCCCGGACATCGAGGCCGCGGACGTGGAGCTCCCCAAGCCCGCCGCCGAGCCCGACCGCACCCGCGAGGCCGACCTGCCGCACGCCCTCGAGAACCACACGACCCAAGCCAAACCGGAAGCGGAGCGAAAGGAGATCACCAACTTGCCGACCCGAACCGCCCTGGACCAGCTCAAGGCGTTTCGCATTCTGAGCGGGAAAGAGCCTTGAGAATAACAGCTCCTGCCTTCTTGTCCAGACTTCGTCCGACTCCTAGGGCAAGCTCTCGGCCGTCGCTCACCAGCTCAACGGGGCCAGCGTGTTTCGTGAGCTGACGGTCGCGGTGGTCATCCCGGCCTACAACGAAGAGCGATTGCTGCCTCGAACCCTCGCCGGAATTCCGAGCTACGTCGACAAGATCTACGTCGCGGACGACGCGAGCTGCGATGGCACCTCTGCGATCGCCGAGTCCTGGGCCGATCCTCGGGTGCAGCTCGTGTCGCTCGCCCAAAATGGCGGCGTTGGGGCCGCCATCGTCGCGGGCTACAAAGCCGCGCTGCACGACGATTTCGACGCCGTGGTCGTGATGGCCGCCGACGACCAGATGGACCCCGCCGACCTCTCTGGACTCCTCGACGCCTTCGTCGACGAGGGCGCCGACTACGTCAAGGGCGATCGCATCGCCTATGGCGGCGCCTGGCTCTCGATGCCACCGCACCGCCTCTTTGGCACCTCGGTGCTGGGTTACCTGACACGGCTCTCCAGCGGCTTGCCAGGGATTCGCGACAGCCAGTGCGGCTATACGGTCATCGGCAACACAATCCTGCGTCGACTCCCCTTGGACGAGCTGTTTCCTCGCTACGGCTTCCCCAACGACCTCCTCAACCGCGTCGGCGAGGTCGGAGGGGTCTTGGCCCAGCGTCCGGTTCGTCCGGTCTACGCCGACGAGACCAGCGGACTGCGGGCGCGGCGCGTCGTCTGGCCCATCTCGCGCATTCTCTTGAAAGGAGTAGGACGCAGGCTGCGCAAGGGAAGCGTGCGTTGGCAGATGCTCCCCCGGGTGGCGCAGTTCTTCATGTTTGCCGGCGTGCTCTTCGCAGGCCTCGGGCTGGGCGTGCTCTCCAAGGTCGGCTCGGCCCAGGAGGCGACGGCTCCGGTGCTGCCTCCGGAAGCCTCCCGCTTTCTCGAGGCTCTCGAGCTGGTCGAAGCTCACTACTACAACCCCGTAGATCCCCAAGAGCTCGTTCGCGCAGGAGCCTACGGCCTAGTGGACACGCTCGATTCCAACTCGCAATTCCTGCCACCCAGCGACTACCAGGTCTGGCACGCCAAGATTCACGGCAAGAGCTCTGGCGTCGGCCTCCATCTGCAGCTGACCCCAAAGGGGTTCGCCGTCGCAGACACCGACACCGACTCGCCGGCCGCCAAAGCAGGCATCGTCGAAGGTGAGCTGCTGCTCGCCATCGACGGCGATTCCATCGAGGGCTTGGGCCTGCAAGACCTCCACGACCGTCTCATGGGGGACGTTGGCACCGAGGTCGTGCTGCTGCTCAAGGCCCCCCTGGAGCGCAAACCGCGAGAGGTCGCGCTGACCCGCGAGCAGATCAAGGTCGCGTCCGTCAAAGGCGACCTGCTCAAGGGCAAGATCGCGGTGTTGACCGTGCGTTCGTTCCAGGAGCGCGCCACCGAGGAGAGCCGACGCGTCTTGGCCGACCTCGAGGAGCGGGCCGACGGCGAGCTGCGCGGCATCATCGTCGATGTGCGCGACAATCTGGGCGGCATGCTCACCGAATCCGTCGATTTGGCCGACCTCTTCTTGCCCTCCGGCGATCTGGTCGTGAGCCTGGAGACCCGCGGCGAGGCCACCGCCATTCACATCACCAAGTCCGCTGTGGAGTTTCCACAACCCATGGTGATCTTGGTCAACCACCGCAGCGCCTCGGCCAGCGAGCTGTTCAGCGCCGCCATGCGCGACAACGAGCGCGCGACCATCGTCGGCACGACGACCTACGGCAAGGGCTCGGTCCAGTCGACCTATCCCCTGGGTGACGGCAGCGGCCTCAAGCTCACCACGGCCTGGTACCTCACCCCGAACGGCGCGCACATCGACAAGATTGGCGTGGTTCCGGATGTCTTCGCCGAGTCTTCTGAGGCGCTCGAGGTCGGCCGCGAGGAGCTCAACAAGCTCATCGACGCAGGGAAGTAGTCTGTCGTGGAGTCGGCCCTCGATCTTAACGCAAGGACGCCAAGTTAGCAGAGACGCAAGGAGTTTTCTTGGGTTGGACTGCGGATTTGCTCTTGGGTGTGGCGCGGATTTCTTGTCGTACGCTCTAGCCCCAAGCGAGAAACCGCTCTGCGTCTTTGCGCTCCCTGGCGACTTTGCGTTTGAATGGAAGCCGACCTGACTGCGAGCCCCGCTAGCCCCAACCGCTACCCCCTGCCGCCGGCTCGTACTACACTCCGCGCGATTTCCAACCCGCGAGGTCCTGCCGTGCCCAGCCAAGCTCGTCGACACCGTCTCTGCCTCGTCTTCAGCCTCCTCTCCCTGCTGACCATCGGCTGCATCGACGCCGAGCCTCTGCCGCTCGAGCCCTACGCCGAGGGCATCACGCTCGAGACCCACGTCACCGACTGGCGCGAAGAGGTCATCTACCAGGTCTTGGTCGACCGCTTCGAAGACGGCGACGCCAACAACAAC
>Ga0100381_1004284_pt1 | contig 12083 bp, 8 predicted proteins | sample CryGeymeta201505_FD_80416 | JGI IMG/M metagenome (GOLD analysis project Ga0100381, IMG submission 80416) | Groundwater microbial communities from Crystal Geyser aquifers in Utah, USA - Crystal Geyser metaG 2015-05 | ecosystem: Environmental > Aquatic > Deep subsurface > Groundwater | place: USA...
AGGTAGCTGCATTGACCTTATTGACAACGCCATGTGCCCTCAAGCTCAAAAATTTGATATACTCATCAGGATTGATACCTTTTCTGAGTAGCTTGCTGAAGATACTGTTTTCATGCCTACAAATACCTCGATATTGCCAGTTCATGATGATTCTCGGCACAATAGCATCAGAGTCATCTAGTTCACCTTCGAATCCAGGAATCAGAGGAATAACGATATAAAACTTGATGTTCTACTTATTCTCGTAAGCTCTCGAAATTCTTTCTTCAATAGCATTGCCGATCTGATTGGTAACATTCGTCTCTCCGTCGACTGCCGTAATGAAAAACTGATTTTAGATGTAAACAAAATGCTTGCAGTTTTTGATCAGGTGAACGTAGGCATTTTGGATGGATCTCTCTGTTTGATTAGCATCGCAACCGATGGCCCAACTGCCTGCTGATCTCAGCAGCTGACATTCAAATTCATCAACAGGATCATCATCAGTGTTGTTCGCCTCAAAGGATTTGTTCTGAGTGAGTCTGATGTCTTTAATATAGTCGATTTATTCTATTTTATCTTCCATTTTTTCAACAAGATCGTCAAGTTCCATGATGCTCTTGATAAGTTATGGCCCATGGCCCGGGTTGTTTGCCTGATGATAGGCCACCATTTGCTTTTTGAACTCATCACCTTTATTGATGATTGATTTAGTTCGAGGCATAAACTCCTTCTCAGATTATTTGCTTCCTCCTTCGCTCTTCATCCTTTTGTTCGATATCTCTTCATCAAGCGATTCAGTTCGCTTGTCATCAAGAACCAACTTTACATCATCGGATTTGATAGGCTCCTCGATTTATCTCTCTTCTGAGCTTTATTGTTGGTTGAACAGCTTCGACTTCAGCTCACCTGCATAATTTTTGATACTAGCAAGTTTGTGTTCGATGCTGTCTTTAATTTTTTTCATTACTGGCTCTTTTGGTCGATCTTGCTCTAAAATTAAAAGATAACGGTCCTCATAGTGCGTCTGGAAGCTGGCATAATTCCAATACTCAATGAAATGGTGACATAAATCTTGAACGATGTCACATTAGATCTTACAACCAACATCATGCCATGGCATTCGAGGTTAGTTGCGACTCACAGCGTCAACCCAGAATTACCTCACATTGTTGAAATCCTTTATTCTGCAGTTATTGTACTCTATGCCAGGATAAATAAGAGGATTGTTCTCAACGATTGAGTGATTATGACTGTCGTAGCGCCCATAGCACATGTCAATTCCCCCCATTAGTGCCACTGTCTGGTCGACTATCATTGCCTTTTCATGATGACTCCAGAATGAAGGGATTACCCCCAAAGGATGTCTGAGTACTTTTATGTTGCTTGACAAACCTTCGAGTGTCTTTTTTACGTATTAAGAGTCGTTGTAAAGTAGGGCGCTTTCATTGTAAACCAAAACATAAATTTTGACCCCTCGATCTGCTGCCCTTGACAATACTCGATCGAGCCTGCTATCCTTGAACTCATTGACTGGTCTCCTAAGATAGAGCTAGGGTGAGACCCACCATCCGACTATCATGATTTGAAACTGAGCTTTCGATAGGGCTTAATAAGCCGCTGCGTAATATTATTGAGCATCAATGAGAAGTTTAACATGTTGGACGGGTCGAGGAGGAGCAAAACTCTCAAAGGGATTTTATTCAGGCCCATGGATGCCCTTCAGTGCTTCTTTGATCAAGAAAACAAAGCGAATGAATGCAGGAGCGTCATTTGCATACAACAGTAATTTCCGATGGTTTGCTTCAAGAGTGATGCCATACGCAATTCCGGTTTATCTCCAGCCACAGGTCATTTTGAATGTTTTCTTATTGAAGGGGAAGTATTCTTTGATCTCTTTGTTGTTTTTCGAATAGTACATCACTCCTGTTGGCGTTATGACGAAACTGCGCTTGTGCCACTGCCAAGGCAGACGGCAGCAAGTATCATTAAATCTTCCTCCTGACTTTTTCACCATTTCGAAGCTTCCAAGCTTGTCCATATCTCGGTCCTTGGTTTAGAAAAAATCATGGATCGGTTGCCAGCCCAGCATGTTGTCTGCCACTGAAATGGATTTATTTCTTGACTTGAGCATGTAATCGAGGTTGATGTTAGTTTTGAAGCGAATGTTGTATTCCTTGATGAAATCAAGAATTTGATCATGATTCTTGTAGATCCTGAATAGGAACAAACATACATCCACTTGAAGTTGTGCATGGAGACTTAGAAGACTTACCAGACTAGCCCGATCTGGTCCAAATAATACTTAGCATCATCGCTGGTGGCTTCAGGCAGGATGTCCTTGAGTATTTTATCGGTTGTTCTCGCCTCTTTCCAGGTGAAATTCAGAGTCATGGATCTATACTTCTCAGACAATAGGATTATAAGTTCATTCAAAAATAAGGCTACAGATATAGTAAGCGGCATCTCTTCATCATACATGATGGACCGACCGGAAATGCCTAGCTGGTTCCTCCCTGTATGCCACCTTCTTGCTTATTACCTTCTAAAAGTAGTCGTCGGGGGTATTTGCGAGGTTAACGCCCACCACTGTTCCTTTGTACACCTTGAACTTTTCCACACTTCCTGTGTTAGTATTATACTACCAGCTTCAGAACGCATTTTTCTTCTCTTTATTCGCTCCTAAAGCTCTTTGTCCTGATTGCTGATATTCGACTGGATCTTTGTCTAGTGCCTTCTCAGCTTACTCTCTGCCACCTCAACCAATTCTTTGATCTTCTTTTGGTTCACCTGCTCGCTGCTCAGATACATCTGCATGTCGTACTCTTCTTTCCTTTCGCCTAGCTCTTTCCTTCTCACCTCTAACAGCAACTCAGGATCCAACTTTTTAATGGCCTTGGTGTTCATTTCCTAAAGAATAAGTTTTTTCCTCATGAGTTGCTGTATTTTACTGCTAAAATATTTATATCGCTGGTCTGACTTGCTTTCCAAACATTCTACAGCAATCTGAGTGAGTAAGTGATTACCATGTAGAGTTGCAGCAATTTAGATAAGCACTCACTGCGGTATGGATGGTCTAACTATTTCTATTATAACTATATCTCGAGAGCTAGCATCTCATACGCAAAGCCCTACTGTGCCTTCTCCAGCATGTCCTATTCATTATCAAAATTATACCTTGAGGTCCAGCCCTCTTTTGTTGCTCATCTGCCGATAATAAATAATATAATAGCATCAATAACTCAATACCATTCTGCTATTTATGCAACTACTCCTGATTATTGTATTGTACATTTATTATTGTTTCCGTTATCATTTGATAATTATAATGCTTGATCTCATCGAAACATACTAAAAAAATCCTCACATTCGCAGCATCAGCCTGGAACTTAAGTAATCATCTCTTGAATAAGGTGCATCAAAGATATGACTCAAATGGTCAACTTGCTGAGCAAGTTCAAAAACCTCAGAGAGTTGTCCCTTCATGGTAACAGACTCATTTCTATTCCTCCTCTTAGCTCGATTCAAAAACTAGCAGCTCTGGATATTTCGAACAATCCCATCAAAGTAACAAACTGCTTATAAAAGATAGACAACTTCCTTCTCGATCGATTGTTTCAGATACCCAATCTCATCCATCTTGTTATTGACTGCAGCAAAGCCTAGGAATAGATTATTATTTAACATCTGCCGAGATTGAAAACGATCAACGGGTAATGCATCAACAGATAGAATATTGAGAAGAATTGTTTTGAAGAGGAGAGGACTAAATTGGCAGATAAATTGAAAGAATAGATGTAGAGAATCAAATAAGTTTACTATCGTCTCAATGATGTAATATAGAACGAAAAGAGGGACAGCAGTCAGGAAGAACCTTTTTCTGCAGGGACCAAATAAATTTTGAAAAAATAGGATGAACTGATTTTTCTATATCAAGATGTTGAGGAAGAAATGGCTTACTTTTACGAAGGCCTCGAAGACAAACTTTCTTGTGATGGAGTTTTTGCTTATTGCAAAAACAAGCTGACAACAGTTCTCGATGGACTGATGATTAAGTTTCTTGACTAACTAGGACTAGAACAGGCTGTCAAAGTATATGAAGAAATAGCTCGTATCAAGGCATAGAATTTTGACCATGTTCTCAAAGTTATTTTCACGACCTCATATGAAAAGCACATCAGTAACGAACTATAAAAGCCGAGCAATAGAATTCGCAAATAAAAACTGTATCTGAATGAAATTTTTCGAATGAAAAAGATAGTTACAGAACTCAAGCAAGAAAACACAAAAATGGATAGAATCGCAACTCGATAGCTGCAAATACAAAGGCAGCCATCTGTTAAAGCTACTCCAAGAAATATAGAGCTTAAATAAAGATATACTCCTATGAAAAAGAGTCCAAGTAAACCTCTGATGAAATCGCAATCGAAGCAAAGCATGAGTAGAAGCCCCAGTAAAGTATTCAATAAAATGCCCAATCCAACAGACAGAAATAAATCACCCAGAGCTTTAAGCAAATCTCCCAGCAACCTTCATCAAAGATAAAGTAAGTCTCAACTCAATAAAATTCCGAGCAAAGTTCAGTTATCGAAATAAAATAATGGCAATCGAAATAGCAGCAGAAGTCAGCAAATAAGCGGCAATAAAATTCAATCTTTAGAGCAACTCTTGACTTTGATTCAAGAGATCATGGATGAAAAGGCAAAATACAATAACAAAAATTTTGAGAAAAAAGAACCTTATGAAACAAGTTAGGAGTTTCTATTTTCCTTCTTCAGCAGAAAATATGGACTCAAGGAAATTGCATTAGACTGGTGTTTGAGTATTATCAGGGCCATCGAAAGATTCTGTAAAGAGGACATTGAAGTCTAAATTTTCGGGAAAATTCTAAAAAATCATCTCTACGAACAGTATTATGACGAGTGCAAGAAGTTTAGAGGACAAATAGCTTCTGCTTTCAAGCGTGAAAGAGTCACTGAAGACCTCGAGGAAGGCAAGTTCAGAAGGATATTTACCTATTTCTTTAGTTACTAAAAATCTGAAACAATTGACAAAATTATCAAGCAAACTTAGTTTCCGATAACCATCAGCCAAGCAGAGTACTTTCTGCAATCCTACAAGTTGGCATTCGAAGAAAAGGAGCTCAAAGTATTCAAGGATCTCTTCGAGCAACTGGATAGTAACAATGAAGCATCTCTGACCCAATCCCAATGCAAAACACTGGCCAAGATGCTTCTGAAGGGCAAGGACATAAATTAGTAGGAGAAGATAAATTTTACGAAATCTGTGGATACAATGCTGGAATACTGCAAGAAGGATAAGTACATTTTTTCTGAAGTCTTCCAGATGATGCACACTATTCTCTGATTTAATATTGAATATTTGTTTCTTTTATTCGAAGAAATTGTCAGAAATGCCTTTTATGACAATTTCAAATAAATAGAATTTTTTAAAATAAGCTCCATTGAAATAAAAAATTATGCGTAGTTGATCAAGCTTCTATGAATATCAGCATTCTCTTTTTAATTACTATGATGTTAGAATGAAATCGATTCGAGAATAAATAAGAGATCAATGGTGATGTCCTTTCTTGTTTCTCATGAGCATGTAGCAGATTGTGATGAGAATAGATAACAGCAGGATGAAAGCTATTTTCAAATGCGTTGGGACTGTTTCATCAAATTATTTCCATTTACCATGAAGCTCAACTGGTCTTTCGACGTGATGCCCATGACCTCCGTGGCTACCATGTCCACCATGACTACTTTGACTATGTGTTTTACTGTGATGCTTGGAATGTACATAATCTGGAGTCTTTTCATTTTATTTGTTGTAGGCTAGCTCACTATTTGAATGTTTTTCTTCGGAATGCATGAACTGGATTTATTATTTATACTCAAACAATATAACTTAAGTGTATATATTTGAATTTCTCATAAAAGAGCTATTGCCATTTCTATTGTGAGAAGAATTCATTCAAAACAATGATATGTGGTCGATGATCCATCTGTATTTTATAAAATATAATGAGAACAATTACCAACCGAGCCAACACTCTGCTCCTTTCTCTCAGATATAACTACACTCCTGTCTCCAACTACGAAATTCAAAACAAACCCAACCCTGTCATCTCCATCTGTCTCGCCAATAATGACCAAGCCTACAATCTTCAGTTCAGAGTATGTGAGTCTTTAGTTAGCTTTTCGAGAATGTCGTTCCCAGAACCGCAGAAAATTTCAAGAGACTGCTTTTGGGCACTGCCAACTATAACGGTAGAAATTTATCTCTCATCGGCAATCGAGTCCATAACATCGTGTCCAGATCATACTTCGAACTTGGACATTTGGAAGAGGGTAACTGTTCAATCTTCGGCCCTACCTTCAGAGACGAGTCATTTGAATTGCCTCACGATAGACCCGGACTTCTGAGCTGCGTCAGCGAATAAAACACTTGCAACAGTCGATTCTTGATCACTTTCGCACCATGCCCTTTCATTGACCTTAGAAACGTGGTATTTGGTGAGGTGACAGCTGAATCTTTTCAAACCTTGAGAGCTGTTTAAAGACTAGGCAATAAGCTATCAAAATATCAAATAAAGGAATCAAAATTGGAAGAGCAAATCAGAAATGATCACCACTGATAATCTACAACAGCGATAATATCTCACAATATCAACAAAATTATTCAATCCCCTCCATTAATAATCCACCATTGCTGTCAAATACTTCAGATTATTCTTCAATTTTACCCACAGAACTTGTTGATCCCAGTCCTATTGATACCTGCTCTTCTCGATCTGTTGTTTCGTCGAATATAAGGTGAAATTTGTTGTTTTGGAGAACGTTTTAGGGTAACCACATTTTCTTACCAGAAGGCCACTCTTCAGGAGGAGGAAAGAGAGGATCTAGGCATAGCCTTAATGTCTGCTCTAGCAGTTAAGGAATTATGCTTGACAAAAGAGGGCAGCATATCTCTAGGCAGGGATTAGTGTTGACTTCAATCAACCAGGGCTTGAGGTTATTATCTATCATGAAATCCATTCCTAAAAGTTAGAAATTGTGTTACCTTCTTTCAGGGTCTAACTATAAATAGGTGGCCTTCACCACATCTAGTGCTATTGCCTTCATTTGTGGAAGAATAGCTTCTAAAAATGAATTTTTATTTTCAGAGTTGTACATTTTATTGATATACTTATTTAATTTTTCGTAGCTCACCTTGTTTCCTTCTTAGAATTTCCCATAATCCTTGTTGTATTTCTGAATGGCATCGTTGGTGAGATGAACGAATGTACTACTACCTCTTTTAAGGCTAAACAGGGTTGAGGAAGTTCTCGCATAACCTTCTTCAAACCAGTATGCTTTAAAGATCCCACCAACACAGGTGATCAGCAAAAAATGTCGGATATCAAATTTTCTGCCGTTGTAAAGCATTGGGTTGGTAATGTACTTCTGAATGATAAAAGTCCGTCGGCTTCCGTCACTATTTTTTTCTCCACTCTTTATCCTCAATCTGATATTTTCAATGTCATGAACAACTTTTATTCCGTTGCCTCGATTACTACATTATCCTGGCTTCATGATCCAAATATTCCTGCTTTGTTCGTTTAACTGCTTGTTTGCTTAAGTTTATTGATAGCATTCTTGAAAATTCTTCCATTCTGGATCTTTCAAACCCTTGCTGATATGAAAAGTCAAAGGTAGAAAATCAAAGACCTTCATTGATTTTCTATTATAATAATTTCGCATGAGATAGAAGAGTGCTTTTTTGTTTCCTATGTATCCATTGCGAATAAAATGATTGTGGACTTTGAACTAATCTGGACTCTCTATCTTCACGATCTTTTTCAAAGACGCCAGCATGGCCCTTTTCTTGAAGGTTTTCTCTTTGATAATCTCTTATTTTTAATTAATGGTATAGTACGAGCACCAATTAGAAAAATCCTTTTTGTTAAATATCTTTCTTTCAGGAAAATCTTCCGACTCGATGTCACTTTTCTATTTATAGCATTTCTATAGTGTTGTTAACTCTCTTATCGATTTTGGTTGATTGACAGTAACTAGATTCAGTCGAAGCTGCGACCAGGAAAAATGGGAGTTTTAAGGAGTATCAGAGATCGTCCACCAGAATCTTCTCTTCATCAAACCTATCATAAGATTAGAGTTGTTTCCACTGCCAATATATACTCGATAACAAGCTTATTTTCTGGAGGCCTTAAGAAAAAGACCATTAGAGTAGTTAATTTTCCACAGAAAATCGTGGTATACAATCAGACGATCTTTGTTTTTAGAGTCTGTGTTTTTCTCATTCATTCCAAAAACAAAGTGACCTTTCTTATTGACTTGTTTTCTGAAAGGAGAATAATCTTCTTTATGCATTGTACTGCACAGTTGTTTTGCTAACAGTGACTTCTTTATTGTCTTTTTATCCCGAAGAAAATTGCTAACAATGGTCTTTTATTTAATTCCAGATACTCGAAAATCTATCGGTTCCTCTTCTTCAGTGTTGAAAAATTAACAGATAGCTTTGCTTTCCTTTTTAGTAATTAAGTGCGAGGGCTCAACGACCAAAATATTTGAAGAATAGTAAGTCTCCGATTTGATGCGAGACCCCTTGGCTTGAATAGGACTTTTATTTTTTTTCCTTTTGATGAGATTCAGCTCATCGTAGAAAAAACTTTAACTAAACTTAAATACTGAGGTTTGTTGTGTTTGTATTCTCGTCCCTAGACTATTTCCAGCTGTTTTACAAAGGGCCTTTCTTTCTTTGATGTTACTAATGTAATGTGTTTTGCGAGTTTCGTAGATATTTTCGACTGACTTGTCTCTTTTTTACTCCCTCTGAAACATGCTTCCATATTACTTTGCTCTTTCCTCTTTGTTTAATGTGATTTGATGCTCGATAGGTCTTACTTGATATTTTTTGGGCATCTCAGTGTTTCTTATAGCAGCTCCAGAGCTATATTTTACTTTCGAAGCTCGTGATATGAATTTGTCATAGCTTCTTGATGCCAGTTGAGCGATTCTTCGTGGGAAAAGATGAGACTTTGTTCTTTTGAAAGTGTCAATTAGTTTATTTTCTTCTTATATTTTTATCATATTATTTTAACAATCAGAAACAGTCCAGAAGAGATGCTGAGTATTGCTTAGCAGTGTTTTTCCTGATTATTTTGTTCGATATTTAGAAGTTATACTCTCTTTTGAAGAAAAAATAATGCTGCGTTATCCAGGAACCAATTCCAACCTGTTTCGATAACAGCTCGCTTAATACAAACACCTCCAGCGGAAAATTTCTGAAGCTAAGGTAAAAAAGAGCCCATACTCCTCTTTGAAAGAAAATGTAATTTTGCCAAGCCTGGTAAAGTATCACGGGACATCCCAAAAGCAAAAGGACCTTTAGAGGCATAATAAACAGTTTACTAAGAGACTTGCAGAAGTAGAGGCTCGAACACCAAGGTTTCGCAATCAATCTAGTCAAGAAATGAAGGCCCCTCCCAGTATCCCATAATTCATGGTTCATCAACTGAACAAAAAGGGAATTGAAAAGAGTTGTTTCAAAGAAGAGCTGACCAATTTATACACTCAACAGCTGACAAAGAGAAGCAACAATCCCAATTGATTTGAAAACAACAGAAAAAATAAAAAGTTACAGGTTTCAAGATTTGGCCGAAAAGGGCTGGCTCTTTTGGCTTAATACTTTAAGAGATTCACCCTCTTTTGTTGTTGTTTTAAGAGAAACAAGGGCTTTTGCTTTATTAACCATGTTTAATATGACAACAGATTAAGAAAAAGGATGGGTTTTATTGTTTCCAAAGGGATTTTTTCGATAGAAGTCTTATTAAACGTTAGCCCCTGCCCTCTCCTATCCAGCTCTCAGTTACGGCTTCATCCTGATACAGTTCAGTTGATGAGTAAATGCATGATATCAGGAATAGATATGTTTTGAGAATCTATTGGAGTTACATCAACAACAGTAGCTGCTGGAGTTAAGTAACGTGCTATTAAACATTTTCTCAAAGGGAAAACCTCTAATTTTGGCAAAAACTTGAAGGTAAGTTAGAGAAGGCTTTAAAATCAATATTCAAAGAAAATGGCAAACAGAAAAAAGAATATATCATTGATATTAATGGCCTTTTCAGAGAGGGCACTCACAACTGAGTTGACAGTCGTCGTCAGTTTCGGCAACTAGGTTTTGCTTGCCATCAAATGAGGGAATCGTAGGTATTTTCCTTTTATTGATCTTGTAGAGCTTTCCAATGTCATCGGCATTGAGCTTATACTTTCTGGCTTTAGTCCTGAGTTAGATGAAGGCTTTGCCCATTGTGGTTCTTTTTCAGAAGTTATTTAATTATTATGTGTTACAAATATTGGAGAAAGGGACTTAAAAACAGAGACAAAAGAAGCATCTTTGAACAAGGCTTCAAGTCAACAAAACCCTGGTAAAATGCTCCCTGGGCATCTGATAAACCCCAGTGAGAAGCCAAACTCTGCAGCTCAACTGGAAGGTCTCCGTTTTTAGCTACTTGTTCAGCCCTATTTGATATTCCAGAAAAATCAAGCAAGGCTTTTTTCTTATCAAAAAATCATTAAAAATCATATTTGCATGGAACAAACTCTGATACATCATCAAAGGCTATGTTTCGAGACCTTTTGGAAGATTTTTGGCTCGTCATCAGAACATCTTCAAAAATTGAAAATGAAAAAACGGACAACTGCATCGAATAGTCAAGTTTGTAAAGACGGAGCAAAATCAAAGATTAATTATGAGATGTTCTTTCTGTTCGGTCCCTTTTTGTTGATCAAAACTATATCTCTGGAAATGCTTTCTCTCAACAGTTTCCAGCTAAAGCTGTTCTATCGAATCGTTTAAAAATAAATTTAGAGGCTTTGAATAGGCAAAATGATGATCATGAGGCTCCAATGATATGTTCATATGTTAAAGTTTCTCTTATTTTCCTTGAGTATAGAGTAGAACCTTATATCATGATAAAATCAACAGAAAAACTGGATTTTTTAAAAGAAGTCATCTCGCCAAAATGAAGACTTAATAATAGGCGATTAGATAGATTGTTTCAGCTCGAATTGACCCTTTAGCTATTTTTTCTATTTTTTCCAATATCAAAATGCAGAATAACTTGGTCCAGATAGTTCTCTTTATTATGTATTCAAATCTCACACTACGATAGTCGATTAACAACCATATTTGTAAGGCTTTGTGGGTTTGAAACACAGTTTACTGGAACTTTCGGGCCATGAAGAACATCAATGTGAGTAAACAAGAGTTCCTAATATTCTGAGTAACAAGAAAAGTCAGAAAATGCTGAGGGTTTGATATGAATATTGGGAATCAAAGGACTATTAATTTAAAAATGTGTTTGTCCCGAAAGAAAAGAAAACATAAGTGTAGCTTTTGTAACTTTACAAAAAATATGAGTTCAATGCTGCAAATGGGCTCTATTTACAATTTTTTTGAATCATTAGAATTGAATTGTCAAAGGCAATCATAATGGACTTGTTCCATGCTCTGATTAATTAGAAAACTTAGTGTCAGGATCAACTGGGAGAAGTAATAAAGGTGGCCTCGTTATTAGCTTAGAGTATTATCAATCACTATCTATGATTAAGCTATAAGCTCAATCAATAAATTATCAATGGCAACTTATTGGATCATTGCGATTTTACTGATAGTTGCAGCAAGCCGATGTCCAGCTACTCTCACGCACCCTCACATCGTCTCTGGTACTCCTGTCCTCATATAGGTACACTCAGTCTCCTCCCTAACTCACCTGCCCAAACAGTTTTTAGCTATGTGTTCTTACAACCCTTTCAGAATATTCCTCAGGCTGCTTTGGGCATCGTTTCAATGTCTACTCCTCAGCAGGTGAGTCAAAACGACAACAGTTTTTATGTGATTCCTCGTGCGACTTCTACAATGATTCAAGTGACATCCAGACTGCAAACCTCTAACTGGTTTATTTCTCGCATCACATTTTTGGCTAGTACTAGCTCTGAGCTTCTATTGTCGACGCTTTCCGCTCGTACCCCCACACTTATTCAGCTGTCGGCAATACTGGCATTCAGGCAAACAATTTCAATGTTATATTCAAA
>Ga0100381_1004287_pt1 | contig 12080 bp, 10 predicted proteins | sample CryGeymeta201505_FD_80416 | JGI IMG/M metagenome (GOLD analysis project Ga0100381, IMG submission 80416) | Groundwater microbial communities from Crystal Geyser aquifers in Utah, USA - Crystal Geyser metaG 2015-05 | ecosystem: Environmental > Aquatic > Deep subsurface > Groundwater | place: USA...
CGTCAGGGTGAAGCCCAGCGCCTCGGCGGCCGGGATCACCGCCTTCAGGAACGCGATCAGGTTGGCGCGCACCGCGCCCGCGTCCAGCCCGGCGTAGGCCGAGAGCCTTTCGCGAAAGGCGTCGAGGTCCAGCGCGTCGGTCGTGGCGCCGGGCAGACCGGCGGCGATGGTGGCGGTCAGCCGGGCGCGCGCCGCGTCGTCCATCGCGTCATGCGCCGCCGCCGCGCGGGCGCGCTGACCCGCGTCATAGGCGGCCTTAGCGCCCTTGCGCTTCAGGATGTGCAGGTCGAACGCCGCGAAGCGGTCGGCGTCGAAGCCCAGCGCGGTGGCGCCGCTGGGCAGCGGCTTGTCGAGATCGGTGCGCGTCCAGTCCACCACCGGCATGAAGTTGTAGCAGATCACGCGTGGCCCGGCGCCGGTCTCGCGCCGCGCCTGCGCCAGCGCCTCAAGGCTCGCGATCCACGCCGCCACGGCGTCGCGCGCGCCCGCGCCCTCACGCTTCACCCGGTCGGGGACGGGGATCGATTCGACCACCGTCCACTTGAGCGCGCTGCGCCCCGGCGGCGTGGTCTCGATCTCGGCCAGCCGCGCCTGCGCCGCTGCGGCGGTCCAGGCCTGCCCCGGCGCGAACTGGTGCAGCGCGGTGACGATCTCGGTCGCGCCCGCCTGCCGCACCGCGTCCAGCGTCACCGGATCGTCCGGCCCGAACCATCGCCACGCCTGCCGCATCGCCCGCTCCTCCAAAATTGGCCAGACCATTTTACCACTTGATCGGCTGGCCATTTCAGCATACTGTTAAATCGGTTTAAAACGCAAGGAAAGGCGGATCGCGTGCCGTTTCAGGCTGTCACCTCGCAAAGGCTCTATCAGCAGGTCGCCGCGCAGATCGCCGATCTGGTCGCCAGCGGCGAGTTGAAGCCCGGCGACCGCCTGCCTGCCGAGCGCGAGCTTTCGCTGCGTCTCGGCGTCAGCCGCCCCACGGTGCGCGAGGCGATGATCGCGCTTGAGCTGGCGGGGCTGGTCGAGGTGCGGGTCGGCGCCGGCGCCACCGTGCTGGCGCGCCCCGGCGGCGACCGCGCGCTGATGCGGCTGGCCGACGCGGGCGCGGGCCCGGTCGAACTGGTGCGGGCGCGGCTGGTGATCGAGCCGGAGGTCGCCGCCGAGGCCGCCCGCAACGCGACGCCCGGCCAGATCGCCGCGCTCAGCGCCACGCTCGACGCCATGCGCGCCGCGCCGGACTCGTCCGCCCACCGCGCCATCGACCGCCAGTTTCACCGCCTGATCGCCGAGGCCACCGGCAACGCCGTGCTGGCGACGCTGGTCGAGGGGCTGTGGCGCGAGATGTTCTCGCCGCTGTTCGAGCGGATGGGGCGGCTGAGCGGGCTGATCCCCAACGAGCACACAGCGACCCTCGCCCAGCACGCCGCCGTCGCGAAGGCCATCGCCGCGCATGACCCCGCCGCCGCCCGCGCCGCGATGCAGGCGCATTTGCGCGCGGTCGAGCGCATCATCGGCGGCGCCGACATCGAGACCGGAGACGCCGCATGAGCCTGCACCCCGACCGCCTGTTTCCCGCCGAGCCGGGAACCCGCGCCATCGCGCGCCGCCTCTATGAGCGGGTGGCGGGGCTGCCCATCGTCTCGCCGCACGGCCACACCGACCCGCGCTGGTATGCGCAGGACGCCGCTTTCCCCGACCCCGCCGCGCTGTTCGTCACGCCCGACCACTATATCTTCCGCATGTTGCGCTCGCAGGGCGTGGCGCTGGAGAGCCTCGGCGTGCCGCGCGCCGACGGCGGCCCGGTCGAGACCGACCCGCGCGCGATCTGGGCGCGGTTCGCGCAGCATTTCCACCTGTTTCGCGGCACGCCGTCGCAGCTGTGGTTCGAGCACGCGCTGGAGACCGTGTTCGGCGTGACCGAGCGGCTGCGCCCCGAAACGGCGACCGCGATCTACGACGCCATCGCCGAAAAACTGGCGACGCCCGCGCTGCGGCCCCGCGCGCTTTATGAGAGTTTCAATATCGAGGCCATCGCCACCACCGACGGCGCGCTCGACGACTTGGCGCACCACGACGCGATCCGCGCCAGCGGCTGGAAGGGGCGCGTGATCCCCACCTACCGCCCCGACGCGGTGGTGGACCCCGAGTTCGAGGGCTTTCACGCCAACCTCGCCCGGCTGGGCGAGTTGACCGGCGAGGATGTGCAAGGCTGGGACGGCTACCTCAAGGCCCACCGCGCCCGCCGCGCGTATTTCATCGCGCGCGGCGCCACCGCGTCGGACCACGGCCACGCCACCGCGCGCACCGCCAACCTCTCCCGCGCCGAGGCCGGGGCGCTGTTCGCCCGCGTCGCGCGCGGCCCGGTCAGCCCCGAGGACGCAGACCTGTTTCGCGGCCAGATGCTGACCGAAATGGCGAAGATGAGCCGCGACGACGGGCTGGTGACGCAGATCCACCCCGGCAGTTTTCGCAACCACGACCCCGCGCTCTATGCCCGCTTCGGCCGCGACAAGGGCGCCGACATCCCCACCCGCACCGACTATGTGCGCGCGCTGAAGCCCCTGCTCGACGTGGTGGGCGGTGAGGCGGGGCTGACCGTGATCGTGTTCACGCTCGACGAGACCAGCTATTCGCGCGAACTGGCGCCGCTGGCCGGCGTTTATCCCTGCCTGCGCCTTGGCCCCGCGTGGTGGTTCTACGACGCGCCGGAGGGGATGCGCCGGTTCCGCGAGCTCACCACCGAGACGGCCGGGTTCTGCAACACCGTCGGCTTCAACGACGACACCCGCGCCTATCTGTCGATCCCCGCGCGCCACGACATGGCGCGCCGGGTGGACTGCGCCTTCCTCGCCCGCCTCGTCGCCGAGCACCGCATCGACGAGGCCGAGGCCCATGAGGTCGCCCACGACCTCGCTTACCGCCTCGCGCGCGAGGCCTACAAACTGTGATCCAGGGAGAGAAACCGATGACCACCCGACGCACGCTTCTCGCCGCCGCCGCCGCGCTGGCGTTCAGCTTCGGCGCCGCGCAGGCGCAGACCATCCTGAAATCCGCCGACACCCACCCCGACGGCTATCCCACCGTGGAGGCGGTGAAATACATGGGGACATTGCTGGCCGAGCGCACCGGCGGCCGCCTCGGGATCGAGGTGTTCCACTCCCGCCAGCTGGGCGAGGAGAAGGACACCATCGAGCAGACCCGCTTCGGCGTGCTCGACCTCAACCGCATCAACCTCGCCCCGCTCAACAACCTGGCGCCGGAGACGCAGATCCCCGCGCTGCCCTTCGTGTTCCGCTCGGTCGCGCACATGCGCACGGTGATGGACGGCGAGATCGGCGAGGAGATCCTCAAGGCGCTGGAGCCGCACGGCCTGATCGGGCTGGCCTATTACGACAGCGGCGCGCGCTCGTTCTACAACTCCAAGAAGCCGATCACCACGCCCGCCGACATGGCGGGGATGAAGATCCGCGTCCAGCAGTCCGACCTGTTCATCGCGGTGATGAACGCGCTGGGCGCCAACGCCACGCCGATGCCGTTCGGCGAGGTGTTCTCGGCGCTGCAGACCGGCGTCATCGACGGGGCGGAGAACAACTGGCCGTCCTATGAGAGCACCCGCCACTTCGAGGCCGCGAAATACTACTCGCAGACCGAACACTCGATGTCGCCGGAAGTGCTGGTGATGTCGAAAATCTCCTGGGACAAGCTGACTCCCGAGGATCAGGCGGCGGTGAAGCAGGCCGCAAAGGACAGCGTGGCGCGGATGCGGGAGCTGTGGGAGGCCAACGAGAAATCCTCCGAGGCGATCGTGCGCGCGGGCGGCGCCGAGATCAACGCGGTGGACAAGGCCCCGTTCATCGCGGCGATGGCGCCGGTCTATGCGCAGTTCGTCACCGACGACGCGCTGAAATCGCTGCTGACGCGGATTCAGGCGGTCGAGTAGCGGCTGCGCGGCGGCGGCGCACATGCCGCGCCCCACCCTCACCCCAACCCTCTCCCGCCCCGGCGGGAGAGGGGGCGCAAGGCGGGGCCGCCTGCGCATCGCCTTGGGCTGCGGCGCCGACCCCGGCGACCCGCGCCCCCCTCCCCCTCGTGGGACGGGGTCGGGGGTGGGGCGGCGCGGCAAAAGATCACGGGCGGCGCGGGCTTCGCGCCCCACCCTCACCCCGACCCTCTCCCGCAACGGCGGGAGAGGGGGCGCAAGGCGGGGCCGCCTGCGCATCGGCTTGGACCTTCGGCGCCACCCGCAGCCACACGCGCTCCCTCTCCCCCGGTCGGGGGAGAGGGTCGGGGTGAGGGGGCGGCGCGCACCCCGTCAACGCTGAAAGGCGCCAGACCATGTTCGCCACCCTCGACGCCCTGCTGAACCGCCTCGCGCAACTCGCCTTGTGGCTGTCGGCCATCGGTCTTGTCGGCATGACGCTGTCGGTCGGCTGGATGGTGTTCGGCCGCTACATCCTCAACGACACGCCGACATGGGTCGAGCCGGTGGCGATCCAGCTGATGGGCTGGTTCATCCTGCTGGGCGCCGCCGTGGGCGTGCGCGAGGGCGGGCATCTGGGCTTTGACGTGCTGCGCGTGATCGCGCCGCGCCCGCTCGCGCTGGCGATGGAGGCGGTCAGCCATCTGGCGGTGCTGGGCTTCGGCCTTGGCATGGCCTGGTATGGCATGCTGCTGGTGCGCGGCACGTGGACCGCGACGCTGCCGGTTCTCGGCTGGCCGGGGGGCTTTGACTATCTGCCGCTGGTGGCGGGCGGCGCGCTGGTCAGCCTGTTCGGCCTGCGCAACCTCGCCGGTCTTGGCCGCGCGACGCAGGAGACCGCGCCATGAGCGCCGAGCTCGCCGTCCTGTTCGGAACCTTCACCGGGCTGCTGCTGGTCGGCACGCCGATCGCCTTCTGCCTTGGCGTCGCGTCGTTCGCCACCGTGCTCTACATGGGCGTGCCGCCGCTGATCGTGTTCCAGCGGCTGAACGCGGGCATCTCGGTGTTCGCGCTGATGGCGATCCCGTTCTTCATCTTCGCGGGCGACCTTATGATCCGCTCCGGCATCGCCGAGCGGCTGGTGCGCTTCGCAGGCTCGCTGGTGGGGCATTTCCGGGGCGGGCTGGGGCAGGTGAACATCGCCGCCTCCACGCTGTTCGGCGGCGTCTCAGGCTCGGCGGTGGCCGACGCCTCGGCCATCGGCGGGCTGATGATCCCGCAGATGGTCAAGCAGGGCTACGGCCGCGACTTTGCGGTGAACGTCACCATCACCTCGGCGATCATCTCGCTCCTGATCCCGCCGTCGCACAACATGATCATCTATTCGATCTCCGCCGGCGGCGGCCTGTCGATCGCCGATCTGTTCACCGCAGGCATCCTGCCCGGCCTGCTGCTGGCGGCGGGGCTGATGGTGACGACCTGGTTCGTCGCGCGCCATCGCGGCTATCCTGCGGAGGCCTTTCCCGGCGCGCGCGCCATCGGGCGCTACGCCGTCGCTGCGATTCCGGGGCTGATCCTGATCGGCATCATCTTCGGCGGCGTGCGCTCGGGCGTGTTCACCGCCACCGAGTCCTCGTGCATCGCCGCGCTCTACGCCGCCTTCATGCTGCTTGCGGTCTATCGCAGCGCCGAGTCCTTGCGCGACTTTCGCGACGCCACCTTCGGCGCGGTGCGCACCACGGCGATGGTGCTGCTGGTGATCGGCTCGGCGGCGGCGTTCGGCTGGCTGCTGGCGCTGTTGCAGGCGCCCGCGCAGATGGTGGCGTTCATGAAGGGGCTGTCGGACGACCCGATCGTGATCTTCCTGCTGCTGAACCTGCTGCTACTGTTCCTCGGCGCGTTCATGGACATGTCGCCGCTGATCATCATCACCACGCCGATCTTTCTGCCGGTGGTCACCGCCTTCGGCATGGACCCGATCCACTTCGGCGCCGTGCTGATCCTCAACCTCGGGATCGGGCTGTGCACGCCTCCCGTGGGCTCGGTGCTGTTCGTGGGTTGCGCGGTGGGCAAGGCGCGGGTGTCGGACGTGGTGCGCACCATCTGGCCGTTCTACCTCACCTGCGTCGCGGTGCTGATGCTGGTGACCTATGTGCCGCAAATCTCGCTGTTTCTGCCGGGGCTGTTCAAATGACCGACATGCTGTGCGACGCCACGCTGCCGCGCCTGCCCGCCGCCATCGCCCGGCCCGCCTATGACCGCGCCGCGGCGCGTGTCGGGATCGTCCACCTTGGCGTCGGCGCCTTTCACCGCGCGCATCAGGCGGTGGTGATCGACGACCTGCTGGCGGCGCATCCCGACTGGGCGATCCTGGGCGCATCCCTGCGCAGCCCGGCGACGGCTGAGGCGCTGGGGCCGCAGGACGGGCTTTATACGCTCGCGGTCAGCGGGCCTCAGGGCGTTTCGCACCGGGTGATCGGCGCGCTGAAGGGCGTGCTGACCCTGCCCGGCGATCTGCCCGCTCTGCTGGCGGCGATGGCCGACCCGATGGTGCGCATCGTCACGCTGACCGTCACCGAGAAGGGCTATCTCCACGACCCCGCCACCGGGCGGCTGGACGAGGGGCACCCCGACGTGGTCGCCGATCTGGCGAACCCGGACGCGCCGCGCTCCGCCCCCGGCCTGCTGGCGGCGGCGCTGGCGGCGCGGCGGGCGGCGGGGGTCGCGCCGTTCACCGTGCTGTGCTGCGACAACCTGGCCCAGAACGGCCGCACGGTGCGCGCCGTGGTGACGCGGCTGGCGGCGCTGCGCGACCCTGGCCTTGGCGCCTGGGTGGCGGATAGCGTCGCCTTTCCCTGCGCCATGGTGGACCGGATCGTGCCCGCCACGACCGAGGCCGACCGCGACGCCGTCGCGCGCGCGCTGGGCCTGCGCGACGCCTGGCCGGTCGTCACCGAGCCGTTCCTGCAATGGGTGATCGAGGATCACTTCCCCGCCGGCCGCCCGCCGTTCGAGAACGCGGGCGCGCAGATGGTGGCCGATGTGGCGCCGTTCGAGCTGATGAAGCTCAGGATGCTGAACGGCGCGCATTCCTCGCTGGCGTATCTGGGCTATCTGGCGGGGCTTCAGACCGTGGCCGAGGTGATGGCGCAAGCCCCCTGCGCCGCCTTCCTGCGCGCGCTGATGACGCAGGAGATCATGCCGACGCTGGCGGCGCCCGCCGATCTGGCGGCTTATCGCGACGCGCTGCTGGCGCGCTTCGCCAACCCCGGCCTGAAGCACCGCACCTGGCAGATCGCCATGGACGGCTCGCAAAAACTGCCGCAGCGCCTGCTGGGAACCATCCGCGACCGGCTGGCGGCGGGCCAGCCCATCGACCGTCTGGCGCTGGGGGTGGCGGGCTGGATGCGTTATGTGGCAGGCCGCGACGACGCCGGGCGGCCCATCGACGTGCGCGACCCGCTGGCCGCGCGCTTCGCAGAGGTCGCCGCGCAGGCGGCGGGGCCGGAGGCGCTGATGCGCGGCCTGCTGGGGATTGAGGCGATCTTCGGCGCCGACCTTCCCGCCGAGCCGCGCTTCACCGCGCCGCTGCTGGCGGCGCTGGAGCGGCTGACGCGCGACGGCGCGGCGGCGGCGGTGGCGCAAGCCGCCTGAGCGGCGGCTATTCGGCCGGCAGCGCGCGCCGCGCCCCCGGGCCGAACGCCGACGGCGACGGCGGCGGCGCGACCGGGCGCGCGTGGAGCCTGCGCAGCGCCATCAGCGTCACCATCGCGAACAGCAGCCCAAGCAGCGCGGCGCTGAGCGCCTCCGCCGCGATCACCTGCGCCGCAGGGCTGACGCGGAAGCCCAGCAGCGGAACGGTCAGCATGTCCTCCGGCGCGGCGTCCGGCATCCGGCCCAGCCACTCCGCCGCCATGAAGTTCAGCGCGGCCAGCCCTGCGCCGTGCAGCAGCGGCAGGGCGCGCTCCAGCAGGCGGCGCGGACGCGCGGACTCGACGCAATCGGCGAGCAGCGCCATCGTCACCGCATTCCACGCGCCGAGCACGCCATAGGCCACCGCCTGCCACACGCTGCCGGTGGTCGGGCAGGCGCTGTCGCGGATCGTCACGCCCAGCAGTTGCGTCATCACGCAGGCGGCGCTCAGCGTGTCGCGGGTGGCATCCGCCGCCACCGCCGCGACATGCGCGGCGATCTGCTGGAACAGGATGAACGCCGTCATGGTCAGCGCCGACACCAGCCACGCCCAGCCGAACAGCGCCAGATACTGGATCGCGGGAAACACCGTCCCGCCGCCCATGGCGTTGCGCCATTTCTGCGGCGGGGCCGGATGGCGGGCGCTCCACGCCAGAAAACTCGCCGGTCCGTAGAGCGCCACGACGCCGACGAGATAGCTGAGCCCGGCGTTGAGATGGCTCATCCCCGGATAGGCCAGAACGCCGCTCAGCGACCCGGCGTAGCCGATCAGAAACGCAGCCGCGCCAACGACGACCAGCGACCCCGCCAGAACGTTGGCGCCGGGCAGGTCGCGCCGTCGCTGCGCGCGGGCGTTCTCGATCAGGCCGCGCAGCATCTCGGAAATCGGGTTGTTCTTGACCGGCATGGTCTCGGCGCGTTCGGCGTAGAGCGCGAACAGCGCGCAGGCGCCCTCCGACGCCGCCTCGGCGCGCGCCGCCAGGTGGCGCCAGCGATCCTCGGCGGTCGCGCGGCGCTGCTGCGCGGCGGCGATGTCTTCGTTCGGGTCTGGCGCGGCTTCGCGCGGCGACAGGCCAAGGTCGATCATATCGGCCAGCGCCGCCTCGACCATCGGCGCCACCTCGGCCTCGATGCGGCGGAACTCATGCCGCACCGCATAACCGGGCCACGAAGCCCCGCCCGTCGCCCAGGCGCGGAACGCGAACAGCTTCATGGCGCATTGCGCGAACCACGTCAGATGCGTCCCCTCGCCAAACACCGCTTCGGCGCGCGCCAGGATCGCGTCGAGCCGCTGCGCGTCCTCGCGCCCGATCAGGTCATCAGGCAGCTGCGCGCGGTCGAGCGGGACTTCAAGCAGCGCGTCGGTGAAGGCGTTGAAGCTGGCGGGCACGCCGACGAGATCCTGCGCGAAGCGGCGGAACTTCTCCTCGATACGCGACAGAATCGGAAAACCCGGCGCAAGCCCCACGATCCCAAGCGCCACCGCCAGCGGCCAGGCGGGGTCGTCGAAGCTGACGCCGTCGCTCACTTCTCCGCCGATCAACAGCAGGCCCAGGCTCGAGGTCCCGACCGACAGAATCATGAACACCACCAGCAACAGCGCGGCGTAGAACAGATAACCCTTGAAGAACACGCCGGGGCGGCGCAGCTGCGCCGGGGCGAGCAGCTCCAGCAACCGCCCGCGCCGCTCCGCCCCCTCCTCGACCGTCAGCGGGCGGTTCAGCCGCTCTCGCGCGAACAGCAGGATGATCGCGGCGCCGACGGCGAAGGCGATCAGCCAGTCGCGCTCCACCTGCACCTCACCGCCCCCTGCTCAGGCGCATTTCTGGATCTTCGGGTTGCACGGGTTGAATTGCTGCGGATCGGGATCGGGATGTGAAGGCGTCGAAAGCGCCAGAATCAACGCAATCAACACGGCGGACAGTCGCATCATGGCCAACCCTCCCGAACTGGCCTTCATGTTAACACAATCTCCGCGTGTTCACAAAATATCATCGGGCGTGGCGCGGGAATCGCCCCGCCTGAGCGCCCTCAGCCGGTCACGGTCCAGGGCGCAGCATAGCGGAATTCCTCAAGGTTTGCGCCCGCGCCGCCCCGGTCCACCACCAGAAACCGCCCCTCGCGCGCCAGCGGCGTCAGCACGCCGTGCCAGACGCCGGGGCGATAGTTCACCCCCTGCCCCGGCGCGGCGAGAAACGCCAGCGGCGCGCCGGGCGCCCCGCCCTCATCGGGCGCGACGATCACCAGGAACGGGTCGTCCTGCAACGGCATGAACGCCTGACTGCCCAAGGGGTGCCGCTCGACCAGCGACAGCGCATAGGGCAGGCGCACCGGCTGGCTGACGAAGATCGAGATCAGCGCGCTTGCGTCCGCGCCCAGCGTCTCGACCTGCGCAAGGGCGTGGTGGCGGATGCAGCGGCCGTCGTTGATCGGGTAATGCACCGCGCCGGGCGTCTCGATGACCTCGCCGAACGACGCGAAGGCGGCGGCGCTCAGCGGCTGCGCGGCCACCTCGCTCACGCCCGCCGCCTCACGCGCGCCTGCCGAACAGCCGCAACCGGCTGATGCCGCCGTCGGGATAGATGTTGAGCCGCACATGCGTCACCGGGGCGGGGTCGATCACCGTCAGGATATGCTCCGCGTCCGGCCCCAGCGTCTCGCGCGCCACGATCTCGTCCCAGAACATCGCCGCCGTTGTCACCATCGCGTCGAGACCCTCGCCCAGCGCGCCCATGTCCGCCGCCTGGATCGAGCAGCTTTCAGGGTAGTTGCCCTTGTTATGGCGGGTGTCCACCACCGCGCGCGCGATCACGCCGCGGCAGGCGAGCCGGACGATCAGCCAGTCGTTGCCCGGCGCGCGCAGCCGCCGCGTCTCCCACCCGTCGCCCATGGTCAGGCCGCGCCCGGGATAGAGAACGCGCTGGATGTCGCCGTAATGCGCGTTCGACCAGCCGATCACCCGCGCGCCGTTCAGCGCGCCGGCAAGGTCGATCTCCGCGTCGCCCTCGGGCAGCTCGGGCTGGCCGTAAACCCTGAACCGCGCCACGCCGCCGTCGGGGTGGATGTGCAGCCGCACATGGCTGAACGACCGGTCGCTGGCGCAGGGGATGAAGTGATGCGCGTCCGGCCCCAGCGGCGTGAACGGCGCGATCTCCACCCAGTCGGCGTCCTCCGCCGGGTGGCCGTCGCCGAGCCACCCTTCCACCCGCGCGGCGGAGGGGTAGTTGCCGGTGAAATGCGCGGTGTCGATGTCAAAGCCGGTGACGCGCCCGCGCGCCGCCAGCCGCACCACCGCCCAGTCGTGCCCCGGGCCCCTGCGGCGGCGGCTTTCCCAGCCGTCCATCCACTTGCCGTTGTCGTCATAGCGGTCGGGGTAGAATACCGCCGGGGCGTCGTCGAGCATCCTCGCGGCGGGGGCGAAGAAATCGTCGGTGGCGAACAGCGCCTCGGCGCCCAGCCGGGCCGAGGCGAGGTTGATCGCGCCGCGCGCGAAAGCGGGGATGTCGTCGGCAGGCGCGTGCGCCATGGTCTTTCTCTCCGTCACTACAAGAATTTGCGCGCCATCGCGCCATGCTCGGCGCGCAGCCGGGCGATATCCACGCCCACCGGCGCGCCGTTCTCCACCGTCCAGCGGCCTGCGACCATCACCCGGTCGGCGCGGTGCGCGCCGCATAGCACCAGCGCCGCCAATGGATCGCCCGCGCCGGAAAAACGCAAGTCCTCCAGCGTGAACAGCGCCAGATCGGCCTGCTTGCCGGGGGCGATGGCGCCGATGTCGTCGCGGCCCAGACAGGCGGCGGAGCCTGCGGTCGCCCAGCGCAGCGCGTCCAGATGGCTCACCTGCGCGCCATAGGTCAGCCGCGCCAGCATCAGCGCGTGGCGCACGCACTCCATCAGGTTGGAGCTGTCGTTGGAGGCCGAGCCGTCAACGCCCAAGCCCAGCTTCACCCCGGCGCGCTCCAGCGCCAGCGTGCGGCAGGCGCCCGACGCCAGCACCATGTTCGAGGTCGGGCAGTGGCACACCCCCACCCCCGCCACCGCCAGCCGCGCGATCTCCGCGTCGTCGAAATGCACGCCATGCGCCAGCCAGGCGCGCGGCGTCATCCAGCCGCAGTCCTCCAGATAGTCGAGCGGGCGCATCCCGAACCGGTCGCGGCAGAAGGCGTCCTCGTCATGGGTCTCCGCCAGATGAGTGTGCAGCCCGCAGCCGCAGCGCGCCGCCAGCGCCGCCGTGTCGCGCATCAGCTCCCGCGTCACCGAGAACGGCGAGCACGGCGCCAGCGCCACCCGGATCATCGCGCCCTCGGCGGCGTCGTGATGCTTTGCGATCACCCGTTCGCAGTCGGCCATGATCGCGTCGTGATCCTGCGCCACCGAGTCAGGCGGCAGGCCGCCGTCCTTTTCGCTGAGGTTCATCGCGCCGCGATTGAGCGTCATGCGGATACCCAGTCGCCGCGCCTCCTCCGCC
>Ga0100381_1004291_pt1 | contig 12067 bp, 17 predicted proteins | sample CryGeymeta201505_FD_80416 | JGI IMG/M metagenome (GOLD analysis project Ga0100381, IMG submission 80416) | Groundwater microbial communities from Crystal Geyser aquifers in Utah, USA - Crystal Geyser metaG 2015-05 | ecosystem: Environmental > Aquatic > Deep subsurface > Groundwater | place: USA...
GTAAGGGGAAATATCTAAATAACATCCATAAGAGATGATAAAAGTGTCATGACATAGCAATCGCAGTTTAAACGAGTGGCGAATAAAGATAAAGAAGAACAGGTTGTCAGCACAGATGCCACATATCCATTTTTCTTGGCTAGTCGGCTCATTGAGTGCACAATCAGAGTTAAAGAACCGTCCTACTTCCTTGTCGGGCAACTGGACTACGAAATATTTTAAATGTAAGCCATTCGTCCCAGCAGAAACACGGCATGGCGTGGCCCCAAAAAGAAACCAATACTTTTATGATACTCAATAATCTAAGTTAAAGTCCAACACATCATTTTTTCTTCTTGCCTTTCTTTTTTTTCTTCTTTATGTTGATCTGATGGATCTGAATCATGGCTTTTTTGTATTCTTGATAGTCATTTGGAGCGATAGAGCGAGGGGGACCGATTAACTCGACAATATCGGAAAATTCACTCATTTTAGCCCAATGTGCAGCATTGAAGCCGTTACTGTCACGAAGGTTGATATCAGCGCCATGGTTCAGCAACAGTTTTACTATTTCTTTGAAACCAAATCTAGCAGCATAGTGCAGAGCTGTCAGACCTCGTTTATCGCCAATGGTTGTATTGGCTCCGTTATCTAACAAAAGCGAGGTGATTTCGTAGTTGTTCTTTTCGACAGCGTAGTGCAATGGCATTTTTTCTCCAATGTCATGGTACTCCTAACACTAAAATAATCTCTACCTTAAGGTTGACGTCAGCTCCATAGCGGAGAAGCAATTTGGCGAGGTTGATGTTTTGGATCATGACTGCAATGTGAAGTGGAGAGGCTCCGTTGACATTTTGAGCGTTGACTTGGGCCTAACGATCTGAATGGTGTGAGTAGATACTTTAGAGAAGATTGACGGCATCGACTGTGTTTCCATTGGAAATGGCATGGAAGAGCAGGTTATTGCCTGGAAACTCAGGCAGGAGAATTTTGTTCATCCTCAGTTATATTTTATTAATACAACTCAAATAGAAATTCCTAATCTATTCTAAACTCAATCAATTCATCAAACAATTATATTTTTTTTCCATCGATGGCCTTATCACTTTTGATCCTTTCAGGTCTGTTATATAATCAGTTGCAATAGTTGCTGTGATAAAATATAAAATAATTTCGAAAAGTTACAATGCGAGCGAAATCAGCTATGGTGCGCAAAGCGGGCACAATCGACAACTAGATGGAACATCAGAACCAGAAGAACAAGATGCTGGAGGAGGACCGTCGTCTCTTTTTGCTCCAGGCAGAAGAGATCAAGGAAAAGTACAAAGAATAAATGGATAAATTACGCAATTAGAACAAAAAACTAAAATCGGTTAGAGACTAATTCATATCACACAAGAAAAGCAGAACGATTTTTTCAAGAACAGCCTATAATTCAACAGGCACTGGTGGCAAGTTCAACACCACTGCCACAGATTAGAACTATCTGAGGATCATGTTAGATAAGGAAAAACATCAGACAAAAATCAAGAAAAATACTTTGTTTACTCTCCAAGATAAATTGAAATAAGTTTAAGACAATAAGTTGGGTTTCATTGAAGAAAATCCCATGATGAGGACCATTAGAATATTGGAGAATAGACTCGATAAAGTGATGATTAAGTACAATTAGGCACAATCTATCCAGCAGACTTATGAGCAGGTTGTGAAAAGGTTAAAAGAGGAAAGAGTAGGGTATGACAGTCAACTGGCTTCTATCGAAAATTGTCTCAAGGGAAAATAACATGATTTTTAAGAATTACTTCTGCTGGCACATGATGCCACCCATGCCAAAGAAGCAGCATTCGCCGAGTTGAAAAGATTCTAGCAGCGGAGGGTAACCGTCCAAGAAATGAGATCCAAATACGTATACGAGAAGAAGGATTAAATCAATAAAGAGGTTCCCCAAAATTCATAAAATACAACCAAAGGAGACAGGAATGTCTACAACAAGAAGGTGACCCCCGGCTATGGGAACAGTTACAAACATGACTAAAATTATCAGAGACAAGAGCTCAATGATTACGAGGAGGCCTTCAGAAAGCTCAAAGAAGTTACTGGTGTCATTGATGCTAATGAAATTATTCAGAAATTTAAGACTCAGGGGTTGACTACCGATTCCCTTCAAGAGTTGCAAAATCAGTATTCGAACAAAATTGAGTCTTTGAAGAGGGAAAAAGAAGAGCTGAAGAGGAAGATTGAATAGAGAAAATTCGCCAGCTAGAATGCAGGCCAGGAGAGACGCAGAATTGATGAGGTCTAACAAGATCTAGCCAGAGCCACAAATCAATTCGAAAGGACAAATATAAAGTTCACCAAGCTGTCAAACTCCATGATCAACATTACAGCAGGTATCCAGCATCTAAAATAAATGACAGCTTTCTATAAGCGAGAAGGTGAGCTAAATGGTGGCACTATGGAGGATGACCTAAAGAACCTGAACGAAAAGTTGAGAAGGATGTATGATGTGGTGAAGAGTGATCCCAATTACCTCAAGCACAACTACCGAGCCAATGCTTCAGCTATTCAGGCTATGATGAAAGAGCAACAGGAGTACAAAAATTACAGGCCCAGCAACATCGACGAGGACGATTAAGATCAAGAGTGATATTTCCACCTTATTTGTCCATATGACCTTTGAATTTAATATTTCACACTTACTTAATCTATAATATCAAATAGTCAGAAAATGATCCACGGATACAAGAAAAATAAACGCGTCAAAACTGAGCAGTAACTAAAAGAGGAAGAAGAACTGTCCAATAAGGTCAATGAAAAATTGGGGGAATTCTTTGCCATTCCCAGATATGAGTACAATGCACAGCAGATACCCAAGTATTTGGAGTTTATTGCCTTGCTCATGCAGATTGTTTCGGATATACCGACAGTGTTCAACTTTAGAAGGGAATTGATCGATAAATCTATTGAAGGACAGGGTGCATAACAAACTGCCAAAATGTTGGGAGGCGAGATCAAACTAACAACAAAATTGATTCAATCAGACCCTAAATCTTATACAATTTGGAGCTACAGACAATGGCTCGTTCGTACTCTTTTCGCCATTAATCCTGATGTCATCAAAGCTGAGAAATAGTTGACCAAGATGTTGCTGATGAAAGATGAGAAAAACTTTCATGTTTGGAACTACCGCAATTGGCTGAACTCCATTCAATCTTTTATTGATTAGGAGTTGGCTTTCACTTCTGAGAAAATTAAGTCGAATCCTTTCAATTTTTCACCTTATCATTTCCGCACCAAATTTTTGCATCAAAAGTATACAGCTTAACTTGCTGGAGAGTTGACTGAAGAGCAAAGAAACGATATTGTTACTTATGGCATGCCGAAACAGCAATTACTCGCTGAGTTTTAAACTGTTAAAACTGCTATTTTCCTTAACCCGAACGAGTAGGCTCCTTGGAGTTACTATAACTGGCTGTTGGGGCAATTGGTGCCTGCTTTTATTGTGAGTACAGTTCAAAATGAAGGAAAAATTCAATTGTTTACAAATATGAAGGTCAGCAATTTTGATGGATTGATTGAAGGAGAAAAGATATCTTTGAAAGGCAATTCAGGACAGTTGCTATCTGATACATGGAGTGTCGATGCTTAGACAGTCAAAATAGGCAGTAACCTTGATAAACAATGTGAGGTGAGACTCTAGTCGACAGGTCGACTCTTTTTGGGCAAAGATCTAAACTCCAAATGGATAGACGAGACTTTCAAGAGAATATTCAGACAGGAACTTACCTTTTTGGATGAGGTTATCTAAAGTGAGTAAGAGACAAAATGCAGATTTGCCTATTTGCAGAAAGCATCAATTTACAAATTGATCCTTCAATGCGGCACAACCACAGAGGAATTCAACGAGGTCACCAAAGCTGGTATGGAATCGCTCCAAGCTATTGAATAATAACCAAAAGCAAAGAAATATATCTAGAAGCAAGTCGAATACTGGAACAGATTATGCAAGGGTAAGGTCACACATTTAGAGCAATCACTCAAAAGCAAGTATGATTGATGTTGAAATCGTACTGTATTTATCACCTCTTTTTTACCCTATGAGCATAATTCATAGATATGAATATAGATGATCATTCACTGTCCATTCATGTTCATTTTGAGAATATACCTGATCTTGGCCTGGTTGATGTTGTAAACAATATACTCATTGTGACTGCGCCAACCGCCTTGAGTGGTGGGTTTGCCCTTGGGAACAATCATGCCTTTATGGTTGACATAGGAGGATTAGGGAGGGGCATTGCCACCTTGATATTTGGTAGAGTCTTTCTTGGCTTTTTCCATCAACTCCTTGGCACCGCTGTTGCAATTGGTCAGAATGTTAGGCTTTCCGAGAGCTCCCTGAATAGAGATAGATGTACCTCGATAAGCAAAATCAAAGCATGTTGAGAGCCATATGCCCGACAATAGTTGATACTTTTCTCAGCCATATCTGCAAGATAGATACCTTTTCCAAATAGATAACCTGAGGCGGGAGCCTAAGGAGGTGCAATTCTCATACCTTGTGACAAAATACCAACAAAGTTAGACACTCTCGATCCGTGCCAAAGCAGCATATTGTTTCCAAGTTTGCTATTGAATGCTTTTTGTTATGTGGGTCTGTTCACCTCGTATATATCAGAGATAGACACTTTGCTGAAATTACCTTTGGTGTTATCGAAATACTCATGAAGCAATTTATACTAGGAATTATTTTTATCAAGACTTTTGATGCTGCAGCCAAGCTTTTTGTAGTTCTGATCCAAAACGGCTTCATCTTCATTACTGGCTTGATCTAGTAATTTCGAGGTAATTTTCAGATCAGAAATAGTTGAGAGCATATTGAGTTTTTCCTTGACTCTTTATTAGTTGTTGAGGACGAAGTTGGACATTTTGGCAAACCCGAAATCATGAGGAATAAGTGAGTAGAAATCGCCCGACAACTTGCTCATGGCAGCTTTATCATTGTTCTTTACAGCCTTTGACAACTAATTCAGCACACCGTAGGCCTATTTGATAGTTGACTCACCCAACCTTCCCAGAGGCATTTTCTTTGCATCATAGCCGATTTCCTTCATTGTGTTGTTCATGATATTGACGTCGAAGATGAGTTTGATTAGATCTTGGAGGCCTTGATCCATTTTAGATTTTATATCTTTCTTTGGCTTGCCACTCTTATTGACAGGTTTTTTGTCTTCTTTCTCGTCGTCGTATTTTATTTCAATCTAACGGTAGTCCCCACTGACTGTTTTAGCGTGATGTTTGTTGGTGTATTACCTAATTGCTGCATCTTTGGGCATGGGACCTTTGAGGGCATTTTGACCAGGTACTCCAACTCTGCCCCAACGGTTCCAGACAAAAATGTTGTTACTCGATTCATTTTGGATAATTTGGATGATGTAGAATTTGTTGTTGTTGGCATCGAGGTTGCTTTGATTGAGAGTGGCGCTATAGGTCTTTCCGCCATCTTGAAACACTCGGTAGGAATCTTTGTTAGGGACTAGTGAATCGACTGCTGCACCACCTTTGGTGATGACCTTGACAATTTGGGTCTCATCTACTTTTGCTACTTTTTTTGGTTAGTTAAGTGTGGCGGTTTTGGTGGCGGGTTATGTTCGTTTGGGTGTGTTGGCTGCGGTTTTGGTGGAGGCAGTTTTAACTGGCTTGGCTGCTGGTGCTTTAGGAGGAGCGGGGGCGGCTTGTTTGGCTGCTATTTTAGCCTGTTTAGCTTTAGTTTTTGCGGGCATTGGATAAAGATATCTATAACTCTTGATTTTATTCATGAACTTATGATAACAATCTGATAAATATTGAAGGCGGTCCAGACAAATATAGGAGTATCTTTGTTATGATTATAACTGCTTCTTTGATCATTTGGATGCAGCAGGAAAGATGATATTAATGTAAAAAACAAAGAATTGACGAAGATACTGCACTCGTAGCAACTCAATTATATGAACTGACTAGCCAATAGTAAAGCTAGTTCATTCTATTTATAATTAAAAAAAATTTATTTACTCTTCCAAATAAAACATCGCCTTGCTCATTTTTTTATCTATATCTTTAAATTGGGGATTGTATAGTTTTGAGAATTTATAAATAGTTATCTTTAGTGAATTAAATCATGTTGTTTGGAGGTCTCAACGCTAATCCTTATAACATCAACGCCCCAGTTGCTAATCCCTATAACACCCAGCCGCAAAACGTCATCAATATCGATGGTCGGCAAATCCCGGCCCAGCATGGTGAAGAACTCAAACAGATCATTGATGCACTCAATTGGTTACAAGTGGACCCACACCTTCAAAATTTGTAGGGTCTTCAGTATTTCGAAAAAAACAAGGAGCTCTAATAAGTTGAGAAGGCACAATCCGATGATTTTTCAATGGCCGCCTGGAACAACCAAGCCAACAAAGCACAAAACTAATTCATCAAGTAGAAATGTATTCAGATCAAAAAACGAAATCAGAAGTTGCTTGTGAGGGTGATGAACATCCGGTAGATGTTATGCAGTCAGATGTATATGTACCGGGTACCATCAAAGCAGAGAGCTTTGGAGTTAGAGCAGATCAGTCAGAAAGTGAGAGATATCAAGTATCAGGTCAAGCTAAAGTACAACCAGATAAGAGTGCTGAAGATGAACAAGCAATAAATGGAGGAGTAGGACGAAGAGAAGAGGAAAAGACCGACGGCCATTGATATTCCTTTGGTTTAGCTGAAAAAAGGGACAGAAGTGCTGGAGAAGGAAACGCTCAAGATCCACGAGTAATTCAAATTACTTCAGCGTTTGATCCATGGTGAAAAAGTATGATATGAATGATATGATATTCATAAGAATAAACTTCTGATAGGGCGTATTAATATATCTGATGGATATTCCTATTTCCGACTTTGCCAAGAAGATCAATTTCCCACTGTGCCAGTTCATGGATGAGTTTAAGCAATGGCCTCACAATGAACAAAAATAGGCGATCAATTTCTTATCTGGAGATCCCACCATCTATGGCCAACAACAGTTCCGAATGCCGGCAAAGGGTACAACCTCATCTAATGATAGGTTACGAACTGGTGAAATAAAGTATCAAACAGGAAGGCAATCATGGTTATATTCCTTCGACTGGAGCTCCATCTTTCAGGGAGGCTGTGATGAAGTTGTACAATACTAATGTGCCACTTCACGTCAGTGATGTGCATATCAACCATGGAGTCAATATGGGTCTGCTTTCTTTGTTTATGGCTTTTACCAATTAAGGCGATGAGGTGCTTGTGCCTGAGATTGGGTATCCATTCTATCATGACCTTTGTCCAGCTCTCGGCAGAAAAGCTGTTCAATACAGGTTGAATAAAGAAAAGAACTTCGAGATTGACCTCTAGCACGTGGCTTCTCTCATCACCGAAAAGACTGCCTTCATGTTTGTCATTAATCCTACCAACCCAATGGGCACAGTTTTCACAAAAAGCCACATGAAATAAATTTTAGCATTTTCTGACAAACATGAAGTGCCTTTGGTTGTTGACTAGGTCTACTTTAGAATGGTCTACCCAGGTGTTGAGTATTACTCTTTTGGGGAGATGACATAAGATACGCCTGTTATTGTGCTCTCAGGGTAGAATATATATTGATATAGGGTGGAAAAAATATTATCGGTGCCGGGATGGGTGCAATCATGGACTGTCATCTTCGACAAACATAAAATATTGGCTCAGATCAAGAAAAATCTTGAAGTTATGGCCACCCTCTACCTTCATACAAATACCTTCATCCAACATGCTATGAGTAAGGTACTCAGCTAAGTTGGTATATTCACCACCAAAAATATGGGAGCTGTTCAAGACACCTACAAGCAACTTTTCGAAAAGATCAAAGTAAGTTCACATCTCAACATAGAACATCAGTGGTTTCAGACCGATTGAAGCTCAGGGAACTATCTACCTGGCAGTTGAGCTGGATTTTTCGCAATTCAAAGATATCAAAACTGACAAATAATTTGTGAGACTCCTCCGTGCAGAATAAAACGTGAACCTGATTCCTTTGTCAGTGATGGGACAATTGAGTGGAATCCGATTGGTGACTATAGGAGGTGAGACCATTTACAAGCAATTCTTTGAGCGAATAGAATCATTTGTGAATAGGCATAAAGTATGATTTTATTTTGTAAACTATCACAGAGTGAGATTGTACCTAGATATCAATAATTTCTATATCTATTAGCGACTTGGTGTTGGTTCTGAGGATTGATATTAGGCTTGTTGAGGTTGTTCGGATGGTTCTGGTTGAGTTGGAGGCTCAGGAGGAGTAAACTATTCTTGGGGAGATTCTTGAGGTTAGGGGTGTTAAGCCAATTTTTCCTCTTCTTTTTGCTACTTAGGTTTAATTTCGGCCTATTACTTGGGTTATTCGGTTTTTTGTTACTTGATTTATTCAACCTTTTCTTCAAGAGTTTCAACAGGTTTTTCCTCATTTTATTTGTCTTCTTCAACTGTAGTTTCAGTCACAACTGCTGGTTCATCAATCTTCTATTCAATATTGTTTTCTTTTGTTGGATCAATTTTTTCTTCATTGACAGGTTAACATTTCTCTTCTTCAACAACTTAGGTTTTTTGCTCAGCTTAACCTTGAATCTGAATCCTAACTGGAGATTCATTATTCTCCTCAGTTGCAAGCTCATCTTTTTCCTCCTGAACTGGTTCAGACTCATGTCCCTCTTATTATTCTGATACTTCTTCGATATTGACTGATTCGCTAAGAGTTGGAACTTCTTGCTAGATGGCATCCAGTTTATTATGTGATTTGACTTTGTTCTCTGTGTCTTGCTCTTCTTTAGCTTTGGTACTCTATCCAGGAACTAGAATTGATACAATGCTGTTAGCTCTTGCTGCTGGTTTAGGCATTGCAAGATTTTATTCGTTTTTATTCTAACTGTTCTCCACTTCTTTATTGTTCTTTGGTTCTTCAGTTCTAATGTTCTCCAGAGCATTTGCTTCTTTCTTTTTGCTGACTGAACTATTTTCCAACAAATCTGGAAGTTATTCACTGCTTTCCAATTTGAGGTTATTGACTTCATCTTCAGATCGATCGGAGTCAAGGGGTAAATCAGGAAGACCCAAATCATCGATGTAGTGACTATTTTGGGCATTTTTGGTGGCAAAGGGATCTTACTCATCTTAGCTGAGCACTTCTGTGCCTTCAAGTTAGTCAAGTCGAGTCACCATTTGGTATGAATGTTTTTCAGGTTTGTTGGCAGTTGTCAAAATTGGCTCTTCATTTTTTTGTTAGAGAGGTTTCAAGATAAGCTCATTTTAGAAATCGTCCCAATTATTCGAATTACTCCTCGGCTTACCCCCAATCACAACCGAGAAGAATTATCTTTTATTTTTGAGAGGACTGTCTAAATCGTTCCAATTTTCAGCTGCATAACTCAATATTTACACAACGTACTATCTTCATGAGCTTTTTCTTTGACCGCCTCACCAATCAAGAACAATTGAGTCTCATAGCTTATCTTACTATTATTCTAACTCAAATTTGATCTTAAGGTAACATCAAACCCCACCTCATTCTGAACAATGTTGCATACATTTTTGGAGTGTTTGACGGCCGCCATTATGACATCTTTTTGGAAGTTGTGCAAAATATTATTATGTTCATCTTATTTCATGAGGGTGAAAGAATCTGTGATGAATTGCTTAGTGATGATTTGCTAGCAAGAGTCAGGGTCGAGGATTAGTAACATTTTGACTATTTTGTAGAACTGTAAGAGCTCTTTACCTGAGATATTATAACAAATACGGAATGGTGAGGCGAACTCTTGAGGAGGGTGGTTTTGGAGATAATGTTTCAAGCGATTCTTGAAATTTTAATTCAGCTTAATGTTTTCATTATTTTTCCCTTCTTCTTGATTAATCTTAGAGCCTTCTTTTAACGGTTCGTGGATACGGAGGTAGGAGTAGATACAGTTTAGTATTTAAGCTTTGATGGTTGGGTGATGGTTGTATTTTTCTATATGCCCCAGCAAAAATGCAAAATTGTCTTCCTGGGCTATTATTTTCTGCAGCAATTCGGCATACTTGCTCCTCTCGTATTTGTCCTCATGTTTCTCAACCAAAGAATCTATGACCCCTCTAAAATTTTCCACAATTATCTCGAGATGGTTCTAGTCTTTGACACCGCTGAACTCATGGCAGAAATTTCTGAAAAAATCCAGTTTTTAATTTTAGTAAAAATCGCTTTAGCCCTAAGCTTAGATGATCTTATTGACTAGCTCTGCGATGGATGGGCTCCAGAAATACACGACAAGTGTGTGGATCGTCCCTTTGTTGAGTACTTTTAACATCTATGCTGGCCTTTGGTAGATGAAAGGTGTGATAATTTTTGACAAATAGGCCAGTCCTGTTTCTTGGACCGATGGCGTGAGAGTCTTGAAGATAAAGGTCATAATGGGGAATTATTTTTCCTGCTGGATGACCTAATCTTCTTTTTGATCATCTCCATCAAATACAGCCCCAACGAATTCTTCGCTCAAATTACTCATTATTTCGACAGCAGCATTGGTCATCTTTCTATCGAGATTTTTATTGTTTTTTTGCATGTAGAGATCGGGGTTAATTGCAATTTCTAGCAACTCATGCAAAATATGCTGGCATTCGGGTTCAATGATTCTACATGTACTCACATATACTTTTTGGTGAATTTTGAACTTTTAGACTTGACTTTCTAGACGAAACCTTAGAGTTGCAACAATTGATAGGCGTCAGGGTGCTAGTTGATGATTTAATTGAAGTTGACAGTCTAATCCTACTCTGAGTAGCAGTTGCCCCATCTGCTCATTATTCGTATTCTTTGAAATAATATATAAAGTGATCAATATTACAATTTCACGTTGTCAGTACAGTTAACTCCAGTTGTCGAATCTTTCATGAGGGACACATATTACGATTGAATTGGACAAGCATGCCTTCACCTGATATTTGAACGATGATTTTATAAACATTTCATGAGTAAGTTTTACAACGAAGAGAGCAAATACCCCGACATTGGGCAGAACAATGAAAATCCTTACGTCGCCAAAGGTATCCATCACCTTCACTCAGAGAGCTCACCGCCTAAGGGCAGTTTTTACAACCAGCAGTCAGGCGGCAACCAGATGATGCAGTCAGTCTTCCTCAAAGACACCGAGGATAGAAAGGAAGCACCCGGTTGTTGTGACAGTTGTTGCAAATGCTTCAATTTGGATAACTACAAAGATTACTTCAAGGTTGATAACGACATTGTCAAGTCGAGAATCATGTGCAGTTTGAAGTTCTGGTCTGGTGGTTTCTTTGACGATCTCAAAGCTGACTACGATTTGTAAGTGAAAAGTTATGTAGTTATGGACCCTTTTGGATCTATGCAACGATGGTGTTCGTTTGTTCAGCGATACATAATCTTCTGAAGTATGAAACTAACTCTGCAAACTTTGCATACTCTTATGCTGTAATTGGGTCTAGTTTGGGTATTTTCTATATATTGGGCATGGCTGTGTCGGCACTCTATGGGCTGGTCTTCGGCTGCATGGGACTACAATCAAAGGTGGTCCATATTGTTTGTCTCTATGGTTACTCTATGATTAATTATGTCATAGCTGTCGTGCTGTGTATTTTCAACTTACCTCTACTAACCTGGCTCTTCTTGCTTTACGGTGCTGGGACAAAGGTGGCATTCATTCTCAAGAATATTTTTGAGAAATTGCAAGTGCCGACAGCCAAGAAAGTTATGGTGATTGCGTTGGTCTTAATTGAGGCTTTTGTGCAATTGATGGCCATCAAATTTGCCTTGGTGTATAACTACAATGCTCAGACTGGGCAACCTCAACATTTCATGGCTATACCAACTGCTACTTCAACTGCGCATTACCAAGGTCTGCATTTCAGATCACATGGGCCTTGATTGTCCTTTACCACCTCAATCTTTACTCAATATTACCACTATCATCATACATTCTAACAACTTTACTTATCATGTTGATATATAATCAAAAATTATCAAAATGAGTACAGACAAAGTCACTCCCTA
>Ga0100381_1004294_pt1 | contig 12063 bp, 10 predicted proteins | sample CryGeymeta201505_FD_80416 | JGI IMG/M metagenome (GOLD analysis project Ga0100381, IMG submission 80416) | Groundwater microbial communities from Crystal Geyser aquifers in Utah, USA - Crystal Geyser metaG 2015-05 | ecosystem: Environmental > Aquatic > Deep subsurface > Groundwater | place: USA...
CACCGCCTCCGCGTCGAGCAGGCCGCCCGACGCAAGGCGGCGCGCGTCGAGCAGGTCGCTCGCCCAGTCGCGCAGCGGGCCGCGCAGCCAGAGCCCCAGCGGCGGGGTGAAGCCCTGCTTGGGCCGGGCGTGCAGCGCGGGCGGGGCGTAGCGGTCGAGGACGCGGCGCAGGATCCATTTGCCCTCGCCGCCGCGCCGCTTCATCGCGTCGGGCAGCGTCCAGGCGAAGGCCGTAAGCGCGTCGTCGAGCAGAGGCGAACGCGCCTCCAGCCCGACCGACATGCTGGCGCGGTCTAGCTTGGCAAGCACGCCCTCCGGCAGACCTTGCGCCATGTCCATATAGCCCATCCGCGCCAGCGCGCCGCGCAAGGCGCTTTTTGGCGCCTGCGGCGGCGACAGGTCGTCCGCCGTCAGCATCAGCGCGCCAAAACGGCGGCCGCGCGCGGCGTGCAGCAGATAGGCGGCGTCGGCGTCGGGCGCGGCCATGATCGCCGCCAGCCGGTCGCGGCCCGAGCCGCAGGCGGCGCCCAGCGCCAGCGCCCGCGCCAGCGCCCGGCGCGCGGGGGCGGGCGCGCGGGCGACAACGGCCATGATCCGCGCGCCGCTGGCGTGGCGCTTGTAGCCGCCAAAAGCCTCGTCGCCGCCGTCGCCGGTCAGCGCCACGGTGACATGGGCGCGCGCCGCGTTGCAGACGTGCCAGGTGGGGATCTGCGAGGCGTCGGCGAAGGGTTCGTCGTAGATCTGCGCCAGACGCGGGACCAGCGCCGCCGCGTCGGCGTCGCTGACATGGATCTCGGTGTGATCGGTTCCCAGATGCGCCGCCATGGCGCGGGCGTGCGCCGTCTCGTCGTGCGCGCGGTCGGAGAAGCCGACGCAAAAACTGCGCACCGGGCGGTCGGAGGCCCGCGCCATCATCGCCGTCACCAGCGAAGAATCCACGCCCCCCGACAGGAACGCCCCCAGCGGCGCGTCGCTGACCATGCGCCGCGTCACCGCCGCGCGCAGCAGGCCGTCGAGCGTCTCCACCGCCTGCGCGTCGTCGCCCCGGAACGGCGCCGCCTGGCCCCGCTCCGCCGTCTCGCGCAGCGACCAGTAGCCGCGCATCGCCGCGATCAGACCCGCCGCGCCATATGCCACGCGGCCCTCGGTCAGCGGCAGCGACAGAAGCGTCGCGGCGGGCAGCTTGACCACGCCCCGATGGATCGTCAGCGGCGCCGGGATATGGCCGAACTGCATCAGCGCGGCGACGGCGGCGCGGTCCACCTGCGGCGAAAATCCCGGCGCCGCGCGCAGCGCCTTCAGCTCCGAGCCGAACAGGATCGCCGCGCCGTCGTCGGCGACGTAGAGCGGCTTCTTGCCCGCGCGGTCGCGCGCCAGATGCAGCACGCGCTGGGCGCGGTCCCACACCGCGAAGGCCAGCATCCCCGAAGCGCGCGCCAGCGCCGCCTCCACCCCCCAGCGGTCGATCGCCGCCAGCAGCGCCTCGGTGTCGCTGCGGCCGCGCAGGATCACGCCGCAGGCGGCCAATTCCGCCGCGATGTCGGCGAAATTGTAGGTCTCGCCGTTATAGACCATCACATAACGCCCGCTCCGCGACACCATCGGCTGATGGCCCAGCGGCGACAGATCGAGCACCGACAGCCGCCGGTGGCCCAGCGCCACGCCGCATGCGGGGTCGCTCCATGTCCCCTCGTCGTCAGGGCCGCGATGGGCCAGCGCGCGGGTCATCGCCAGCGCGGTCGCCGACAGCGCCTGCGGCGACGGCGTTTTGCGATAGGCGAGGACGCCCGCTATGCCGCACATGGGCCGCTCTCGCCGCACACGTCCGGCGCCGCGCGCTCAGCCATCGGTCTCACACGGCGGCGGGTCGCCGTCGTAGCGTGTCCAGACTTCGGATTTTCCCAGCAGACGCACGGCGAGATAGGCGCGCACGTCGAGCCCGCCGTCTTGGCGGGGCGCAAGATCGACCGCATAGACCGCGCCATCCTGCGGGTTGTAGAACCGCCCCCTGCGCCAGCCGTCGCCGTCGGCCTTCGCGGCGGTGATCGCCTCGACGCCGCACCAGGGCCGGTCGCGCAGCGCCGCGTCGGGGTTGGCCGCGTCGCGCTTGAGCGCCCCGTTGCGCTCGCGCGGCCTGGCGAGCCACACGATGCGGCCGCACAGCGCGGCGTCGCAGCGGTAGAGCCGCACCGCGACCTTGCGCTTGCCGGTCAGCCACACGCCCTCGACGCCTGTCGCCTCGGAGGCGGCCTTGGCCGGCGCGCCCGCCGCAGCGATCACGGCGACGGCGATCACGGCGACGGCGAGGGCGGCGGCGAGAGGGCGTTTGCGCATGGCGTCATGATCTCATACGCCATGCGGGCGATGTCCACCCCCGCGCGTCGTCGCGCGGGGCGGCGTCGCGCAACCGTGAACGGCGCGGCGCCGCGCCGCCCGGGCGAAAGGCCGCGTGCGTCATGGAGCAGAAATGGAGCGCGCAGGCCGCCTTGCGCCGCCTCGCCGGGGCTGGGGCGCTGATCGCCGGCGAGCGGGTGGCGTTCGGCCTGCTGAACCTTGCGGCGGCGGGGCTGGCGGTGCGCGCGGTGGGGGTCGAGGCGTTCGGCGTCGTGGCGCTGCTGATGGCCTATGCGCGGCTGGTGGGCGAGTTGGCGCAGTTCCAGTCGTGGCAGGCGCTGATCCGCTTCGGCGCGGCGGCGCTGCGGGAGGAGCGGCGCGACGATTTTCGCGCGCTGGTCGCCTGGTGCGCCCGGCTCGACGCGCTGACGCTGGGCGCGGCGGCGCTTGCGGGCGCGCTGGCCGCCGGGCCGCTGGGGCGCGCGCTGGGCTGGCCCGCCGAGATGGTCGCGCTGGCGCCGTGGTTCGTGGCGGCGACCGCGTTCATCGTGCCCAACGCGGCGCACGGCGTGTTGCGGCTGTTCGGCCGCATCCCCGACATCGCCGCGCAGCACGCGATCTCGGCCTGCGTGCGGTTTGTCGGCGCGGCGGGGATGTATCTGCTGGGCGGCGACGCGGCGGCGCTGGCGGCGGTGTGGGCGGCGGCGGGCGTCGTCTCGGGCCTGTGGATCATCTGGCGGGCGGCGCGGGTGCTGGGGCGCGAGGGGCTGCGCCCGCGTCTGGGCCTGCGCGGCGGCGCGGCGCCTGCGGGTTTGTGGCGCTTTCTGTGGACGGCGAGCTTTTCCTCCACGGTCGAGGGCGCGGTGGCGCATGTCACGACGCTGGCGGTGGGCGCCATGCTGGGCGCGACCGAGGCGGGACTGTTCACGATCGCGCGACAACTGGCCGAGGCGCTGGCCAAGCCCGCCCGGCTGATGGGGCCGCTGATCCTGCCGGAACTGGCGTGGATGAACGCGCGCGGCGACCACGCGGCGCTGCGCGCGCTCAGCATCCGCGGCGCCGCGCTGGCGGTCGGGGCGGTGGCGCTGCTGGGCCTTGGCTTTCTGCTGGGCGGGCCGTGGCTGCTGCGCGTCGCGTTCGGGCCGGAGGCGGCGGCGGCGCAGACGGCGCTGGCGCTGGCGGGCGCGGCGTCGGGGTTCACGCTGATCGGCTTTGCGCTGGAGCCGACGCTGCTGGCTCTGGGACGGATGCGCGCGGTGACCGCCTCGCTGCTGGCGGCGGCGGCGCTCTACGCCGTCGCGCTGGCGACGCTGCCGCAGGCGTTCGGCGTGGCGGGGGCGGCGGCGGCGCTGCTGACGTTCAGCGCCGCCGTCTTCATGCTGCGCGCAGCGGCGGTGTGGCGCGCGCTGCGCAATCCGGCCGCGCCCTGAGTTGATCGTCTGGGGCTTGACCCTGCGCCGCGAACTGCGGAAAGGACGATTGCGCCGCGTGCGGCGGACCGGTTCATCGCGGAAGGGGCATGATCGCGTGCGTGACGATTATCTCCTCTCGCCCCGCCCCGCCCGGCTGACCGACGCGCTGGACGCGGCGGCGCGCGGCGCAGGTGGATTCACCTTCTACGGCCCGCGCGGCGCGGCGGTGGCGACGCTGAGCTTCGCCCGGCTGGCGGCGGAGGCGCGCACGCTGGGCGCGCAGCTCTTGTCGCGGGGGCTGACGCCGGGAGACCGGGTCTGCGTGGCGGCGGAGACCGACGCCGACTTCATCCGCGCGCTGATCGGCTGTCTTTACGCCGGGCTGATCGCCTGTCCGATGCCGACGCCTGCGGCCTTTGGCGCGCGCGACGCCTATCTGGAGCAGATCGCGCGCATCGCCGATGTCGCCGCGCCGCGCGCGGCGCTGGCGCCCGCCAGCGCGCTCGACTGGGTGGCGGCGGCGCTGGCGGGGCGCGGCCTCGCCTTCGTCGGCCGCGCCGCAGACCTCGACAATGCGCCCGAAAGCGCCCTGCCGCCGCCCGGCCCGCCCGACGCCATCGCCTATGTGCAGTTCTCCTCGGGCACCACCAGCGCGCCCAAGGGCGTCGCGATCAGCCATGCGGCGATGATGGCCAATCTGCACGCCATCGCGGCGCATGGGCTGGGGTTGGGCGAAGGCGATCGCGGCGTCGGATGGCTGCCTTTGTATCACGACATGGGGCTGGTGGGGTATGTGTTCACCCCCATCGCCGCAGCCGCGCCGGTCGAGCTTCTGGCGCCGCGCGATTTCGTGCGCCGCCCCGGCCTGTGGCTGGAGCTGATCTCGCGCACCCGCGCCACGATGACCTACGCGCCGTCCTTCGCCTATGCGCTGGCGGCCAGCCGGAGCCATGCGGCCGAGGGGCTTGACCTGTCGTGCCTGCGCGTCGCCGGGGTGGGCGGCGACATGGTCAAGCCGCGCAACCTCGACGCCTTCGCCCGCGCCTACGCGCCCGCCGGGTTCGCCGCCTCGGCCTTCGCGCCGAGTTATGGCATGGCGGAGGCGACGCTGGCGGTGAGTTTCTCGCCGCGCGGTCGCGGCGCCGCCTACGAGCGGCTGGACCTCGCCGCGCTGCAGGCGGGCGCGCGCAGGCTGGCGGCGCCGGGCGCGCCGGGGGCGCGGCGGTTCGCGCTTTGCGGCCCCGCGCTGCCCGGCCATCGCATCGCGATCCGCGACGCTGATGATGTGGCGCTGCCGCCGGGCGGCGTCGGGCGCATCGTGCTTTCCGGGCCCAGCCTGATGAGCGGCTACCTGAACCCGCAGGGGGCGGCGGCGCAGGCGCTGGACGCCGACGGCTGGCTCGACACCGGCGATCTGGGCTATCTGACCGAGGGCGGCGAGGTGGTGGTTACCGGGCGCGCCAAGGACATGATCATCGTCAACGGCCGCAACATCTGGCCGCAGGACATCGAGTGGGCGCTGGAGCGCGCCATCGAAGGCGTGCGCGAGGGCGGCGTCGCGGCGTTCGGCGTCGGCCTCGCGCAGGCGGAGGGCGACGGCGACGCGGAGGAGGCGGTCGCGGTGGTGATCGAGCACCGCGGCGGCGGCGGCGCAGGAGACGGCGGCGCGGCGGACGGCGGCGCGGCGCGCGAGGCGATGCGCGCGCGGGCGGCGCAGGCGGTGCGCGACCGGTTCGGCCTTGGCGCGCGGATCGCCTTCGCCACCGCCGCGCGGCTGCCGCGCACCTCCTCGGGCAAGCTGATCCGCGCCCGCGCGCGCGAGATGTTTCTGGCCGGCGACTTCGACGCGTGACGCGGCTGGCCGCCGTCACCGGCGCGAGCGGCTTTCTGGGCGCCCGCGTCGCCGCAGAGCTGGCGGCGCAGGGCTGGCGGCTGCGCCTGCTGGCGCGCCGGGCGCCGCGCTTGCGCGGGCTGGGCGCGGCGCCGGTCGAAATCGTTCTCGGCGATCTGGCCGAGCCAGGCGCGCTGGCGGCGCTGGTCGCGGGCGCCGATGCGGTGGCGCATGTGGCGGGGGCGGTGAAGGCGCGCGACCGCGCGGGCTTCATGGCGGTCAACGCGGCGGGAGCGGCGGCGCTGGCGGCGGCGGTGGCGGCGGCGCGGCGCAGGGGCGCCGGGCCCGCGCGGCTGGCGCTGGTGTCCTCGATGGCGGCGCGGGCGCCGGGGCTGTCGGACTACGCCGCCTCGAAGGCCGAGGGCGAGGCGCGCGCCGCCGCGCTGTGCGGCGATCTGGTGATCCTGCGTCCGGCGGCGATCTATGGCCCCGACGATCCGGCGACCGCAGGGCTGGTCCGCGCGCTGGGCGGTCCGGTGCAGCCGGTGCTCAACCACGCCGCCGCGCGGCTCTGCCTGATCCATGTCGCGGACGCCGCGCGCGCCATCGCGGCGGCGCTGACCCACGCGCCCGGCGGCGCGATATGGGAGCTGAGCGACGCGCGCGTCGAGGGCTACGCCTGGGCCGAGATCGCGGCGACGGCGGCGGCGGCGGCGGGCCGCGCCGCGCGCCCGCTGCGCGTTCCGGCGGCGGCCATCCGGCTTGGCGGCGCGCTCGGCGCGCTTGCGACCCGCGTCGATGGGCGCGCGCGGATGCTGACGCCGGGCAAGGCGCGCGAGCTGCTCCACGCCGACTGGGCGTCGTCGCCGCAGCGCCAGCCGCCGCGCGACCTGTGGCGCCCGTCGATCACGCTGGCGCAGGGTTTTGGCGCACTGTTCTCAACCGCTCGATAAAGCCGATCACGAGACGGTAACGCGCGGTCGCAGACATGCGCCTTGCAAATACCACAGGGGAGGCGTCTTTTCTTTGTCATAAATTTCTCACGATCAAAGCCGGGACATCGCCATGATAAACGCCGTCGTCCTGAGCGCAGGACGGGGAAAGCGCCTGACCCCGCTCACCGATACCCATCCGAAGTGTCTTGTGCGGCTGAACGGGCGCACGCTTTTGGAGTGGCAGATGCGCGCGCTGTGCGCCTGCGGCGTGACCCGCGTGAGCGTGGTGACCGGGTTCGGCGCGGCCGATGTGGCCTGCGCGCTGCGCACGTTCGGCCTGCCGATGGAGGCGCGCGCGATCTTCAACCCGTTCTACGCCGTCGCCGACAACATCGGCTCGTGCTGGGCGGCGGCGGACGCATTCGGCGCCGACACCGTGCTGATCAACGGCGACGCCGTGTTCGAGCCTGCGGTGCTTGAGCGGGTGCTGGCGGCGGACGGCTCGGACATCGCGGTGACGGTCAGCGCCAAGCGCGACTATGACGCCGACGACATGAAGGTGCGCGTCTGCGGCGACAGATTGACACGGATCTCCAAAAAGCTGGCGGGCGCGGTCAGCGGTGAGGCCATCGGCATGATCCGCTTTCGCCGCGGCGGCTCGGCGCGGTTTCTCGCCGCGTTGCGCGCCGTCCTGGAGACGCCGGAAGGCACAGGCCTGTGGTATCTCAGCGTGATCGACGCGCTGGCGCGCGAGGGCGGCGTGGGCGTGACGCGGGTGGACGGGCTGACCTGGGCGGAGCTGGATTTTCCGGTCGATCTGCGCGCCGCCGAGGCCGCCGCGCGCGTGGTCGCCGCCCGGCTGTTCGCCGACGCGCCGGCGGTGGCGCTTTGAGCGGGGTTTGCAACGCGAACGGCGCCGCCGACGCCATCAACCGCCGGGTGCTGGCGCTGTTGTCGGCGCGCGCGCCGGGCGCGTCGCTGGGCATGGACAGCACGATCCTCGCCGACGCCGCGCTCGACTCGGTGTCGGTGATGGATTTCCTGCTGGAGGTCGAGGACGCCTTCGACGTGACCGTGCCGCTGGAGCGGCTGGCGGGCGTCAAGACGGTGCGCGACTTCACCGCCGTCGTGCGGGCGCTTCAGGAGGACGGCGCCTGAGAGCGCCGCCCGAAGGGGGGATTGACATGGGACTGAAACAAAAGGCGCACGCCGCCAAGCAGGCGTTCGACGCGCTCAAGGCGCTGGGGCGCGACCCGACAAGCCTGACCTTCGACGCCATGAGCGGCCCGACCGAGGGGATGCTGGACCGGCGGCGCGTGGCGCTGTTTGGCACCAACAACTATCTCGGCCTCACCTTCGACCCCGAGATCGTCGGACGCGGCGTGCGCGCGATGCGCGACTGCGGCGCCGGCACCACCGGCTCGCGCATCGCCAACGGCACCTACGCTGACCACAGGGGCCTGGAGCGCGACATCGCCCGGTTCTATGACCGGCGGGCTGCGGTGGTGTTCTCGACCGGCTACAGCGCCAATCTGGGCCTGTTGTCGGCGATCGCGGACGATGGCGACCACCTGCTGATCGATGGCGACAGCCACGCCTCGATCTATGACGCCTGCCGCCTGAGCCACGCTGACACCGTGCGATTCCGCCACAACGACCCCGACAGCCTGGCGCGGCGGCTGGCGCGGCTGAAGGGGTCGCCAGGCGACCGCATCATCGTCGTGGAGGGCATTTATTCGATGCTGGGCGACCTCGCCCCGCTAAAGGAGATCGCCGCCGTCAAGCGCGAGGCGGGCGACAACGTCTATCTGGTGGTGGACGAGGCGCATTCGCTGGGCGTGCTGGGCGACCGGGGCCGGGGCCTGTGCGAGGCGGCGGGGGTGGAGGCGGACTGCGACTATGTCGTGGGCACGTTCTCGAAAAGCATCGGCACCACCGGGGGGTTCTGCGTCTCCGACATCGCCGATTTCGAGATGATCCGCGCGTTCTCCCGCCCTTACATGTTCACCGCCTCGATGACGCCCGCCGCCAGCGCCTCGGCCCGCGCGGGGTTCGAGCGGATGCAGGCGCTGCCCGCCTTGCGCGCCGCTCTGTGGAGCACCGCCCGGCGGCTGCACGCCGGGATCGCCGCGCTGGGCTTCGCCGTCGCCTCGGCGCCCAGCCCGGTGATCGCGGTGGTGCTGGACACGCCGGAGCAGGCGGTGAGGATGTGGAACCGTCTGATCGACGCCGGGATCTACACCAACATCGCGTTGCCGCCCGCCACGCCGGGCGGGCTGTCGCTGTTGCGGGTCTCGGCCTCGGCGGCGCACCGTCCCGACCAGATCGAGGCGGCGCTGGGCGCGTTCGGCGCGCTGGCGCGGGACTTCGCGGCGTCGGGACGCGCGGCGTCGGCCGCCTGAACGCGGCGTAAGCGTCCCGGGCCTCAGCCCGCCCTCGACCGCCTCAGCTTTGCGCGCGCATAGGCGACGCCGCCGCGATAGGTGAAGGCGGCCTTGAGCAGCCTCGCGAGGTTCAGCGCCTTGCCCACCGCCACTCGCGCCCGCCAGCGCAGACCCGCCGACGCAGGCGCGCCTGCGTCGGCGGGCGCGCCGGCAGCCAGCGACAGCGCCGCGAACCACTCCGGCGCGGCGGCGACAAGCTGCGCCGCGCGCCCCGGCCGCTCCGGGCGCAGCTCCGCGCCATAGGTGCGGGCGAACAGCGCCGCCCAGTCGGGCGCCCCGTCCCTGGGCGGCGCCAACGCCCGCGCCCAGCCCGCCGCCGTGCGCGCGGCCTGCGCCAGCGCCGCGACCACCGCCGCGCGCGCCGCCGCGTCGCGGGCGTGGGTCAGCGAGCAGGGCTGCGCGAACCGCGCCCACAGCGTCGTGTCCCAGGCGTCGGGGCGCATCCGCGCGGCGAAGGCGGCGCAGGTCATCACCGCGACCTTGGCCTCGATGCCGCCGCCGCCCGGCCGCGCAAGCCGTTCGGCATAGACGCTGGGCGGCAGCAGCCGGTTGGCGCAGGCGGCCAGCCCGGCGCCGTGATAGGCTGCGTCGCTGTCGGTCAGCACGTAGAAATCGAGCGGCCCCGCGCCCCGCCCTGCGTCCTGCGCCGCGCCCTGCTCCCCGCTGCGGCGGCGCGAGCCGTAGAACAGCACCGCCGCCACGCCGGGCCGCGCGGCGAGCCGCGCCGTCATCGCGGCGGCGTCCTGGGCGACGGGCGGCGCGAGCGGGCGGTCGATCTCCGCCGCGATCAGCGCCGCCAGCGCGGTCACCTTTCCCCGAGCTTTTCGAGCGTCTGGTCGGCGCGCCGCGTCGCGGCCTCGAAGCGCGCCTCGAAATCCGCCAGCGCCGCGCGCGGCTCGCGGTAGAAGGCGCTCAGCTTCATCGCCCGCAAAAACATCCGGTTGGCGATGCGCCCGCCGAGCCGCATCGGGCGGTCGAAGTCGAACAGCAGGATCACCCGCTCCTCATCGGTGTCGTTCCAGACCTCGTGGTTGTAGGTGTCGTCGAGCACGATCACCGAACCCTCGGTCCAGGCGCGGATCTCGTCGCCGACGCGGATGCGGCATTTCTCGCGCTCGCGCGGCACGATCAGCCCGAGATGCGCGCGCACGATGCCCTTGGTGACGCCGGAGTGCGCCGGGATGTGATAGCCCGGCGCCAGGATCGAGAACCACGCGGTCTGAAGGGTGGGGATCTCCTCCAGCATCGCCGCCGTCACCGGCGCCTGCGCGCAGTTGCGGTCCAGCCGCTCGCCAAAGCCGAACAGCACGAAAGTGCGCCAGTTCTTCGCCGTGGCGATGCGATACTGGTCGGGCGAGATCTCCTGAAACGCCGGGATCGCCTCGCGGTGGCGCAGGATGGCGCGCGCCTCGGCCTCGATCTCGCGCCAGCGCGTCTCGAACAGCGCCAGAAAGGGAAACAGGCCGGGGTCGAGAAACGGCGCGTCGGGCGCCAGGCTCTGGCGCGCCTGATAGCGTGCGAGCGCGCGCGTCACCCGCTTGCCCCAGCGTTTCACAAAGCGGCGCAGCGGGCGTTGCAGCGTCGCGGGTTTATCGGGTGCGGCGACGTTCGTGGTCATGCGCCAGTGATAAGCCCGCCGCGCGCGCCGGTCGAGCCGCCCTGGCGTCACACGCGCATGATCGCGCCGCGCGACCGCCTCACGACGTGATGATCGCCAGCGTTTCGTCGGCGCTCACCGTGATCGCGCCGCCCGCGTATCGCTCGCCGTCCAGCACGAAGCGGCCGTCGAGGCGCAGCGCGATCCGCCGCGCCCGGCCGCTGCGATAGCCCGCCCGCGCCATCCAGCCCATCGGCAGCCCATAGGCCGCCAGCGGCGCCGCCAGCGGCAACAGCCGCGCGGGCGCGCGCACGTCGAGCCAGCGCAGCGGCCCCGCGCCCGCGCCCCAGAACGGGTTGAACCCGGCGGTCAGCCGCCCCGGCAGCGCGGTGACGAGGCCGAGGAAGCGTTGCGCCTGCTCGGGGTCGGCGTCGTCGATGGCCAGCCGCGCCGCCACGCCCGCGCGCAGCGCGCGCGCCTCCGCGCCGATCAGCGCGCGCTTCAGCGCGGTCAGGAACGCCGCGCGCACCTGCGCCGCGCCGCGCGCCGCGATCTCGTCCGCCGCCAGCCGCGTCGCGCGCTCATAGGCGCCCCATCCCATCATGAAGCCGCGCAGCGGCGCGCGCCCGTCGTCGAAGGTCAGCGCCAGCATCGCCGCGCGGCGCGTGGGCGGCAGGCGCCCCGCCCGCAGCCGCGCGGCGAGCGCCGCCAGCGCCGCCTCGTCGGCCAGCGCGCCCAGGCTGCGCGCGATCAGGTTGGTGTTGCCATGGGGCAGGACGCCGAGCGGCGGCGGCGCGCCGCCGAACGCCTGCGCCAGATGCGTCGCCGTCTCGCGCACCGTGCCGTCGCCGCCGTCCACCACCACCGCCACCACCCCGGCCGCCCGCAGCGCGGCCAGCGCGGCGGGGGTTTCAGCAGCGCTGCGCGCCTCGATCACCACCACGCCGGGCGGCGCCGGGCGCGGCGCGCGCCCGCGGTTGCCGCTGCTTGAGGGGTTGCGCAGCACGCCCAGCGGCGTCACGGCGCGGCGAGCCATGAGACGACCGGCCCTGTGCGGCTGGCGGCGAAGGCCTGCGCGACGCGGGCGAGGTGGATCAGCAGGCTCAGCGCCACCCAGCCCGCGACCGCCCATGCGCCCCAGGCGGGCGCGCCCGCCAGCGCGGCGGCGGTCAGGATCAGCAGGTTGGGGTTGCGCCGCGCGGTCACTTCGCGAAACAGGCTGTCGAAGCGGCGCCAGACGTGCATCTCGATGCCAAAGCGCGCCAGAAACAGCCCCTCCTCACCGCGTTGCAGCACATAGCCGCCGACGATGATCGCCAGCGCCAGCCCGCCATGGGCGACCGGCGCCCCCGCCGCCGCGCAGCCCACGATCCACGCCCACCACCAGAACGGCGGGTGGATCAGGTCGAGGCCATGGTCGAACACGTCGCCGAAGCGCGAGGCGCTCAGCGTCACCCGCGCCAGCTTGCCGTCCACCGTGTCGAGAAACGTCATCGCCCAGGCGCAGACC
>Ga0100381_1004300_pt1 | contig 12058 bp, 8 predicted proteins | sample CryGeymeta201505_FD_80416 | JGI IMG/M metagenome (GOLD analysis project Ga0100381, IMG submission 80416) | Groundwater microbial communities from Crystal Geyser aquifers in Utah, USA - Crystal Geyser metaG 2015-05 | ecosystem: Environmental > Aquatic > Deep subsurface > Groundwater | place: USA...
AACGACAAAAAACTTTAGCAATTCACCTCCTAGATTCAAAAGATGAAAGACTAAATTATGAATCAAGGTGAAGTCTTTCAAAAAGAGCTAGACAAAATCAAAAGATAAGCCGAATACGCACAGGATTAAAAGAGAAGAGCTGAACTCGAAGTCCAGAAGCTAAAGCTCTAACTGGAAAAGAAAAATAAAGAATCGTAATTGAGACTGTTGTAAGCTTTGAAGAGAAACAATCCCTACATGCCTCAGAGAATGCCTCCACCAGAACCTGTACAAAATTATCATCATCCTCAGGCCTATGAATCTGATTCTCTAAATTAACTTGAGCAAGATGACTACAATGATAGGCCTTATGGTATTCCGACTCAAGCTCCTCCCCCCAAGCCAATGAGTAAAGCAAAAAAAAGAGTTTACGAACAACCTTAGCCTGAACCAGTTAAGATTCCTCCCAGACCAGTCCGAGGTGGAAAGCAGTGGTAAAAATAATTTTCTCTTGACGATAGCAACGTTGGCACTCTTGATGCTGACAGCAAAAAGATACCAGTTCAACTCCAAGGAGGAACCAAGCTAACACTATCAGGAGTAGACGATATGGGCAAAGATGCATATAGTTTTGGAAAAAAATCTCAGTCCAAAGCATTTAGAGCTGATCCGATTGATTCGTTTGGCTCCAGAGCTTCGAAAAGAAGCGAGAAAGATTAGCTTGATAGGTTAGTCGAAAACAAGTGGGAGATGAGCACAGTCAGGTAAGATATCACCAAGGAAATCGAGTAGCTTTTGAAGAAAAAAGATAATCATAACCTACAGCCAAGTCAAGTGAGTAGAATTGCACAGTCAAGAGGGGCTATTCCCTATTAAGGACCAGCTCTAGGCACTCTAAGTATTTTTATTATTACTCAGATTCAAACAAGGCTAGCTTAGTCTCTTAGGGCACTTTCGATGTCGACAGAATACATGGCCGCAATGAAGCCCGATTGAGATAATTGAAAGCTTTGGGAGTCTAGACAATCAATACAACAAACGATGATGACTTGAACAGACTCAATGCCTTGCTCAACAACTATTGATGATTTTTATACCCTTCAACTCTGCATCTTCAATATAAATAACTCATTTATCATTACTGACTCCATGCTTGAGAGTGTTGGCTATCCAGCCTTGATAAATTCTGCTCAACACTACTCCTTCTGCACATTTATAGCCGTTTGATTGTTTCGTATACATCATTGAAATTTTTCCGTCTTACTTGAGATTGTTGACTTATTTGCTCATGCTTCCTATATAGAAGAGTTGTTGGTTGGTCATTTTGGCAACGAATACACCTGATCCAAACATCAGAATGATGCCATCTTTGACAATGATCCATCTGTGAGCCACAAATAACAATATTTTTTATAAAGTATTCTATCCAAATTATTCCTCGTCAGGCTCAGCCTCTGCAACTTCTACTCTGTTTTAGACGATATATTTTAGTACTTTAGGTGGATTTCTGTATAGCTGTCCATTCATATCGTAAAGTTCATTGTTTGTTCTGTGAACGATCCAACCTGAATTTCGATATATGACCTGTTTTATTGAATCTCTATAGCCAACAATAACCACATCTTTTTAAAAGTGGACCTCGAATGGTAAGTAAAACTTCTTTGCCACCATCGCAAATTGCTGACTGCTCGAAGGTTGTTGCTTTGATGCAACATGAGGTTTCGATTGTATTTTCAATTGTTACTTGACAGTTCCTAGGAAGGTGTTCATCCGGGCAGTCCCCTCTAATCTTTTGTTGATGGCTCCTAGTCCAAAAGATGTATCAGCTATGCTTCTCATTGTATTGCCTCCAATGAAACTCTTCTCTCTGCCAGTTACTTGTGTATAATTTATTGTAGAATTTTACTCGGTTCTCATTTATGTGCTATGGATGAGACTGGGCTTGCTTTTGTTTTTGAGGATCTATTTGATTTGTTTGAAGGTCTAGCAGGAGTTTGATCGTTTGGCTTCAACCTTCTTCTCACTTTATTTGATTCTGCTGGGCCTCTAAGGTGATTTTCTGGAGTCCTTTTAGCGAGAAAATATGTTGCGGAACATCGAAAAGCCTCCTTTGGCTTATGATTTTGGTCGAGTTAGGGGTACAGGCTCTTGAAAGAAGGGGTGAGCTAAGATTTGATCGAGTGTCAATCTTTCATCATAATTTATCACAAAAATTTTCTCAATAAGATCCTTCAAATCTGAGCTGATCTTGATCCCTTTAGGAAAGTCGTATTGACAAGTTTTGACCTTTTCGATGGTAGCTTTGACAGATTTTGCCTCAAATGGGCATTCTTTGTACTTGAGTCTGTACAAAATGACTCCAACTGCCCATATATCGGAGGAAAAAGAATAACCAAATCCACTGACAGCTTATGGAGCGATATAGTTGGGAGTTCCACAAGTCTATCTTTTCAGCTCACCTTGATGTGACAGCTGGCAGGCAAATCCAAAATCGCCTAATTTTATATTTTTATCATCGTCTAGGTAAAAATTACATAACTTCAGACTAAATGTGATGAGGATTACTCTCGGTGCAAAATATTTTTGGAGTGGATGTACCGAATGGCCTCAACAGCTTGCCTTGCATATTTTTTTATTTATTTTTCGCTCATATGCGACTTACTCTGCAGTTCTTTTTCCAAATTCTATCTTGAAATATAGCTACTCCTTGCGAGCAGTACTCCATGAAGATGTACTGATACCCCTAATCTTCGAACCAATGATCAAGGTGCACAACATTCTAATGCGACAGTAGTTGATGAATGCGAATTTCGTAGACGAGCTGAATGGACAGGTGTATACTTTTTATTTGACAAGCATTTACAGTTTCTTTTTGGGGATAATTTTGACAACATAGGTACTTTATGAATTATCTGTACGGACCAACCAACATTTTGAGTAGGATCCTTCCCCAACTATTTTTATCTTTTGGTAGCGCTTCAGCATCCGACCTCCGTTTACTGTGAAAATAGGTTACTCTATCCATTCTGAATTCTTTTCCTCAACCTTCATTTATTATATTGCATCCCAATGAAATATACTTGGCTTTAATTAATGAATCGATCATGGTCAGTCAGTCTCCAGCTCAAATGTGTAGAAATCAACCAGCCTGTAGTTGATCGTGTCGAGGTTGAGACCTACTGCGTCTTTGAGCCAGTTCAGATAGCCTCCTGTCACCATATTGCTGCTGAAACAGGAGGTATGAGCTTAACTGAGTTATACCACTGTCAGGAAGGTAGTTCCGACCAATAGATCAATATTGAGGCCTTCAAGGAAGTTGAGTCTTTTTTCTGACAAGGTGATAACTTTACACTGACTGAGGTCCTAGTAGCTGGCATCCATTTTTAGATAAGTATCACTTCTACCTCCCACAATGGTCGATTGTCTGTCATCTAAATTAGACATTCTCTTACCTATTTCGAAGGTGTAGTATTACTTATCTTTGTTGATCAGATAATCGGTCCATGCTTTGGGCACCTGGAAAGGAACATGTGTATATGCTCCAAGTAGATACTCCTCTGCTGTGGCATCATCACGAATTTTGATGAGAGTGAATCTATCAGGAACTTTCTCTTAAAAATATTGCACCACATGAGTCACATCAAATACTACAGTATCGGCCTAGTTCCAATGTCCTGTCAATTTGCTCTTTTGGAGCCATAATTCATCGTAACTTTTGGTGAGACCACCCATCATATTGGCAAATTGTTTGACTGTAACTCCACTGCCTGCCAAGGTATCGATCATATCGACTGTAAATGAGTAGTTAGTCTTTCTGAGTTGATGTTGACTGAGGTAGACGACCATGAAGATGTCGATGGCCAAGAAAAGGACCATGAGCACTCCAATGATGATTGCAGCAACCTTCCATTTAAAGACCTAAGGGTATTTTCTTCGTTCAGAGATGAGCAAAGACTGTCTTTATTCTTCAATCACGACTGTTTAGGCTTTCTTCGCCATCAGATAATAATCTATCAAATATTGTCAGACCATAGATATGGCTATGAAAGTAGATTGAGTAAGATCAGTGGGGCATCACTGTCGAGGGTTCAGGATAGTCGATCACCATCTCATTGGGCCTCATCGTCTCCCATAACCTAAATTGGCCTCAATTTATACCTCAAACCTGAGTAGAGGACTCCAACAGCCAGGCTGGCTTTGAGTAATACTGAAGGCTTGAATACTCTTATTTTATCTCCAACGTATTTGGGGTATTGTTTGGGCACGAAAAAAAGTTTTCCTTGTTTGACCAATTCTTCGAGTCTGTTCATGAATATAATAAAATTATATGATGTTCGAGAGTCTACGAAAACTCCTAGAGCAGACCACCAAAAGGACCCACGAGCACACTGGTAAAATAATAGATCATCTCAAAAAAATTCCCTACTTCAATCAGATCCAAAACAACTTAGGAACTGATCATCTCATCAACATAATCCCAATCCTCAAACCTTTAATTCTTAGAGAAACTTTCCCTTTAATAAACTAATGTGATCAGTATGTACTTGTCGAGGGGCAGCTGGCTGTCAAAGATTACAAATTTTAGGGGAGTAGGCTATTCGAGGTTGGGAAATTAATTGACCTGAAATAAAATGTGGATTTGGCGTATATCGCAATGAGTGACTGCAACATGATCAGAATTACAAGAAGTGTAGTTAGCAACTTACTACAGAAGAAGATAACTGAGAGTTAGAAGGAGAGAAGCAGAAAATATAAATACTTTTAAAGACAAGCTGAAAGTAACTAGAACAAGCACAAGTTAGAAATAATCCAGGACAGCTCCTTCCTTTCCTACCTGGGTAACTACGATCTATTTGAACTTGCCATCGGCTGTCAACTCAAGGAGCATTCACAAAACTCAATAACTCATAAAATGCAGGAAAAAATCGATCATATTGGGTTTGTCGTATCTGGGAAGATCAAGTTAGCATTCAGTACTAACAACTAGAAAGGGGAGAGGGTAAAGAAAGATAGTATCACTTGGTTCATAAATGAGAAGGATTGGATAGGTTTGTAGGAGTTTCTTTGGGATAAGGCATTTCATTCGACAGGGCATGTGTATTCAATAGGAGCCATCATACTATGGATACCGGTGGCACTCTTCTCCAGTAAATTTAACGTAAGGACAAATCATGAAGCTATCACCAGATTAATGAACCTCATCAAAACAAAACGAACCCTATTCGATCGTAGCTTCAACACTCGCTTGACCAAATAACAGCAAATGTAGTAACAAAATTACTACAAACAACCAACAGCCGAGCTTCTGAGCAAAATGTAGGCGCTTCAGGAAGGCAAACCTGTCAGAAAGAGGAAAATATATCGGAGCAAAAATAAAAATATGAGTACTAAATAGCAGGATGATGTGGTAATACCTGACTTCATTTTGCACAAAATGAAAGATCTTGAAGAGGAGCCGATTATGCTTCCGAAATTGTCAGGTAAAATGATGTTTTTTCCTGAAGAGTATGCCAATATGCCTGTTTGTTCGACCCAGAAGAAAGAAATAGACCGGTTGGAAAATATCATCAGGCCTAGAAATCTTGAATCATACTCTACCATCGAGCTAAATCCCTAAAATCTTTACAAGACAATATTCAACAAAATTTCATACAAATTTCCAAAAACAACCTCAACTGAATCGACCCAGCGTATCAATCGTCGTTCTCCTATTCACTTCAACAGCAGCATATACAACAATTTCAGAGTGAACAAAAGAAAAGGAAATTCGAGTCACTCTTTGAGTAAAAACATGACTTTGTCAATTTTGAATACAAATTAATGATCTTTAATACTTACTGACTATGAACATCATATATCATTCCAAATCAGATAGGATCTAGATCTTGCGTTAAAACAGAGGCAGCAAGGGATTGTTTTTGGGGCGACCCGATAACTACCACCGATATTGACCAAATTTGGCAACTGTTATTGATTCGGGTGGGTTGTGCCTGAAAGGATACAGCATAACAATGAGAACAACCTGCATATGTTATAACTTATACCTTGATGACCAAAAATACAATGCTGGCATAGTAGGAGAATTGTTCGTATCCTGTGAGGTAGGCCGATCTATAAGACTGATAGAAGGTGGTGGGCTGAGTCAGATATATCTATGTTAAAAGATGACAGGTACATTTTGCATGACGATCAGCCATATGATATCAAGAATCAAAGCCACAAAGAGAGATACGATACAGGCCCTCACATATAGCTTATCAAAACATTCTAACACAAAGATTCCCAAAATACCCATTGAAACCATGATATCCATGAAATTATGTAACCCCATGCTGCAAGGCAACTCCAGTATAAGCCAAACAGCAGCGATTATGAGAGTAGCAGCTAATCTTTTGCTGTTGGATCTTTTTGTCTAGCTCACCTCGATGTATATGCTGCGGTCTGTCATGTTTTGATCTTTTTCTACGAATCCTTCCAGTTAGGGTATTTTCTATGGACCTGGAAGGTTGAAAGGGATAGTTAGTAGCTTCAAGTCTTACTGAAATTGATGCATTTAACTGAGTAACTACTCCTTTTTGTCTTGGTTGGCCTCCTTAGGCAGGGATTCTCTCAGAGTGCCGATATTTTTTCTCAATATTTCATGGGCTTTTATGATGACCTCAATGTACTCCTTCAAAAGAACCTTATCTTCACTGTTTCTATTGGTCTGCTCGAACATTTACATCGAGACCGAACGATCAAACTCAGGAATACCAACGTTATTGAATATAATCTCGTCCAGAGCGCTGTTGATCTCGACTATGCTAACTTATTGTGTCTACTGGTAGCCTGCTTTACTAAACTCGGCGCCTATGCGAGTGTAAGCTGCCATGGGTTTGTTATATCAATTATAATTAAAGGTAAAACAAACAGATCTTTCATGAAGATACAAACAAACAAATGAGGAACCATAAAAATAGATCTGAATAGATGTGGAAGCTTTAGTATTTTGGTTGAGTTATAAAACATTTAAATATGAACCCAAACAAACTGAAGTTCATCAAGGCCTTCGAACAAGACATAGAGCTATAAAGATAAAATATTGACCCTCTGACACATGCACTCCCTCCTACACACTATCACCTCCATCCTCAAACCTCATAATTGCTCAACAAAATCAGAGATGAGGTTTCGATGCTCACCACACTGGGCTTTACTGGCTAATTCTTTAGCACCACTCGCAAAATGATGCTTCTTGACAATCTTGATAATCAGCCTTCACAGCAAACTTTACAGCATAGCTATAATCAGCTCTACCTATCGACCAAAATAGAAATTGTACCTGATCAGCCAATTGAATGGCTATATGGTGAGATTAGGCTGAAAAAAGATGATTTAGATAGCAGCCTCAGTCCAATCAGACACAATTCTTCTGATTTTCTGGAATCTGATGTCAATCTTTCCATGTTAGCTAGCTTCCTAGGATCCACTGTGGTTATTATAGAGCTTAAAGATAAGCAACAACTAGACCAGATTATTAAGCTAATAAAATAGATCCATGAGAGAGTTAGCTAAATATCAAACTGCTTTCCTCGACTGTACGGCCTGTACAATGCAAAACTGCAGCAGGAAAATTAGTTCAATGAAAAGCTCAATATTTTGAGGAAGAGGAATATTTGCGTTGAACTAATACCTGCTAATACCAAAGAATAATGGGAAGAGCAATATCGACTTATCTCGATCGGAAAAAATATAGTAAGGTAACTTACTCCAAAGGTCATCAATAAAGCAACGCTTTCTCCTCGGTTGCTAGCTCTCTTTTGGGGAACTCTTGCTCTCTCTGATTAAACAGTTCCTTTGGCTTCCATCTGGCAGCGCACACAGAATTCTTTAGCAGAAGAGCATTCATAAATAGTGATTCAGCAGTATTTGAGTCGTATTGAGGATGTGACAGATGGACATTCTTTGGTGAGCTCCACTTTCTTCAAGGAAGCTTAGGCTCGGGTGAGGTCTGATGTGATGAAGTTTGTCACAGATAAGACAGGGACTGTGCATAACATTGATTCAATTATGAGAACTGAAAGAAGACTTTTAGAGATGAAGGAATAAATGGAGACAAAAAATCATAATGCGGTGCAGTAGTGGGGAAAGGAATTCCTGAAAGAAGCTTGGAGTGTAATTGAGCAGAAAATAAACAGAGACATCAAAAATATTTTTGGACTCAGACAATAAACTTTAATATTTTTCGAGTTCTTTAAAAAGAAGAGCTAGCAGTTTATCTCGACCGATTTACTTCTTCTTTTTGTTTAATTTCTGATTCCTAAGCTTTTCGATGTTGTCCAGACCATTACAAATACAATTGTGACTCCTCTTCATGAACAACAGATGACACTTCAGAATCAGTTGTTGAATATGGCTTCATAAAACAAAGATCTTAGGAAAAGAGCCACAAGGGAAGAGAATGAGCTGTACCGTCGGCTACAGTAACAACAGTAAAGAACCCTCCAGCTGGAGTCATCAATTAAAGTATCTGAGCAGTGCCTCTAGCTTTCAAAAGCATAACTGCTAACTCATCGTTAAGGATATGAATCCAAACTGCAAGCAATAGATGCTGAGTATCAATGGGTTCTCAAAGAGAAGCAGAAAAAGATAGATGAGCTATCCTAGTAGTTGGAGGAAATAAACAAAAAGGCAGCAATTTGGTAAAGCGAACTCAATAAGGAAAGATTGTTGCATGAACAAACAAAGCATTTCTACGAGGAAACTGTTCAGCTTTTAAAGGAGAGATAAAAATAAACAAGAAATTAACTGGAATAGGTTAGTTTATCAGCATCCAGATAACTTATTCAGTTGAGGTAATCGTCGAGTAAGGAAATCGATATCCGTCAAGTTAGCAACAGTAAACTATTAGATCAGCTCCATACTCAATAGCAGACGATAATATAGAAAAATGAGCAAATTCAAAAAATGCAGCTGGAGGTGCAATTATTACAACGCAATCAAACTTAAACCTAATCTTTGTATTCCAAAATTCACGAACTCGAACTCAAGACTAAAATTCAAGGAGACATCTAATCTTAATATGAGATATTAACAAACAAGTACAATAAAATTGAAGAATAGTGCAAAAAGATGTGGAGGTAAAAATAAAGCCAGGTCAACAGATATCAATAATCTGTCACTAAACAATTGCTAGCCCAATAAATCATTTAGTAATTCAATAAATAAATCGAGGACTATAAATTCAAAATCAAAGAGTGCCATATTGAAAAGGAACAATTGAGGATCGAGAAGGAAGAGCTTGAAGAGCAGGTCAAAGGAAAGGAGAAGAATTTTAGAGATGCCTGCTTCCAAGTTTAGGATTCTTCAATAAAAAATAAGCTAAAAATTGCTCTTGAGACCATCCAGTAGCTGTAGAATGATTACTATCGAGTCAGAGCTTAACAATAATGGCAAAGAAGAATGAGACCCTGATAATTATATTTTGATGGATAAAAATACTGTACTATCTATCATTTCTATCAGAGTTGAGTCGAACCAAAACTTTTCCATGTTCTTTTGTTTTATCCGTCCTTACAAACATGTCCTCCTTTCTGGGTCAATTCTTCTAGCCTTTCCAATACGATAGATTCATTGTCGCTATCACCATCGTTACTTTATTCAGAATCAACCAATGATTTAATCTCCTCGACCTCTGACATTCGAGTCACTCTTTTCTTGGGGTGATTAAACATTCTTTAAGAGTTGAAATTTCGGCATGAGAGGGCCGTTTCCTTCTCTTTGTTATGCTGTTTGTTTGAACATCTTTCGAGGCTATCCGTGACCATGAGTGATTGAGTTATTTCTTCTTTGTGGAGAGCAGAATGTGAAGGTTTAGTAATTTATCCTATTCTCTTCTCTTTTTCGATTTATAGCTACCATTGTCTAAACTTCTGCAAATTAATGTTCAGAGGTTTACTTGGAGCTGTTTTACAGAACTAGTCACTATTTTCCATACTGATTTTTTTCTTAGATTCAGTATTGGAAGCCACCTTCGTTGTTCTCAAACTACCGTTTTACAGTTTGTGGTCACACTCTCCTTTTTCTAAGACCATAAAATCTTGTCTATTAGGACAGTCTATCTTTCTTGTTGGCGATAGCAAGCTGAAGTTTATTGATGCTGAAGGATTGTTCGGTGTCAATGGATGATAATTCCATTCAAAGAAAGGAGACGAAATGGTCCTTTGTGCTCGGTTAAAGGCAGTTTTATTGTTATAAGTGGCAGAATGAGGCTCATAGAACAGGCTGTCTCTGTTACATTGCCAATTTTAACTGGCTGGAGGGCTAACCATCGGTGAGTGTGCTACTTTTAGGCTTTCCTCGCAGACTTAGTTGAGATTTTGTGACCCTTTCATAGACTTTTCCTTTTTAGTCCTCAAAGATTTCTTTTGTAGAGAATTGGGAATTTATCTACTACTGTTTCTTTTATGTTATTTTTGAGATGAGTTGGTATGATTGATAGTCTGATTCTTTTTGCTAGTCAGAAAGAACTAATCTTAAGTCTTGAGAGTGAAGCAATTCCAATTGGTGGCTAGGAATTATGGTGACCGTTCCCTGAGATGTTTGAAGCTCATCTTTCGGCTGGTTAAATTAATTAAGCTGATTAAATATTATCACTGTTGGCTGAAAAAACATCAACAGTCCTGATAACCTTCCAGTTAGCATAAAAACGATCAATTTCAGTCTCATCTTTTTCTTTTAAATTCTTGAATTATAAACAATAGTAATGTATAAAGCCACCTCCTTTATTACTTTTCGAAATATTTATCGGTTCACTAATCAAGTCAACTATTTCAATCTATTCAACTTACCCACCACTTTCACCGAGCAATAGCTGAAATCATCTTATTTGGAGCTTGTCAAAAAGTATCATCCTGATCTCACCAAAGAGCCTAATGCAGCTGAGTTCTTTAGACATATTCAATAAGGATATGAAGTACTTTCAGATCCTAATAAACGTCTTTAGCATCAAAACCAGCATGCTCCAGCCAGCTTTGAACCCGAGAACAAAGACATCTATGACTAAATGGTTGACAAATACTACAAGACCTACCAACGAAAAGATCTGGTCAACGATGAATTCAATTTTTCGTACAAACTGTTCAAATAGCACTTCGATAAGGTATAATCCAAGAAAGGAGATTATCAGAGATACGAAAGTCAAGGATGGGATTATTCACATTATTCTCACAAAGATGAAAAAGGAGACAAAATATGGAAGCCAATTGCAGGGATGGCAGCATTGGCAGGAATTGTTGGATTGGGCTATCTGTACACGAATATGTGATATCATATATATACAACATCAGAATTTTTTAAACGTTTGGTCGATTGGGATGATTGGGCTGCTCGAACTTGTGCTCTGCTTCTGAACTGTCCTTGTGATGCACTTTTGATCATGCGATAGCGAGCAACAAGCATTTATTTTCTCTGCTGTTTCTATTTATCGATCAAATATTCCTTGAATTTGAGGTCGAGTTTGGATTATTAACTTCTTGATAAACTTTAGCTCAATTATATCTTTCTACTTTTCTTTTTGCTCTTCCTCAACATTTCGACCTTAGCTAGGTTGGATTAATGAAGTAAAGATTTTTATTGCTTTCTTCTGTACTGTTAATGATCACTTATTCTCATCTTGTCCTATCTCCTTTCCTGAATATCTTGAATAAGTTTAGCTTTTTCCTTGAGATGCTGATTTTCCTTGATCTTTCTCTAAAGCTTAGCTTTCATTTGTTTCTCAAGAGAGATGACTTCTAGTTGCATTCTTTTCTATTTCAGTGATTTCAGACGCTAGACGTATTATTTCTTCTTTCGCTCTGTGAATTTCAAATGCTCGAAACTAATCTTCTTGCAAGGTTAAAGTCTTTAAGGTTGAGGTTATTTAGTGCTTTGTGGTAAGACATCAGTTCCTGGTGCCTCTTGCTGTGATTAATTTATCACAGCCATGGGTTCCTTTTGTTAGAATACTTTTGACTGACAGATTTAACTTTCAGGTTCCATTCAGGATTTTCTTTAACATTTAGTTTAATCTATTTGATGGCATCTTCTAAATTTTGATTGA
>Ga0100381_1004311_pt1 | contig 12044 bp, 10 predicted proteins | sample CryGeymeta201505_FD_80416 | JGI IMG/M metagenome (GOLD analysis project Ga0100381, IMG submission 80416) | Groundwater microbial communities from Crystal Geyser aquifers in Utah, USA - Crystal Geyser metaG 2015-05 | ecosystem: Environmental > Aquatic > Deep subsurface > Groundwater | place: USA...
GATGAAGTCGGGCCCCTTCCTCGACTCCCACGGTGGAGGCGCCTACGGCGCCTACGACATCATCCTCAAGACGGGCTACGCCACCCCCAAGCTCGCGGCGATGAAGGTCGCGCTGGCTGCTGGTCTGCAGAAGGAGGCCCTGGCGCTGGTCAAGCCAGAGCTTGGGCAACCCACGGCATCGTTGGACACAGACGGTTGGGCGCTCATCAGAGAGCGCATGGCCAAGGTGAAAGAGCTCGATCCAGCCGGTGTCGACGCCAACGCCACCGAGGGCGTGGAGGCGTTGGCGGAGGGATGGACCGAGTACGCCAAGGGCAACTACGCAGACGCGAAGAAGCTCTTTGAGCACGCCATCTCGCTCAAGCCCCAGCTCTTGGCGGCTCAGTGGGGACGTGCGCTCACGATGATCTACGATTTCAATGTCGAGCTCGATGAGATGCTGGCGTTCATCGACGAGGTTGAGGCCCTCTACAAAGCCGATGGGAGCCTCATCGAGACCCACTTCGTCGTCCTGCGGGCCATCGCCCTACAGAACGCCGGCAAGAAGCGCGAGGCGGCGAAGCTGCTGAACGCTCTGAGCTCAGCGCCGTAACCAGTTCCACAAGAAACCAAGACCGCGCCTGGCTCGGCGTGGCCTCTGGGGCGGCGTCGCGGGCGTCTACTCGGTCGGTAGGATCACCGGGATGTCTCGGAGCGCCCAGCTGACGAAGTTCGTGTAACGATTCTGGGCGTCATCGCTGTCGTAGATGACGAAAGGCCCCATGGGGTAGGAGACCACTCCCGCGGTGACTTTACAGGGGTCCCTGCGACAATCGGTGACGTTGGCCACGTCGATGTTGAGCTGCACGGGGGGATCGAGGGGGGACATCTCGGCCATGCCCCAGATGGGGGAGGCGAGCTGCAGCGGAGCGACAGGAGGGATGCGCCCCGCAGCGGCGAGAGCCATGACCGAGGCCGGGCTGGCCTCCGTGTCTTTGGTTCCCAAGAACATCAGGACATCTTTGGGACTCGCGACGCTCTGCAGGTGGTATCGGTAGGCGAGGTTGAGCGGGTCGACTGGATCGAGGGTCGGCTGGTAGAGGAGCGCAATGACAGGATGGGACTCGTCGAGCACCTCGCCGCTGCTGGCGCCGATGGCGGCAGCCAACTCGGCGGCGAAAAAGTGGCCATCATATTCGCCCTGCGCCAACATCAGCCCATAGCCGCCACCACTGGACGAGAGGACGGCGCTGTTGATGCGTGGCTCCAACCCCAGCGTCAGGGCGAGTCCACGTCCACCAAAGCCCTGGCCCATCATCACCAGCGGATCGGTTTGCAGCTCGATGGCGATGCCCACGGGGGAGATTTCGGGGGGGATGGTGATGAGCTCGATGAGCTTGAGGAGCTGCAGCTGGTCCGCCGCTTGTTGCAAGAGGACGCCGCGTGCCGTGATGGGCTTTTCGAGAAGGAGGTTGAAGAAGAGCTCGCGTGAGGGTGTGGAGGTCGGGTTGCGCGACCCACTCAACGGCGGCTCGAAGGAGATGGTGGCGATGTTCGCGGCGGCGAGCACGGCCCCTTCCCTGGCAGCGAAAGAGGTGCGGTCGGCGCCGAGGTCTTGTACGTTGACGACCAACGCGAACTCAGGGACCTCGACTGGCATGGTGGGGGTGGTGAAGCTGTACTTTGCATCGATGGTGCGGACCGGTACAGGAGCGCCGCTCTCCAATACGACGCGCCCTTCGCCGTCGCTAAACGGCGGCGTGCCGCTCAGATATTCGACGAGAGGGAAGGTTCCTTCGTAGAGAAGGTAGTCTTGGGTGGTCTCGGCGAGGGTGATCGGCGAGGGGATGGGGAAAGGCAACGCGGTCACTGCAGCGTTGATGGCGTTGAGCGTGAGGGCGGGGTCGCCGACGGTGAACGGGGTTGCGACCAGCACGTCGTCAGGGTCGATGCCTGCGGTGTCGAGGTCGCTGAGGAGCTTGCGGGTCTGGGCATGCACCTCGGCAGGAACCCCAGCGGGCGGGAGGACGGAGGTTCGCATGTCTTCCCAGAGCGGGTTGGGTTTGACCAACAAGTGTCCGCTCATCTCGACCCGTTTTGTGACCACAGCGGCGTGCAGCTCGCCGGTCCTGAGTGGGAATCCATAGACGGGGCGAATGCTCAGCAAATTGGCGGGATGAAAGGTTTGGGCCTCTGGGTAGAGCTTGACGTCGGCGAGCATCTTGTGGCCGTACGCTGGTGACCCCTTCTCCAGATTGATGAGGTAGACCGTGGCATCGCGACTGATGGCGATGCCAGCATTGTCGGGGACGCTGGAGGGTTCGATCGCGTCCTCGAAGGCAAAGTAGACGGCCTGATGCGGGCTGAAGCCTTGACTGGTCAGGCCAATGTCAGCCTTGAGGTCTTGAAGAAGTTTCTTCCCGTTGTCAGGGAAGGCGCCCAGGTCAGGGCCTCCGCTGGCCGTGACTCTCAAGTCATTGGGGTAAGGGAAGGCGAAGAAGTCCGTGGCTGCGGCGTTGAAGTCAAAGCGGACGGTGGAGTCGGAGACTGGAGCGGTGGTGTCCGAGACCTCATCAGCCTGTTCGATTTCGGCGACGTCCTCGGCAGGTTTTGTGTTGCCGCCGTCATCACAGGCCCCGCAGAGCCAGACACCGAGGCATAGGAGCGAGAGCAGGTTCGGGGGGGCGAGCCTCGACGTCGAGGCGCTGAGCCTCCAACCCCGAGCTCGAGTGGAGGGGCGGTCGACGGGTGCCAGCGTGTTTGGTCCTTCGAACGAAGCGCCCCGCGATGCCATCCTCTTCATCTCGCCACTTCCTCGATTTTGAATTCACACTTGAACTCGGGCTTGCCGCCGTCCTTGGTTTCGACACAGGCCTCGGCGACGACTCTGGATTCGAACCTTTCGAATCGAAGCTTGAGTGGGTCGGTGGTTTTTCCTGGCTGAACGTCCCCTGAGCAGAGGGTCTCGGAAACGAACTCTGCAGGCAAGTCTTTTTTCGTCTTATCGTCTGTCGGGTTGCGCACGACGTGCACGTTGATGCAGCCGTTCGTGACCGCTTTGCCGGTGTTGCGGAACTCACAACCGGCGATGGGGTTGTTGTCGTTCTTGACGCCAACCTGGCAGTTGACGGTGAGGTTGGAGAAGGTGTCGCAGCCAGTGACGAGCACGCCGACAGCGCCGACGAAGAGCAACGAGAGGAGCCAACCAGTGCGTTTAGGATTCATGATTCATCCTCTTGGACCAGATGTCGGGGAGGGCTCGAGCTGAAGCGGCAGCGAGCCTCGAGCTAGAGAGTGTGAGTCGGAGTGCGAGACGTCGGGGGCAGAGGTCGACGGGTCGAGCACGAGGGGACGCGCCGACGCCCGAAGCAGCGAGATAATTAGGTGAGACCGACCAGACCGTCAAGCGCGAGGATCAGAGCTTCATCTCGAGTCGGACGAGACGCTTCTGCTGCCCATCGACGGTGATGGGCTGCCACGAGTCGGTGCGTTGGAAGCCACTGCGAATCAGGAATGTGGCTGCAGCGTGGTTGTCGTCGGTGATGGCAAGGTCGAGCCAGCCCACGGCGGGGTGTTCCTTCTTCATGTAGGTGGTGAGCAAGGCCGCGGCAGCGCTGCCGAGGCCTTTGCGTTGCCACCGCTCGCGCAGCACCAGGGTCGCAATCGTCGCGATGTCGTAGCGCGGGTAGCCGACGTACATGTCGATGACGCCGATGATCTCCGAGTGGTCTTCGCCGGGCACGGGAGGGGGCAGGAGGCTCAGGAAGCGCTTGAAGATCTTGTGGGCGGAGCGCGGCGCCGGAGGTTGTTTTTCGAAGCAGCGTTGGGCGATGTCGCGGGGGGCGACCTTTCCAGAGACCAATCTGTGGAAAGTAGGACTCTCGTCGAACACCCGCTGCACCTCAGGGAGGTCGCTCGCCTCTATGGATGCAAGCACCACGCGGTCGCTGGAGTAGAGGGCGATCGCCATCAAGACACCTCACTGGAGTGATTCTTTCGCTGAGCGCCGACTGCTAGACCTCTCAAGTCCAGGTGGCCGACCGCAGAGGGAGAATACTTGTCCCTGTAAACTATCGCCGATTTCCTTTTTGGCACCGAAAGTCCAGGAGTTTGGCCGCCGAGCAAGAACGCTTGTCCCTGTAAACTATCGGCGTTCGGCCTTTTCGACAGAATCGAGATGAGACGCGCACCAGTAGAGCCACACCATATGGACAGGCATACAGATTTGGGGACCGTTCGCCAAACACGAGAGTGTCATGGTGCGACAAAAGGGTGCCGTTGTCAGCCGGCCGGAACTTCGGCGCACCGGATAATGGGACTCCATGTCCCGCCCGCGAACCCCTTTTCGGGGCTGACTTTTCGGGCACGCCAGGGCGTGTTCGGGTGGTTCTGGCAGGGCCATGCGGTTGACGAGTAACCTGGCGCTCTCTATCCTGCCGAAGGCCATCCAATGAGGAGTTTCCCTGTGTTCGGGTCATCGATCGTTGCAGCTGACAGTCTGAGTCTCAGACAGGCGGTGAGGCCTTCGATGGTGTGGCGGGGCGAGGCTTTAGCGGTTCGGCCTGCTCTTCAAGGCGAAGGCGCCCTCCCTGAGAACCTCGGGTTCACTGCGAACGTTCGTGAGCCAACGAGATAGAGAAGGACCCGGCATCGTGTCAGACATGGAACATGTGCTGTCGAGCGAGTTGGATTTCTCCGACGCCTTGGCTTCAGGTCGGCTCGACGGCTATGCGGTGCGGCAAGTCAACCTGAGTCGCGTGAACCTGGAGTACAAGCAGCTCTCCAACGTCACGTTCACGAAGGTTGGTTTGAGTCCGGGGCGCATGGCTTGGCTGACGGCTCGGGACCTGCAGTTCTCCGAGACGTCCATGCGCGGCGCTGATCTCTCGATGGTGCACATCAAACACGGCAACTTTCTCAACTGCGAAGCCATCGAGCTGAACTGCAACGGGGCCCTGTTCGAAGAGACCCGGTGGTTCGAGACCACGATGTCGAATGCCAACTATCGTCAGTCTCGGCTCCTGAAGTGCCATTTCCAATCGTCCGAGCTCTACGGCGCGTGCTTCGCGCAAGCCTTTTTCTCGCATTGCACGTTCTCCGACGCGAAGATGGGCAACGCGAGCCTAACGCGGGCAGATTTCAGAAACGCCATGCTCATCGACGTCGATTTGCGGGGCGCCAATCTTCACGCGGCGAACTTCAGCGGTGCCATCCTTGTTCGAGTCGATCTGCGCGGCGCCAACCTGGTCCGCGCCGATCTCCGTGGCGCTACTCTCGTCGGATGCTCCTTCAACCCAGGCGATCTCGATGGCGCGGAGAGAGGCTGATCTCCCCGTCGTCCGAGCCAAGAGAAGTCAAGAACCATGTCACAATCGCGGGATTTTGGGCCAATGGCCGGAGAGATGAGGGCTGCACTGGAGCGCTACTCCAGGGAAGAGATCATCGACCTGATGACGCACATTCTCCGGGTCTATGTGCTCGAAGAGACGTCGCCGTTCACGCCCGACGTGCAGCAACCCAAGGCCGTGGAGGAGCTGGCCAGACTCACCTTCCCACAGCTGCTGCTCCACCTGCAGATGAGCCTACAACACGATGAGCTCGGGCTCTTCAGAGTGTCGGGCAACGACATCTTCGTGTCGCTGGGTGAGCGCGAGTTTCTCCTCGGTGGCCCAACGCCTGAGTTTGCTCCGCCGCCAGCGGCGCCAGCGCAACGAGCCGAACCCCGCAACTTTTTCCCTGAGCCGCCGATGCACAGCTTCGAGGAGCTCCCGGCCGCGCCAGCGGCACCCGTGACGGGCGAGCCCGACTTCGAGCTCGACGACTTCATTGGTCGAGGGCCCGAAACCGTCGTGGTCGAAGAAGAGACTCGTCGGCCCAGTCCCGAGCCCCTCGGCGCGCGTTCGACGCCGAAACCGTCGAAGGCAGACTCGCTCTTTGGGGGCGGGTCCCCGAGAAATCGGCCGGCACCCCCCCTCAACATGTCTCCACCCAAGGGGCCTCCTCCCATCGCCAGCAAAGCACCGGGCGACCTGCCCCCGGCAGAGCGCTCCGCCGCCCGAGCAGCCTCCAGCTCCCGAGAGATCCCGTTGGAGGAAGAGCCTGCTCCGGCCTTGGCCGATGGGGATAAGGACATCAGAGCCTCCAATCGGTTTGCTGACCTCGAACTCGAATGACCTCGTATTGCGTGGCACCCGTCGTTAGAAAGGGGGCGACGTTCAGGACCGAACATCATGGCGACAGAAACCATCCGAGCCGTCCGTTACTACCAGCGAGGGGTTTACTTCTTCGAGCGCGAGCAATGGGCCGACGCGGTCAGCAACTTGCGAGACTCAGTGACGCTCTATCCCGAGCTGATCTCCGCGCGGATGGTCCTCGGCGTCGCGCTGGCTCGCCAGCGGCTCTACCTCGACGCCGTCAGGGTCCTCGAGGAGGGCAGGCACTTCACGGCCGTCGACGACCAGTTGATGCTCAAGCTGCTACGGCTCCTCGGAATCATCTGCATCCTTCGGCAGGATTTCCCTGCCGCTCAGTATTACCTTTCCGAAGCCCTGGAGATCGCTCCCAACGACCCACGGCTCCTGAACAAGCTCGCTGCGACCCAATGCAAGTCCGGGAACTTCGTGGCGTGCTTCGATCTCTTCCTCGAGTCGAGCCGGCAGACGAGTGCCCCAGTCGACTCGGACGTTTGAGATCTGCCCACACAATGATGTCCGAGACGAGCCGATCCCCCTAGCAAACCCCGCTGAGCGAAAGCGAGGCGAGAACCCCAGCCGATGACCACGCGACTTCAGCCCCCAGAGGGATTGCCCGACTACCTCGAGCCCATCAAATGCCTTGGGGAAGGTGGGATGGGTTCGGTCTGGTCCGTCAAGGATCTCCGGACGAACAAGATCGGTGCGCTCAAGGCCATCCGACCTGGTTTGCTCACCGAGCAACCCATCGTACGACGATTCGAGCGCGAGATGCGCACCGTCGCGCAGCTCAATCACCCCTACATCGTACAGATTCTCGATGTGGGGCGCCTGCTCACTGGCGCACCTTACATGCTCATGGAGCAAATCGATGGTGTCCCGCTCATCGATCTGCCCCTATGTGGTCGCTCACTGGGCGAACTCATTAGGCTCTTCGACCGAATTCTGTCCGCGCTCGCCTACGCTCACGCACGCCGGATTGTCCACAGAGACCTCAAGCCCGACAACGTCTTGGTGTACACCGATGAGGTCGGGGAGCTCATCCCCAAGCTCATGGACTTCGGGCTGGCAATGGTCGCAGCCGTTGGCAAGCAGTCGACCCGCCTGACCGCCGACGGAATGGTCGTTGGCACTCCCGCGTATATGGCCGCCGAGCAGGCTTGCGACGAGCAACACAAGATCTGCGCGGCGACGGATCTCTACGCGTTTGGGGTCATGCTCTACGAGCTGCTTTGTGGCAGCTCCCCGCACATCGCGGCCAGCCCCATGGCTCTGCTCTTGGCGCACGCCACGAAGCCTCCTAGACCCTTCGTGCCTTTGCCCGAAATCCCCTCAGCCAAACGCCTTGAGCCGCTCATCATGCGTTTGCTCGAGAAGGACCCCTTAGATCGATTCGAGTTTGCCTCTGATGTTCGAGCCGAACTGCGCAACACCGGCCTGCTCGCCTCAGACGAGGATGTCGAGTCCGACCAGCTCGGTTCCTATGGCGACACCATTCTGGGCATGGAGATTCCTCCTGAGCTTCCGCGCCAACGTTCCCTCGAGGAAAAGGCCCAGGATGAGGCGTTTCAACAGGTGACCGGCTCAGGAGTCTTCGCGGTGCCAACCGAGAAGATGTTCCAGGTCAGCGTCATGAACCTGCGGGAGCCGCCCTTCGTCGGTCGCGATGAAGCCAGGAATACTCTGCAGAGGTACCTGGAGGACGTGCGCACGGCAGGGCAGAGCGCTCTCTGCCTGGTGAGCGGACCGACAGGAATCGGCAAGAGTCGCCTCATTCGCTGTCTCTGCGAAGACGGAGAGGCGCGCGGCGGATTGCGTTACCTGCGCGTCAACGTCGGAGCCGGCGCAAACGCGAGCCTCAGCGTCATCCTCGCCATCATCGACCACCTGCGACTCACTCGGCTCTCTCAATCTCAGTCCGAGTCGGCGCTGATGCGCTTCTTCCGCACCGAGGACATGGAAGACTGGCGTGTCGTTGGGTTCCTCTCGCTCATGGCCAAGCAGGACGGTTCATCCTCCTCGCTCGGGGCGACGATGGGCCGCATCGAGCTGTTGATTTACGCGGCGGTGCAACAACTCAGCTTCGGTCGCCCGCTTGTTCTCTGGCTGGACGACACACAGGGTGTCGACAACAAACACATCCAGAAGCTGCTGCGAGCGATCTGTGCTCGCCAGAGAACGGACCCAGCCGCAATCTTCGTCGTCATCGTCGATCGGGCGGAGATCGATGTCCCGAGCGATCTCGAGCTGGCCATCGGAAACCTCGACAACGCTTGGCTCAGGAAGGGCGTTCACCTGCCCTCTCTGAGCTCCGTAGAGGCGCTCGCATTGACCCGCGATGGGTTGGGGTTGTCCCCTGATCTTGCCGCTCACGTCGCCCGACTCTCCAACGGTTTGCCGCTCCTGGCGGTGGCGCTGGCGCGGCAATGGCACGCCGCGGGACTGCTCCAGTCGACGCCTGACGGGTTTGCGCCGACCACGGAGCTCAGCACGCTGCCGGTCCCAGAGGAGGTGCACAAGGTCCTGCTCGGCCAGCTCGAGGTGGCCTTTGTAGGTATGGAGCCCGCGCTTTGGAGGCCCATCGCCGAGCTGGCTGCGGTCATCGGACGAACCTTCACTCTGGGGCTCTTGAAAGACGCTCTCCCTCGATTGCCCAAGCGAACGTCGACCATCGACGTCGAGTCTTTCATCGAGCGGGTGCTGAGCGATGGCATCGTGAAGACCACGAGTGAGGGACATTTCGAGTTCACCAGTGGCTTGATCCGTGACGGTATTTTGGGGACGACATCCCCCGATCGCATGTCGGACTTGCACCGAGCGGCGGCCCGCGCAAAGAAGAAGTTCGCGCTTCGCAGGCCCGGTGTATACCTAGAAATCGCCCAGCATCTCTTGGCTGGTCGCACCTACGACGAAGCGTACGACGCCTTCCTCACCGCCGCTCGAGTGGCGATGTCGTACGGCCAGGACGTCGACGCACAAGGCTTCCTAGAGTCCGCACAGCAGGCCATTGCCCTGCAAGACGGGGTCTCGGGGCCGTGGGATCCGCGGGTGGCGACGGTCTGGGAGATCGAGCTGCAGATCGCCTTGCGTCACGGCAACCTCGAGACTGCCGATGAGCGAAAGGCCTGGCTAGAGCACGCTGCAAGCCGAATCGGTGACCCGATTTGGCTGGCAAAGGTGCCGTTGAACGCCAGTCGAATCCTTCGTGTGAAGGGGAATAGCGACGAGGCGCAAGCCGCGATGCTCGAGGCTCGAACGCAGCTCGAGGGCTTGCCGCAAAGCCCAGAGCGAGACCGTTGTCTGGTAGAGACCTTGATTTGCTGTAGTGCGACCGAAGAGCATCTCACGAACGCGATCGAGCTCTCGAGGGAGCTCAAGGACAACCCACTGCTCGCGCGGTCTCTGCTGGCCAGTGGGCGCCAGCTTCTCAAGCAAGACGCCAAGAAAACAGCCCGAAATCACCTCGCCGAATCCCTCGCGATCGCTCGGGAAATAGGGGAGATGGCGGTGGAGGGCGAGGCGCTCATTCTGCTCGCTGAGCTGACCTGGGAACAGGATGAGCTCTTTCAAGCCGAAAAGCTGCTCAACAAAGCGAGGCGCTGCTTCGAGGCCTTAGGGGACTTCGACATCGTGGCCCAATGCCACGAGAGGCTGGCGGACATCGCGAAGAGGCAGGGACGCCGCCAAGATGCCGACATGCACCGCCGGTGGCTTGATCTGATCAAGCCGGACTGAGCGGTCAGTTGAGCGAGACGAGCACTTGGCCGTCTTTGGCGCAGAACATCAGTTCCTCGCCATAGCGTTCGCTGCAATCAGGGCAAACCTGCGAGATCGCCCCGCCTCGGAGGAGGCGACCACTGGTTTGTCTCCCGTGCAAGAACGTCAACTCGCCGTTGCAGCCCTCACACTTCTTTTCACCGAGAGGATATTCAACGCCACAACGAGTGCAGATAAGAATCGGAGCGACACTCATTCTGTGGCTGTGTTCCTCACTCGCTCGGACGAGCGACGCACCATCGGTTGGGCAGTAAAGGCTCGAATCGTCGAAAATCTCGCCGCACTCAGGACAAAGTAGCTCATGCTGTCCTTCTTCGCGCTTGCAATCTTCCGCTTCGAGGGGTGTGCGGTCGTAGGGACAGAAGTTGGCCCCGACATCGAAGCTCTCACCGCATTCTGGACAAGATCGATAGGACACCGAGGTGTCCAGAACATCGGTGAGGGCTGGGGCCGGGCTGGCAGCGACCTTGGGGACGAGCTTCTCACTGTCAAAGGGACACATTGCGAGCATAGAGTCGAACTCACGCCCACAGCTGGGGCACTCCGCTCGTTTGGATTCACTGAGCACATGGGGTGGGGGCGGAGGCGTGGCCGGCTCGATGAGCCCGATCTCCGCCATCGATGCGGCCGCGGCGAGTGTGGCTTGGGAATCGCGCAGGCCGGAACCTCGGAACTCGATGCCGCCTTTCGGTTTGATGCTCACCCCCTGTGGCCTCGGGGGGGTAAGAGCCTCTCGATGTTTCCGCCTCAGGTGGAGCACGAGGGTGAGGCCGAACACCCCAAGGAGCAGCGCGAGAGGAACCACAACCCGCAATAAGCTCTGGCTGTTCGGAGCAGAAGCCATATGGGACGCGGAGGGTCCGTCACCGCGGGCAGACTCGGCATCGGTCCGCTCGGGCGGATTGGCATCCCCAGCCAAGACCGGGCCCCCAAACAGCAGCACGATCGCCGCCAATAGGGCCCCGAGCCCCGAGCTGCGCAATCGCTGTCGAACCCGACGGCGTGCCACTGATCGCTCCGACGTAGGCTTGGCCTCGCTGAGTGTGCGCTCGACCGTAGATTCAAAAAGTGAGGCCGTGGCTCGCATGTCGACCTTCGAAGGCGTCTGTCTGGGCACTATACCGAGCCTGGCTCGACGAGGTCAATGTACGTTGCTCTCCCTGCCAGCGTCGAGAGCCTAGAAACACGTCGCCACGCGGGCCCGCACAGACAAGGTCGACTCGAAAAGCCCCGAGCGTGTCGACACACCTCAATGAACCCCGACAAGGGCCCAAAATCTTCGCGATAGAACGACAAACCGAGAAAAAGTTCAGTCCGCGGTGCCCTCCAACAGGGCTTTCATTCTCAACGCGTCCTTGATCGGTTTTTCGGTCTTGAAGATCACAACGGCCTCTTCGAAGTCCTCGCAGAGGTCGATGAGCATCTCGAGTGCATCGTCGCTGTAGTGGTCGCGGAGCCCATGAGCGCCGAGCAGCCTGAAGTAGATCTTCTCGTGCTCAGGCAAGGCTTCGGAAGGGTCGACCAGGGGGTCGAGTGCCAGAGTGATGCCCAGCTGCTCACAGAGCTCGGCGCACTCTTCCCGTTCCCAGAAGCCAGCCGCAAACCAGGCGAGGTTGACGCCCTCGGGGAGCTTCGCCCAATCGAGCGCGAATCGAGTCAATCTCTCTTTGTTTGCCGGCGAAGGCGTGAACGCTGAAGGGGTGTCGAGCAGGATGGTCTTGGCTCCGAGCATGGCGGCGCGGGCCTTGACCTCACCCCAAAGCGACCGGTTTTGTTGACTGTCTACGAAATGCCCCAGCGCCTGCCCGACTCTCTCGCTGCCCCTTCGCGGCTCGTCGATGAAGTCTTTGGAAGCGACCCAGATATGGCGGAAGTCCTCCGAGGTCTCGGCGGCCCAACCCTTCAACATCTTGTCTCCCGGCGGGTGGAGGCCACCGATGTGATGTTCCACGGTCAGGAACTCACTCAAGTAGCGAGCGCGGTCATGCGGGTAATCACAGGTTCCGATGAGGATGTTGCTCATGATTTGTCTCTGAAGGCCTCGTGTCGCGGGGGCGCCGCTCAAGCACTGGTCGGCGGCAGGGCATTGCTACTGGC
>Ga0100381_1004327_pt1 | contig 12014 bp, 12 predicted proteins | sample CryGeymeta201505_FD_80416 | JGI IMG/M metagenome (GOLD analysis project Ga0100381, IMG submission 80416) | Groundwater microbial communities from Crystal Geyser aquifers in Utah, USA - Crystal Geyser metaG 2015-05 | ecosystem: Environmental > Aquatic > Deep subsurface > Groundwater | place: USA...
ACTATGGAATCTTCCAAAACAAAAAAAGATAAACTATCACCTCTTTTAGAAGATGACAAAGGAATTGAAAAAGCTACAGAAGAAGAAATAAAAAATATCGATCGGTCAAAACCAGTACATAACCTCTACCACCATGGGATACGAGGAAAAATATACCGAGGTCAAAAAGATGGTAAAGAAAGGTTCTACATTATATTTGATAATATCCCAAACAAAGGTTTAAGAATTAAAGAAAATGTAACCTTAGAAGAAATAGAAGATATATAAAATATAAAAAAATCCCTCTTAACCAGGGATTTTTTTTATAATATTTTCTAATTCCTCAATACTCTTCACTCGTACCAATTCACCTCTAAGTTCTTTCATTCCTGCCATACCTTTAAAATAATAAGCTAAGTGCTTGCGAAATGTTGTAATAGCTTTCTCGCCATAATGCTTTATATGCAATTTGGCATGTTCTATTACGACTCGTTTCAATTCATCTAGTGGTATATCTTCCCTATTCATTCCTTTGAAAATCCAAGGATTACCAAGTGCTCCCCTACCAATCATAATTCCATCAGCTCCAGTAATCTCTAGACAACGCTTGATATCGGCGTTGTTTTTGATATCACCATTGGCAAAGACTGGAATAGAAATTAGTTTTTTTACTTGCGCAATTTTTTCCCAATCAGCTGTTCCTGTATATCCTTCTTGTTTGGTGCGACCATGTATAGAAATAAAGTCAGCTCCAGCTTCTTCCATGAGAGGTGCGAACTTCAAAATATCATCATTATCAGCCCAACCAAGTCTGGTCTTTATACTTATTGTAACGCCCAAATTTGCGTTTTTTAAGGCTTTCACTATCTCATAAGCCCTTTGTTGGTCTTTTAGGAGTGCTGCGCCACAATCGGCTTTCCCAGCGATTTTAGGCACCGGACAACCCATATTCACATCTATTCCATCTGGTTTGTAATTTTTTACAATAAGTTTGGCAGCGTTGACTACTACTTCTGGATAAGCACCAAAGACTTGTTGAATTATAGGATATTCATTAGTATCAAATTCACACATTTTTAGAGTTTTTTTATTGGTTCGTACAATTGCTTCTGAGCTGACCATTTCACGAAATATCACAAAATCATCACCACTCACTTGGCGACAGATCTGCCCAAAAGCCCAGTCCGTCATATCAGCCATAGGGGCAAGAGCTAACAAAGGTCTATTGTCATTTTTGAATATCATAACGTAAAATTAAGATTCTCGCCCCACCCTTCGCGAAGGGTGGGTTCAACCATAGGGGCTAGAGCTAGAATTGGTTTTTGATATCTTTGTACCACATAAATTGTTTGGCTGTATAAATAACTCTGTGTTATAATGTAAGTATCTTATTTTATACAATTTTCTTGTTTTAGTCAATGTATAACAACTTTATATGAATGAAGAACCACATAACCCAGAACTTGAACGTTTACAAGAATTTATAGCGCTACGTAAGCAAGTAAACTTAGGTACAGATGCTGAGACAGAAAAACGTATCCAAGAAAATCCTCACCCGACCGATGAAGAAATTCTTATTGGTGCTTTTCGTGAAATGATTGATCCACAAGTTCGTGATGCCTTATTTGAATTTTATCATAAAGGTTACAACACAGAATGTTCTGGTTTTTGTGGTAAATATGGAGAAATACAAAGTATAGATGGTTATTTTGAAATAGATGAAAATACAAAAAGAAAAATAGAAGCACTAGGTGGAAAAATTTTGAAGGGCAAAGACTTTGGTATTCCCTACCAAAGTGAACAATATACTTATGTAACATTCAAACCAACCACAGCTTCTCTCAAAGAAATGAAAAAAAAATGGAATGAAATTGCAAACATTTTGCCCGAAAAAGCTGAATTAGTCCAACCTTCAATAAGTGGTGGTGGAGAAACTTTTAGAAAAAGATTTGCTCCAGAACGTACTGATATTGAAAAATCTATGTTACAAAGACGTCTGGCAATGACAAATCAATTTAGTCCAGAAATGCAAAAAGAAATGCAGGAAAGGTTGCTGGGGTTATCAAATTAAAAATACAAACGTTATATATATTATTACAAAAAACCAGCCAACAAATCTAGCTAGTTTTTTGTTTCCCCCATAGAAATCTTATCAACACAAAGAGTTTTATTTAAAAATCAAAGTGCTATACTGATATTAATAGACAAACATTACAAATTAATCACTTACTTACCCCCTACTCTATTTTACAATAAGGTAGTTAACTTCAAACCATATGGAGGAAGATAATTTGCCAAACCAACCTACAGACAACTCAAATTTAGAAAATGCAACTCCAGAAATTACTCCGCCAATAAGACTGTCTTTTTTCAAAAAACATCTTTGGAAAATTATTTTAGGTGTCTTAGCTTTGATAATCGTTTCCTTTATTACTCTCTACTTTTGGCCTTTTGGAAATACTACACAAAACACCAAAACCACCAACAATTGGTCAATTGACAATATAAATTTTCAAAATGACATTATTCAAAATTCGACCGTCACTGAATTGCCAACAAACAATACAAACCAAGCCATAATAGCCAACAACATAATTTCTTACCTGGATAACCTATCATACACTGATAATAACGAAGAAGGAATAAATCTTGTTACTTATGATATAAATATAGACAACACTCTAAGACAAAATACTTTTACAAATGAAGCTAAATATAGAGATGAGGCTTACAATATTTCCGAACACGAATATCTCTGGAATTTTGCTTCACAAATTTTTGCAAGTATAAATGAAAAAAATTATATTGAAAAATTTATTATAAATACTGATGGTAAAGAGGGAAATCTTGCTTCAATGTATTTAAACGACAATAACGAATGGGAACTAGTCATAGATCCAGTAGATATCCTCAAAAATGGACAAATGTTTGATAGTCAAGATTTTATTTATACACTGGTTCACGAATTTGGGCATTTACTCGCTCTAAATAAAACTCAAGTAGATTATAATAACTATGATGAAAATACTTGCAACACTCACTTACTATCAGAAGGTTGTCTTTACCAAAATTCTTACTCTTACCAATATTACTTGAAATTTTGGGATGGAAAATTATTTGATGAATGGTATAATAATGTTGATGGTGGCAGTGAAGATGCTGTCCAATATTTCTATGACGAATATCCAAATAACTTTGTGACAGAATATGCGGCTACTGACCCGGATGAAGATATTGCAGAGAGCTTTGCCAATTTTGTTTTGCGTGAAAAACCAACATTTGATACACTTATAAAAGACCAAAAAGAAGATTTCTTTTATACCTACACAAACTTACTAAACATAAGACAAAAAATACGAGACAACATTACTAAATTAGACCCGAACTTTTTTTCCAAACCACTAATTATTAAATAAATAATATGGAGTTCACGGAAATGCTAAAAACATACCAAAAGCGGGTGGAAGTAGCACTACAATCTTGGCTCCCTGATGAAAATCAAATACCAACTAGTCTACACCAAGCCATGCGTTATGCCACTCTGGATGGAGGTAAAAGAGTCCGACCAATATTAGTATATACTACTGGACAGGCTTTAGGCGTTACCTTAGGGCAACTAGACGGCCCAGCTTGCGCTGTAGAACTCATTCATGCCTCATCATTAGTTCATGATGATTTACCAGGTATGGACAATGATATGCTACGACGTGGCAAACCAACCTGTCATATAGCTTTTGGCGAACCAACAGCTCTGTTGACTGGTGATGCCCTACCAAGTTTAGCTTTTGAAGTATTAGCCAATGATAAAATGATGAAAACTGACCCTATAATTAGATTGAAAATGATAACTGAATTAGCTAGAGCCAATGGCTCACCTGGTATAGCTGGTGGACAAGTTTTAGATATGGAAGCAGAAGGTAAACAAATAACCCTAGAACAATTACAAACTTTGCACAGCAAAAAAACAGGGGCGCTAATACTTGCCAGTGTTCGTTTGGGTGCCCTTAGTTGTACCACAATTAGCGACTCACAAAAACAAGCTTTGGATAACTATGCCAAAGCCATTGGTCTAGCCTTCCAAGTCCGTGACGACATTCTCAATGTAGAAACTAATAGCAAAATTTTAGGAAAACCAAATGGTTCTGATCAGGCCAGAGGCAAATCTACTTATGTATCACTATTTGGTCTAGAAGAATCAAAAAATAAAGCACAAGAACTGTACAAAAAAGCATTAGAAGAATTGTCTGGACTAGGTATGGAATTAGAGCCACTACGTCAACTTTCAGCTTTTATTGTAGAGCGTAACAATTGATTAACTCTATTAACAAATTTTAATTATTAAATAATAAATACCTTATGTAAGAAATAACTTTATTTTATTTAATTTTAATCATAATATTTATGAAAAAACATTTTTTAACTCTAGGTATTCTAAGTGTTGCCTTAATTTTGGGAGGTGCAAGTTGCACAAAGACAACAACTCCTCCAGCACCAGTTACCACCAATACTCCACCTACTGCAACAGTAAATTCTAATGCCAATACTACACAACCAACGACAAATACTACAGTGCCAACAAACTTTTTGACCTACAACAATGATGCCGAAGGTGTTAGTATTGATTACCCAAGTGACTGGACCAAACAAGACGGCAAAAGTCCAATTCTCGTACAATTTTTCTCTCCCTTACAATCTAGTGTCGATCAATTTCAAGAAAATGTCAGCGTGATGATCCAAGATTTTAGTTCTGTAGGTATGACTCTAGAACAATTTAATAAACAAACTACTGACGCTTTGGGACAATACATGACAAATTTGAAAATTACCAAACAAGAAGATATGGAAATTAGTGGTGAACCTGGCAAACTTCTTATTTACACTGGTACAATGCCTGGACAAACCACTCCAAATGCCACTATTCAAGCTTATACTGTTTGGGATGACTTTGTTTATCTTATTACTTTCACAGGCAAACAAGGTGACTTCGAAAAATTTGTACCTACTGTACAACAAATGGTGAGATCACTTAGCTTTTAATTACTTTTAATTAACTAACTATGAAAAAAACACGAATTTTGTTGGCGACTATTGCCTCTCTAGCACTTTTAGGTACAGGCTGTAGCAAAACTACTACTAATACTACTCCCACTGCCAACACAAATATTATTCCCAGCCTTCCTGCCACAGCGGAACCAATGAAATACAAAGATTTCAAAATAGGTATCACACTTTACTATCCTTCCAATTGGAAAAGTCAAAGACAAGACAACAACATGATCTTCTACCCACAAAATCAAGACCTATCACAAAAAACTAGCACAAATCTAGCCTTGTCCACCCAGGACTTGAGTAGTTTGCCTGCTATGACTCTTGACGAATATACTGAGATTATCAAAGCAGATACCCTAAAAAGAATGACCAATGCCAACATAATAAGTACTGAAAAAACGACTGTCGGAGGTCTTGAGGCTGGAGTGATGACTTACACCGCGAACTACCCAGACATCACAGATAAGACCATGGAGGTAAGACATGTCTATGTTTTGAAAGACAGCACCACTGCCTATCTCTTGACTTACACTGCCACTTCAGACAACTTTGATTCTTTCTTACCTCAAGCCAAACAAATTGCTAATTCTTTCAAATTTGATAATTAAATTATGCTGAAAGAATTCAAAAAATTTGCCACGAAAGGCAATGTCATAGATATGGCCGTAGGTGTAGTAATTGGTGCTACTTTTGGTAAAATAGTTACTTCTCTAGTCAAAGATATTATTATGCCTCCAGTTGGTCTCATAACTGGAGGCGTAGATTTTTCTCAGTTGGTTATTGTGTTGAAAAAAGCTACTGAAACAACTGAGGCTATCACTCTCAACTATGGTATTTTCATCAATGCTGTTATTGATTTTCTAATAGTTTCTTTTTCTATCTTTTTTGTCATCAAACAAATAAATAAATTCAAGAAAAAAGAAGAAGAAAAGCCAAAAGAAACACCTGAGGAAATAAAACTTTTAAGAGAGATAAGAGACGAACTAAAAAAAGTTTAACCTAAAAATACAGCAATAAAAAATCATCCTAATTTCTAGGATGATTTTTATTTTGAAATATTTATTGCTAAATATTATTTACGAACATCCATTCTCATTTGACTGGATGTCAAATCAGCGGTTACTCCATCATAATATTTGATAGATATTTTGTCAGCTATAGCAGTCACAGTAGCTGGATAATAGACATTGGCACTACCATATTGTGCCAAAACTTTTGAACCAACCTTGTAACTAGTAGCTGCAGAAGTAAGATCTTTGATCATTTGACTAGTTTTTAGACACTTCTCATAACCATCATAGTATTTGACGTTGAAACCTGTATCACAGGCAGAGGTGATAGTAGCACTATAAAGAGTAGTGTTACTTGCCCATTCAGCCACAACTTTGTTACCAACTGCAAAACCATTTTTGGTTACTGGGGCTGGTGTTGGAGCTGGAGTAGGTGTAGGTGTAGGTGTTACTACAGGTGTTGTAACAGGTTTAGGAGCTACAACAGGTGCTGGCGTAGGTGTAGGTGTTGGGGCTGGAGTAGGTTTAGGAGCTACAACAGAAGTAACACGAGGATCAAGTCTCAATTGACTTACAGACAGATCCTTTTCAATATTATCATAATATCTTACTGAATAAGTTTGACCTGTAACTTTTATGATTTCAGCATCATAATATGCTGTACCTGTCCATTGTGCGATAACTTTTGTTCCTACTTTCAAACTAGCACTACTAGGTACTTGATCTTTGATAAGATCACTCTCTGCTACACATTTTTTTGCATTATCATAATATGTAACATTGAAACCTGTTGCACAAGCTCCATCAACAGTAGCTTGATACCAAGTTTTTGATGTCCAGACTGCAAAAACATGATCACCAGCCGAAAAAGCTGCCTTTTCCACTGTAGCAGGTTGCACCGGTGCGGTGTTATTAGGTTGTACTGTTGTAGTAGTTGTAGATGAACAACCAGCACCAACAAGTACAAAAGCAGTTGCGATAACAACCAATGAAAGCCTTTGACTCATAGATATTCTATGTTAAGAATTAATTTTGTTCACTAAGTTACAAAAATAGTATTATGGACAAGTAGGCAAATTGCCACAAAGCTATTTGTATAACTTTTGTGAATATTAAAAGATACTAAGATTATATCATTTATCATTTATGCCGTCAAAATATTATTAACAACCAAAGTTTGACAGAAAAAAATAAATCTGTTACTCTAAAAACACTTACAAATTAATTTATATTTGTTGGAAGTGAGGTCAAATTCCTCCACTGTGCCGCAACGGTAATTCCCGATTAAATCGGGATGAGTCCGGTCTTCAAATATAATTATCCCGAGCAGGAAAAAACTTTCTTATTTTTTATCACAACAAGAAATTTTTGAAACATTTTCTGCTCTCCCAAGCAGATTTTTTTTATGCAAAAAAATAAATTATCACTACACTTAACTTTGTTTTTTATTTTACTCGGTTCTACAGCCTTTTTTGTTTATCAATCTTTTTATGTTGAAAAAAGTAGTGATAAACAAGTTGAGATAAATAATAATAATTCAGTTACAAACAATGATATTGAAACGAACAACAAAGTAACTACTACTGAAGATAAAATTATTCCTAACAAAGAAAAAACAGAAATAAAACCAACAACCAAAGAACAGCACACTTCTACATTAGTGCAAGAGACAGTCATAACTAGCATACAAGCTACAACAGAAGAACACAAACAACTTCCCTACTCTGCGACAATTACAGTTAACCAAAAAAATTATACAGTAGATTTTGAAAAAGAAGGAACTATTTTGAAAGATTTGTTGAACAAATTACAAACTGAAAGCGATTTCACATTTTCTGGAATAAATTATTCTGGTCTGGGATTTTTTATTACTGAAATAAATGGAATAAAAAATGATAACAAACAAGGTAAATATTGGGTTTACTACCTAAATGGCGTTAGTGCCAAAGCTGGAATATCTATCCAAAAAATTAATTCACAAGATAATATAGAATGGAAATATGAGAACAGTACTTTCTAAAATTTTATTTGTTACTGCTGTAACAATTTTGAGCCTGTCAGCTTTTGATTTTGTGTATGCCGAAACGACAAGCTCGACTCCAGAGATTGTAATTACATCTAGTACAGATTCAGGTTTAAAAAATACTACGACAAATAATTCCACTATTTCATTACCAAGTGTAAACTTAACTATCCGTTACAATGACGAAGTAGTTTTTTCAGGAAATATTGAACTTACCACCACAACTTATCACGATGAAATCAACAATCTTGATTATTCGCTAACGACTTCAACAGTTTTTTCTACTTTAGTAAATACTGATGCTTCTAGTACAAATTTTGCAATAACTGATGATCAATTTAATTCTTATTACAATAGTTTTTATTTACGTTGTATTACTTTTCAAACTTCTACGACTACCGAAGCTTGTGACAATTGGCAATATACAGTAGACGGACAATATGTTGGTGTTGGCATGGACAAAAAAGAATTAATTGGTGATGAAAATATCTATATTTACTTTGGTGACAGATACAAATTAAACACAGAAAAAACTGAATATACAACTGATGAAACAGTGACTTCCACTTTGCAAGAATACGATTTTACCAATAATACTTGGCAAAATAAAGCAGGGCAAGAAATTTTACTCACAGAACCAATTGCTTCTGATTATTCCAATTGGCCACCACAAATTTTTTCTTCAAGTACAACCAACGATTTTGGTGAAGCTTATTTCAATCAGACAACTACAGGAACTTATTACATAACTTTAGCAAATGATTATTGGCCAAGTGTTACTATTACAATCACAACTACGACGCCAACTTCAACTGAAAATAATATAATAGAAAATCCAACTTCTGGTGGAGGAAGTTCCAACTCCACTATTGACCACTCACCTACTCAAATTCAAATTACTGAGGCAGTCAACAAAATCTTAAATTATTTCAAAACTCAACAAAACGAAGATGGTAGTATTTTGGATGGTGGCACAAGTGACTGGGTTGCCATGTCTTTTGGAGCCAATGGACAATATGCCAAAGATATCAAAAATTCTATTTCTGACAATTCTCTCTATGATTATATTTACAATTACAATTTTACTGATCCAAGTGAAATGAATCTTTGTGCGGCTTACCCCCGACATATCTTAGCTTTACTTGCTTCTGGCGTTACCAAGACTGATAACAAAATTGTTGATTTAAAAAATAAAATTACCAACGAAAATTGCTATCAAAATAGTCTATATGGACAAACAGGAATCAATGATGATATTTTTGCTTTATTAAGTTTGTCAGCTCTAGACTATGATATCAATTCACAAATTATTAGTGATATAAAAAATACTATTTTTTCTGACCAAAATTCTGATGGTGCTTTTACTTGGACTGGATATCCTGGCGCTGACGTGACTGGTGCTGTTATCAATGCTTTAGACTATGGACAAAGTAAAGGACTCAGTATTGAATCAAGCGTGATAACTAATGCCAAAAATTATTTGAAATCAACTCAACTTAGTGATGGTGGTTGGGGTTATGAAACTTCTGATGTTTTGACAACTAGCTGGGCTATGCTAGGAATTGATAGTTTAAATGAAAGCATGTTAGATTGGAAAACAAGCGAAGGTTATAATCCAAAAAATATTCTAATAGATAATTTACAATCTAACGGTAGTTATAATACCACTTGGGAGCCTGTAAGTATTGACTGGTTTGGTTTGAAACACGCAGTACCTTCATTACTTGGCAAAACTTGGCCTATAATTTTAAGCCCTATAATTCAACCAACAAATAATGTTGGCGGTGGATCAATTGAAACAATCACAACATCAACAACAGCAACCTCTACCGAAGAAATGGCTACTTCTACTCCTGAAATAATTGATGATATATCAACTTCCACACCAGAAATTGAAATAATACCAATAACTTTGGAATTACCAACAGAAAATACCACTACAACAATTGTGCAAACAAAAAAAACAGAGCCAAAATTAACAAAACAAACTTTTGTAGCAAAAAATAATGTAAAAGAAGTTCAAGGTGAAAAAATTAAAGAAAAAAATACGAGTACACTTGATATAAAAAAAGAGATTATTCCTCAACTAACTGAAAATCTTAGTCCAACAAATGAAAAAAAAGAAACACCACTCCCAACCAACAAAAAAGTTGCTCTTGGCCTAGGAGCTGGTACCCTACTCTATGGACTTTACTTATTATTCAAACTATTTGTCTAATATAATAAACACTGTTATAATATCGATAATTAAAAAAGCTTTGCCCGCATAGATGGGTCCGCCATAGGGCGGATAAGCCTTAATACACTATGAAACAAAAATACACACTTCTCATCATTACTCTAATAGTCGTTGGATTTACCCTCAGATTACTGCCACATCCTGCTAATTTTGCCCCTATCATGGCTCTAGCGCTCTTTTCCGGGCTTTATTTGCCAAAGAGGCTCAATATTATCATTCCAGTCGTAGCTATGCTTATAAGTGATATTTTCTTGGGCTTTTACAGTTTACCAATCATGTTTAGTGTTTACGCCAGTTTTATCTTAGCGACGCTACTAGGCACTTGGCTCAAAAAATACAAAAATATCAAAAATGTTATTTTAACAACTTTTGCTGGTTCATTTCTTTTTTTCTTAGTAACTAATTTCTCTGTCTGGGCTTTTGGTACTATGTACACCCACAATTTGCCTGGCCTAATGCAAAGTTACTATATGGCTCTACCATTTTTCCGCAATAGTTTGCTTGGTGATTTATTTTACGTGGGAATATTTGTTGGTGTGGCTGAGATGGCAATAAAATATTTGCAAGCTGAAAAGATGAGTAAAGTTGAAAATAGAGTTTAGATAAATTTTAGACAAAACAAAAACGTCTTTGAGGAAAAGACGTTTTTTTATTTTTATGAAATAGCACACAGATTTCCAAGATTTCCCAAATACATCAAGATTAAATCTTGGTTAATCACGGTCATCATGGAGATCCATGTTCCGTTTACTGTTATACTCATTCGTCCAAACTTTTCTTCTTATCTCGGGTTTTTGTCCAAAATTCAACAACAAACCATATTCTATATTTGTAGCTCGCAAATAATTCAAAAGTTGTGCTTCATGAGCTTCACACAAAGCTTCTGCCACTTTTATCTCTAAAATAACCAAATTATCTACTATAATATCAGCAAAATACGAACCAACAGAATTACCCAGATAATTTACCTCAATTGGAACTTGTCTTCTACCATGCAAACCTTGCTTTTGTAATTCAAAAACAAGAGAATTCTCATAAACTTTTTCTAAAAAACCAAACCCTAAGGTATTATAAACATTATAATATGATTTTATTATTCTACTAGTTATACTATTGACTTTGTCCTCCTTCATAAAAAATCTTGGATATCTTGGTAATCTGTGTGCTATTCAAACTAAACAACCACACTCACCAATCTTCCCTTCACATAAATAATTTTCTTTGGTTCTTTGCCATCCAACCATTTTTTCACATTCTCTAAAGCCAAAACTTGAACCTTGATATCTTCTTCAGAAATTTCCACAGGTACTTCTATACTATCACGAACTTTACCATTTACTTGAACGACAATAGTAATAGTATCTTCTTTTATTTTTGATTCGTCATACTCTGGCCATTTTTCTTCTGAGATACTATTTTCATTTCCTAATTTGTTCCAAAGTTCTTCAGCCATGTGTGGTGCGAATGGTGAGAGTAGTTTCAAAAATGTAACATAAACTTCTTTACTGACACTTTCTTCTTTTTGTAAAGCATTAGTAAATTCCATCAACTTTGCTACTGACGTATTAAAACTTAATTTTGGTAAATCTTCACCAATTTTCTTTATCGTCTTATGTAATAATTTTTCTATACTTTCCTCATTCCCCGTTCCTCGTTCCACTTTATCTTGCAAATTCCATACTTTCTCCAAAAATCTCCTTACACCTTTGACACC
>Ga0100381_1004332_pt1 | contig 12008 bp, 9 predicted proteins | sample CryGeymeta201505_FD_80416 | JGI IMG/M metagenome (GOLD analysis project Ga0100381, IMG submission 80416) | Groundwater microbial communities from Crystal Geyser aquifers in Utah, USA - Crystal Geyser metaG 2015-05 | ecosystem: Environmental > Aquatic > Deep subsurface > Groundwater | place: USA...
CAAGTTCCCATGATAATGAGCGTTTGGGATGATGAATATGGAATTTCAGTTCATGCAAAATATCAAACAACTAAAGAAAGTATATCAGAGATTTTAAAAGGATTTCAACGTGATTTTAAAAATAATGGCTATGAAATCTTTGTGGTAAATGGTTGGGATTATGTCCAATTGATGGACGTTTATCAAAAAGCAGCAACGATAGCAAGAGAAGAACACGTTCCTGTATTGATTCATGTTAAAGAACTGACACAGCCTCAAGGTCACTCAACTTCAGGTTCTCATGAACGTTACAAAGAAAAAGAGCGTTTGCAATGGGAAAAAGACCACGATTGTATCACCAAATTTCGGGAATGGATTTTAGAATTTGAATTAGAAACTGAAAACGGTGAAATTCTTCGTTTTGTAACATCGGAAGAAGAATTAATTTTGATTGAAAAAGAGGCAAAAAAAGAAGTTACAAATGCCAAAAAAGATGCTTGGAATGCCTATCTGAACGATATAAAAATAGACCTTTCCAAAGACGTAAAAATCTTAGAAAACGTTGTTCAAAAAAGTAAAAACGGCACTTTTATCAATAAATATAAAACTGATTTAGAAAAACTTGTTGAACCTACTAGAAAAGATATTTTGTCAACTGTAAGAAAATCATTACGCTATTTAAAAGATGAGGATTTTCTTGAAAAAACAGCTTTGATACTGTTTATAAAAACATCTTTAGAAACCGCTTTTGATAAATATTCCTCACATCTGACAAATAGTACTGAAAAAAGTGTTTTGAAAATTGCTGAAATACATCCCACATATTCTCAAGAAAAAAATAGTGTAGATGGCAGGATTGTAATGCGAGATAATTTTGATGCCATTCTTGAAAAACATCCACAGTTGTTGATTTTTGGAGAAGATGCAGGCTATATTGGTGATGTTAATCAGGGTTTAGAGGGCTTGCAAGAAAAATACGGCAATATTAGAGTTTCGGATACAGGCATCAGAGAGGCAACCATTATTGGCCAAGGAATTGGCTTGGCAATGCGTGGTTTGCGCCCGATTGCAGAAGTGCAATATCTGGATTATTTGTTATATGCGCTTCAAATCATGAGTGATGATTTGGCAACATTGCGTTATCGAACTTTTGGAAAACAAAAAGCACCTTTAATCGTAAGAACTCGTGGTCACAGATTGGAAGGAATTTGGCATGCTGGCTCACCTTTGGGTGGCATTATCAATACAATGAGAGGAATTCATGTATTAGTTCCTAGAAACATGACAAAAGCTGCAGGATTTTACAACACTTTGTTAGAAGGTGATGATCCAGCTTTGGTGATTGAGTGTTTGAATGGGTATCGTTTGAAAGAGGAATTACCAACAAATCTTGGCGAATTTAAAACCCCAATTGGCGTGGTTGAAACCATCAAAAATGGTTCAGATATAACAGTTGTTTCTTATGGATCGACTTTGAGATTGGTAGAAGAAGCTGCCAAAGAATTGCAACAAGTTGGTATTGATGTAGAAATTATTGATGCCCAAAGTTTGTTGCCTTTTGATATCAATCACGATTGTATAAAAAGTGTGATGAATACCAATAAATTATTGGTTGTTGATGAAGATGTTCCTGGAGGAGCTTCCGCTTACATTTTACAAGAAATTTTGGAAACACAAAATGCTTACGAATATTTAGACAGCAAACCTGCAACTCTCACTGCAAAAGCCCACAGAACTGCTTATGGTACTGATGGTGATTATTTTTCAAAACCTTCTATAGAAGATATTTTTGAGAAAGTTTACGAAATCATGTTTGAAAGCAATCCTCACAAATTCAAGAGTTTGTATTAATATAAAAAATAAAAACCTCCAAAATTTGGAGGTTTTTATTTAATCAAATTTCTTAGCATTTGCTACTTTTTGCTTTGTCAAAGCTACTTCAATGACTTGTTTCATGTCAGAAACATAATGAAAAGTTAGTCCTTTTAAATAACTTTCTTTGATTTCAAGAATGTCTTTTCTGTTGTCTTCACACAAAATAATTTCTGTGATATTGGCTCTTTTGGCTGCTAAAATTTTCTCTTTAATTCCACCAACAGGAAGCACTCTACCTCTCAAGGTAATCTCACCAGTCATGGCCAATTTATTTTTTACTTTTCTTTGAGTGTATGAGGAAACTAAAGAAGTTAACATTGTAATTCCTGCACTTGGGCCATCTTTTGGAGTAGCCCCTTCAGGAACGTGAATATGAACATTGTATTTTTCTAAAATTTCAGGTTTGATACCAAATTCTTCAGCATGTGATTTGATATATTGTAATGCAATTGTGGCAGATTCTTTCATCACAGTTCCTAAATTTCCTGTAATTGAAAGCAGTCCTTTTCCTTTGGATAGAATTGATTCTATAAACAAAATATCACCGCCAACACTTGTCCAAGCCAAACCTGTGACTACGCCTGCAACTCCATTATTTTCATATTTATCCATATTTCTTGGTGTTCCTAAAATCTCTTCAATTTTTTCTGAAGATAAAACTACCTCGTACTTTTCTTCCAAAGCAATAGATTTTGCTACAAAACGAACCACCTTTGCGATTTGTTTTTCCAAACCACGAACTCCAGATTCACGAGTATAACCCTCAACAATTTGCTCAATTTGTGTTTTTCCTAATTTCAAGTCTTTTGAAGTGATGCCATGCTCTTTGAGTTGTTTTGGAACTAAATGCTTCTTTGCAATCTCAATTTTTTCTTCAATAGTATATCCTGAAACGTTAATCATTTCCATTCTATCTCGCAAAGCCCAAGGAATTTGACTCAAATTATTAGCTGTTGCGATAAAAAGTACTTTTGATAAATCATATCCAACCTCCAAGTAATTGTCATAAAAAGACTCATTTTGTTCAGGATCTAATACTTCTAACATTGCAGAAGAGGGATCTCCTTGATGACTTTGTCCTAGTTTGTCAATTTCATCCAATACAAAAACAGGATTTGAAGAGCCTGCTTTTTTCAAATTATGAATTAAACGCCCAGGCATGGCTCCAATATAGGTTTTTCTGTGACCACGAATTTCAGCTTCATCACGCAAACCACCCAAAGACATTCTCACATATTTTCGTCCCAAAGATTCAGCAATTGATTTTCCTAAAGATGTTTTTCCAACTCCTGGAGGACCATATAAGCACAAAATTGGAGATTTCATGTCACCTTTTAGTTTTAAAACTGCCAAATGTTCAATAATTCTCTCTTTTACTTTTTCTAACCCAAAATGGTCTCTGTCTAGGATCTTTTGAGCACGTTTTAAATCGAACTTATCTTGCGTAAATTCTCCCCAAGGCAACTCTAATAGCAATTCTAAATAACTTCTTTGCATGCCATATTCGGCAGCTTGAGGGTTCATTCTTCGCAAACGTTGCAACTCTTTATCAAAAGTATTTCCAACTTCTTTAGTCCATTTTTTTGATTTGGCAAGAAGTTGCATTTCTTCTAATTCTTGATCATAAGAAACACCCCCCAATTCTTCTTGAATGGTTTTTAATTGCTGATGCAAATAATATTCTCTTTGTTGTTGGTCTAAATCTTCACGAGTTCTTGACTGAATGTCATTTTTTAATTGCAATTTTTGCAACTCTTTATTCAGATTTTTAAGTGTTAGCAATGCACGTTCTTTTAGATTGTCTTTTTCTAAAATTTCTTGTTTTTGTGCAACGCTTAAATCCATATTAGAGGCAATAAAATTGACTAAAAATGAATTTGAATGAATATTTTTAATAGCAAATGAAGCTTCTGATGGCAACATTGGATTTTCTCTGATAACCTCCAAAGCCATTTCTTTGATAGAATCAATAATAACCTCAAACTCCTTGATATCGTCAATTTCACGGTCTTCAACAGCTTCTTTAACAGTCGCTTTTAAGTAAGGTTTTTCATCAATAATTTGGTCTATTTGAAACCTTTTTTTCCCTTGGATAATAATTGTTGTATTTCCATCAGGCATTTTTAAAACACGTAATATTTGTGCTACAACTCCTATTGTGTGAATATCTTTTAAACTTGGCTCTTCAACATCTTCATTTCGCTGAGCAACAACCCCTATAATTTTATTGCCTTTATTTGCGTCTTTTATCAACTGAATTGATTTGTCTCTTCCTGCTGTTATTGGAATCACAACCCCAGGAAATAACACTGTATTCCTCAAAGGAAGAATTGGCAATATTTCTGGAACGCTTTCTTTATTGATAATTTCTTCGTCTTCAGGAGTCATTAAAGGAATCAATTCTGAATCTTCGTTCATTATATTTTGAAACGACAAACTGTCTAATTTAATAATTTTTGTTTTGCTCATTTTATATTTACCTGTCATTCTGACATTGATTTTTAGTTTTTCTAATTACCAATATCTTTCAATTAAATCTAAAGTAATAATAATCAATATTTTAAATAATATTTTTTGGAATAATTTCAATTTAAGTCCAATTGTTATGCCAAATCAAATGAATGTTTTTTAAAAAAAACTTATTTTAGCTCCTAGAATTGTAACAATTAGACTTTAATATAGTCTATTTAAAAAACATTCTTAAATTATAAAACAAAGTAACATAACAAATAGAGTTTTATCTAATTTAAAATTAGATTATTTTGGAATAATTTTTGTTGTTTAACAAGATAAAAATAACCTAACAAAAGTAAAATGAATCAAAAATCGATATTTACAGCATTTATTTTTTTAATTTCCTTGATCTCAAACGCTCAAAATTGGATGGGAAATGGGGATAAAATTAAAGGAAATGGAAAAATTGTCACTATAAATAGAATTATTTCAGAGTATGATGAAATTAATGTAGGTGGTTCTTTTGATGTTCTTCTTGTAAGAGGCAAGGAAGGAAATATCAAAATTGAAGGAGAAGAAAATATTGTTCCGCTTATTGAAACAACCTTGACTGGAAATACTTTACAAATTAAGTTCAAAAAAAATACAAACATTTACACAACCAAAAAATTAATTGTGACAGTTCCTATCACTACTATCAGTAAAATTTCTTTGGGTGGCTCTGGAAATATTAGCAATGAAGGAGTTTTCAAAAGCAACGATTTGTCAGTCTCTTTAGGCGGCTCTGGAAATATTAAATTACAAATTGACACGAACGAATTAAACGCAAATATTGGCGGTTCTGGAAATATTGATTTGTCCGGAAAAACAACTGAATTCAATTCTTCTATTGCTGGATCTGGAAATATTAGTGCTTATGAGTTGATTTCTAAAAATTCAACTGCAACAATTGCTGGTTCTGGAAGTATCAAAACAACTACAACATCAAAAATAAAAGCGAAAGTTGTGGGTTCTGGAAATATTTACTATAAAGGAACTCCTTCTGAAACTGATTTAAAATCTGTTGGTTCAGGTGAAATTATCAATAAAAATTAAGTGAAATTCATGTCATAAAAGTTGCCTCAAAACTCAATTTCGAGGCAATTTTTATTTTTAAAAGTATTCAAATCAAAAATTTCGATATTGCTTTGTGATTTCAAAAACGTGTTCTAAAATTCGTTGATCTTGTTCCTCAAATGCAATATTTCTTCGACTCATTACCACTTTTGCGACTTCAAAAACTTTTTCAGTTTTGTATTCTGTAAAACCTGAAGCTCCTCCCCAACTGAAAGAGGGTATAAAATTTCTAGGAAATCCACTACCAAAAATATTGGCGCTCACACCAACCACAGTTCCTGTATTAAACATGGTATTGATACCACATTTTGAATGATCTCCCATCATTAAACCACAAAATTGCAGTCCAGTTTTGGCAAATCTTCCTGTGTTGTAATCCCACAATTTTACTTCGGCATAATTATTTTTTAAATTGGAATTGTTGGTGTCAGCGCCCAAATTACACCACTCTCCAATTACTGAATTTCCCAAAAATCCATCATGTCCTTTATTAGAAAATCCCATCAAAACCGAGTTATTAACCTCTCCTCCTACTTTACAATGGGGTCCTAAAGTGGTTGCTCCATAAATTTTTGCGCCCATTTTTAAGGTAGCATGTTCGCACATTGCGAAAGGACCTCTCACCACAGAACCCTCCATAATTTCGGCATCTTTTCCGATATAAATTGGTCCTGTTGAAGCATTCAAAAAAGCAAACGTAATTTTAGCACCATCTTCAATAAATATTTTTTCAGGATTGATCGTTTGAACCGTTTTTGGAATTGGTTCTGAGGTTCGTCCTCTGGTAATCAACTCAAAATCTTGGTGAATTGCTTTTTCGTTCATCGCAAAAATATCCCAAGTATTTTTTATTTGAATGATTTCGTCTTCAAATTCAATTTGTGTATACGTCTCAAAATCAACTTCTTCTTGAAAATCTGAAGTGTAAAAAGCAATCACATCATCACCCTTAAAAATCGCTTCGTTTTTTGATAATTTTTGAATTTTTTTTACCAATTTTTTTGTCGGACAAAAAGAAGCATTGATCAAAATATTCTCTTCCAATTCAATCATTGGGTATTTTTCCTCCAAATAATCTTCAGTTATTGTAGATGTTGTAAAACCCAAATAATGTTCCCATTTTTCACGAATTGTTAAAATTCCTATTCGCAAATCAGCTACTGGTTTGGTGAAAGTAAACGGCAAAAGCGAATTTCGAATGTAGCTATCAAATAAAATAAAGTTCATGTTGGTGCCCATTGATGTTTTACAAATTTACTTTATTTAACCAATAAAAAAAATCACTTACAACATTTTTACTCGGAAGATTTTTTTTTGAAAGTTTCTCATTATCAAGTTAATTAGATTTGTATTTTTGACTTATGAAAAAATTTCTTACAATTTTGATTTCAGTAGTGGTTATTGTTACTGTTATCTATTTTAGTTTTATCTATTTTGTAACTTTTAGCGAAGGAGTTCGCTCTGGCGAATTGATCAAAATCAGTAAAAAAGGCGTTCTCTTTAAAACTTGGGAAGGAGAAATCAGTCAGGGCATTTCTGGTGCTCAGATCTTCTCGTTTTCAGTTGAAGATAAGCACAAAGACATCATTATTGATTTAGAAAAATACCAAGGTAGATATGTAAAACTCAATTATATTGAACGTTACAAAACACTATTTTGGTTGGGTGATTCCAAATATTTTGTTACGAAAGTAACTGAAGAACAGTCTCCTCATTTCAAGCTAAATTAAAAAATATGAGTAAATTTAAATACGTAAATGAATCACAAGTGAGTATAACTCAATTGATGTTGCCTTCAAATTCTAACTTTAATGGCAAAATTCATGGTGGTCATATTTTGAATTTGATGGATCAAATTGCTTTCGCTTGCGCCTCAAAACACTCAGGAGAATATTGTGTAACAGCTTCTGTAAATAAAGTTGATTTCGTAAATCCGATTGAAGTAGGTGAATTGGTCACACTAAAAGCTTCAGTAAATTATACTGGACGAACTTCAATGGTGATTGGCTTGCGAGTTGATTCAGAAAATATTAGAACCGGCGAAACTAAACATTGCAATTCTTCTTATTTTACGATGGTTGCCAAAGATACAGATGGAAAAAGTACGCCAGTTCCGGGGTTAATTTTGACCTCTAAAGCTGAAATTAGACGTTTCGCAAGAAGTATTGTGCGACAACAAGAAGGCAAACATAGAACCTCAAGATTTGACAGAAATACTTTTAAAGTGGAAGATTATTTATCACTTTTTAAAGGAAGTAATTCAAAACTTGAATTAGCATAAACTATTTTTAAATCAGATAAAATACATTTAAATAATGCGAATTGATATCATTTCAGCAGCTCCAAATCTTCTTAAAAGTCCTTTCAATCATTCAATTATTAAAAGAGCACAACAAAGAGGAATTGCAGAAATTATAGTTCATGATTTGCGAGAATATGGTTTGGGAAAATACAAACAAATTGATGACACACAATTTGGAGGTGGTGCAGGAATGATTTTGATGCTGGAACCAATTGTGAATTGTATCAAAAAATTACAATCAGAAAGAACGTATGATGACATTATCTACATGACACCAGATGCAAAAGTTTTAAATCAATCTACAGCAAATTCACTTTCTCTAAAAGAAAATATTTTAATTCTTGCAGGACACTATAAAGGTGTAGATCAGCGAATTAGAGATAAATACATCACCAAAGAAATTTCAATTGGCGATTATGTAATAACAGGTGGTGAATTGGCTGCAGCTGTTTTGGTTGATGCCATAGTGCGATTAATTCCGGGTGCAATTGGCGATGAACAATCAGCATTAACGGATTCTTTTCAAGATAATTTATTGTCACCTCCTGTTTACACAAGACCTGCTGAATTTGAAGGAATGAAAGTTCCGGATATTTTATTATCAGGAAATTTTCCAAAAATTGATGATTGGAGAATAGATAAAGCATTTGAAAGAACTCAAAAAATAAGACCAGATTTGCTAAAAAAATGAATAATTTGAAATCACTTATCAAAAGTAATACTTTGATTTCTTGGGTTATAGGATTTCAAATTTTCCGATTTTTACTACTTCCATTTATGGGTTTAATGCCTCAAGATGCCTATTATTTTTTATATGGACAAAATTTGTCATTATCTTATTTTGATCATCCAGGTATGATTGGATATTTATTACGCTTTTTTTCAGAAGCTTTTGGAAAATCAGTTTTTGTCATCAAATTGACAGATTTTACAATCACAACTTTTACAATTCTAGCTTTTTACAAATTAGCTTCTTATTTTTTATCAGAAAAAAAGTTAGAAAGAGCACTTATTTTAATCACAACAACCTTATTTATTTCAATTTTATCTTTCAATTCAACGCCTGATGTGCCACTTTTATTATTTTGGACATTGAGTTTGATTGGTTTATACAAAGCCATTTTTGAAGAAAAAAAATGGTATTGGATGTATGCTGGTATTGCAATGGGATTGGCTTTCAACAGCAAATACACTGCCGTTTTATTGCAATTTGGATTGATCGCATTCTTGATTTTTTCAAACAAATACCGAAAACTTTTATTCTCTCCCTGGTTTTGGTTTTCAATATTGATTTCAATTTTTGTGATGTTTCCTGTTTTTTGGTGGAATTATCAAAACAACTTTGCCTCTTTTGCATTTCAATCTTCGGAAAGAACAAGTTCTATATCAGAATTTATAATTTCACCAACTAATTTTTTCGGTGCTATTGCACATCAAATATTATTATTATTGCCCGTTTTATTTTTGGTAATCATCAAATTTACTTACAAATATATCAAAAGAGCCGTTCTAAAATTTAAAATTCCACAAGCAAAAACTTTATTTTTATTGGCATTTTTTGTCCCAACTTTTATTGGATTTTTCTCAATCACACCCATTTATTGGGTGAAACTCAATTGGATGATGCCTTCTTATATCACAGGAATTATTCTGGCAAGCATGTTTATCAGTAAAAAATTGGTAAAAACTCAAATTGTATTCTCAATTGTTTTGCATCTGTTGGTTTTGGTTGAAATTCTTTTATATATAGTGCCAATAAAAAGTGATGATACTTGGATTGGATGGAGAGAATTGGCTACTGAAACCGAAAATCTGCAAGAAAAATACCCAAATACGTTCGTTTTTTCTGATGACAATTATAAAACAAGTGCCAGTTTGAGTTTTTATATGAATCAAAAAGTGTATGCGCAAAATATTATTGGTTTGCCTGCTTTGCATTTTGATTATTTGGGTGATCATTTATCAACTTTACACTCAAAAAATGCGCTATTCATTGATTCTGATACTCGATTTATCGATCAAAAAAAGAAAGGAGAATTACAACCAGAATTGATAAATTTTTTTGAAAAAATTACGGAACTAGATCCAATTATCATCAAAATAAACGAAAAAGAAGTCCGAAAATTTTGGGTTTTTTATTGTGAAAATTACACTGCTAATCCTTTTTAATCAAATAGATAAAAACATTCTTAACAGTATTTTTTTCTCTAATAACTGGAATAGTATCTATCGGTTTTTGAATCTTAAAATCTGACAAAATATCTTCCGGATTTGTGAAATTTCTACTATCAGTAATGTATAGCGCTTCTTTAAAATCCTTATCAAATCTACATTTATTAATCCAATAATATTTATGAATCTCTGGCAAATTACCAAGGGCAAAAACGTTCATTTTATTGGGTCTAGCAATATAATAATCAATGTGAGCAGTTGGAAACCAACCTTTAGAAACGATTGGCAAATGTGTTAAATTTTCCTTCTCCAAGATATTATTTACCTTTTCTGAAGTTTGTTTCCATCCGTATAAATCCATAAAAACATCTTTTCTGCCTTGTTCTTCAATCTTTAACGAAGTAATTTTCGGTATTAAAAAACCCGAATTGATTACAAATAATCCAACCATAAAAATCAAACTTAAAACAGCGAAAAAAATCAATAATTTTTTCTCAATACGATTTTTATTTACAAGTTGAGCGGCTCCTAAAGGAATTAAAGTAAGATAGGAAATGCCAGACCAATGAGGCAAGGTATTTTTGAATAAAGACAAATAGATTGTTGTTACAATTAATGGAATTGATGTTAACAAAAAGAATGCATTATAATCAGAATCAATATTTCTCTTTTTAATATTCAGTAAAGCAACGACAATCACAAAAAAAACGTACGGATTTGTATATACAATTTGACCTAAAATTTCTCTAAAAAATGATTGTTTATTGAAATTCAAACTAAAAATAGAAACCCTGTTATTATGAAATTTAAAGCTGATAAAATCATTAGAATAATTCCAATAAAAAATCAAAAAAATAGCAATAAATGGAAATAAAAGCCCGAGATAAAAAGCTTTGCTTTTTAACCATTTTGAATTAAAAAAAATAACAAAAAGTACTACTGCAAAAAGCAAATAAACAGCTTGATATTTTGAATAAATGGCACATCCTAAAAAAAAGAACGCAAAAAATAATTTGATGTTATTGTTAATTTCGTCAGGATTTTTGGGTAGTAATTGTAAGAAAAGAAAAAAACTTATCAACCAAAAAAAAACCATAGGCGAATCAGGTAAAATAAAAGTTCCAGAAATGATAAAGCCATAAAAGTTCAAATTATAAAGAATAACTGCTAAAAAACCAGTTGCAGAATTTTTTAAAAAAGTGCCAATAAGATAAATACAATACATACTCAAACTTGCCGGAATTATTGCAGCAAGTCTGATAAAAAATTCGCTCTCAAAAAAAAGATTTCCAGTAAAAAATTGGATAAAAAACCAACCATTGGTGGATGATCAAAATGACTGATAGCGGGATATTTTGCATACAGCCAGTAATAAACTTCATCGTTACCAAATTCTAAAAAATATGAAATCAGGAGTCTGACAAAAGTGCTAAATACAATAAATAAAATAGCTACTTTTTTGTAAGAAATCGGCATTAATGAATCTTTTTAAATTTGTAGAAAAAACTCATACTCAAAAAACCAATAAAAATTCCTAAAATTGATCCAACAAAAATATCTATCCAATAATGTTGTGATAAATAAACCCTTGATATTCCTATAAGAATAGCTAAAGTAATCCATATATATTGTGATTTACTTTTAGAAAAATAAAAACAAACTATAGTAAAAATCGCAAAAGCAGTTGCAGCATGTCCGGAGGGAAATGAATTTGTATGAGCCATTTTGACACCCTCAATAAGGTGTAGATTTTCTTCACCAAAAAAACCAGCAGGTCTCAAAATCCCTAGAAAAAAAATTTTTTTTAATAAATGAACTAAGAAGAGGGTTAGAATCCCACTTACCATGACTGCATACGCTACTTTTTTTTTGAAAAATAAAAAAAATATTGCCACAAAACCAAACATGAACCCATCTCCTAAATAAGTTATATATTTAAAAAAAAGATCAAAAAGTGGTGAGTGTAATTTGTTTAAAGTTAAATGTAATTGATGTTTGTTAATTAAAGAGACAAAAACAACAGATATCAATAGAAAAACCAGAAATATTATGAATGTTTCTTTTCTTATTTTTTTGGATAAACCTTGTATTTTCAGAAAAAAAAGTTGAA
>Ga0100381_1004334_pt1 | contig 12005 bp, 17 predicted proteins | sample CryGeymeta201505_FD_80416 | JGI IMG/M metagenome (GOLD analysis project Ga0100381, IMG submission 80416) | Groundwater microbial communities from Crystal Geyser aquifers in Utah, USA - Crystal Geyser metaG 2015-05 | ecosystem: Environmental > Aquatic > Deep subsurface > Groundwater | place: USA...
ATTCCTTCGGATGAGGTAAAGGCTAGAATTGAGCAACACGCCTTTCTACTTCTTATTTCTCGTTAACGGCGCTTTATCTTTTCTTTTCTTCAGATTATTATTCTTCATCTATCATTTAGTCATCTTAATCTGAAAGTTCTTCTTCTACTTCTTCTTATTCTTCTTAGTTTTCCATCTACTATCCTTCTTCTTCGATATTATCCTCTTCGCCTTCAACTTCAATTTAATTTTCAGCAAGTAACTTTTTGAGTCTTTGATACTCAACCTCTTCCTTATTTTCATTAAGCTCAATATTTTTGTCTTCTCTTTCGGGAGCTTCAATAGCTGACAACTGTTGGAAGTTTTCCCAAAGCTCAATGATTCGAGGCTCACAGTCGAATGTAGTTTAAAGCCCTTCATATTTTTTGAAGAATTTATTCAGAGTTGAGAGTCTAATGAGTCTTTTATCACCTTCACGACTGTATTCAATAATTTTGCAAAGGAGCTGCTTGCCAATGGGAAACACTTTTTCAAGAGTATCATTTTCATCCAAGCCTTCATAATCTTTCAATGCTATGATTCCAGTAAATTTGGATGATTCGAGTCTCACCAAAGCTTTTCCCTTAGTATAACCTGTTACTACTCCTTTGACAGTCAATCCAACACCTGTTTCCAAAATTTAATCATTAAGAGGATATCCGAACTTGACAACACTTTCTCTCAAGCTTGCATCAATTTGGACATTATTGTTTTTGCCTTTGGCTACGGTCCTAGCATTGATGAGCCTGCATAAGACAAGTTTGTTTGGCACGAAAATATGTTCTTTATGCTCAATGAAGTGATCACTCAACTCAGTTTTTTCGACTCTCACATCGAAGTTGCGGCTCAAGGAGATAAAGCATCCTCTGTCACTGTAGCTTTTGATGTATCCAAAGACTACACTTTCCATCTTTAAAGCTGATGGTCCAACAGCTTCAATTCTAGCTCTGAAGTCTCCTCTGAGCTAGTGTTTGGCATAATTTTCAGCCACTTGTTTCATGTTTTGAGGAAGACCGTTTGATATGAGTGAGTTTCTCAAGGTAATTTATTTGTCATTGACAATTCTACCGATTGTATAATCTCCGACTTGCAGCTCGTGAAGAGGGTGAGGAGAAATAAGATCAGTGACATCACAAATGTGGCAATTTCTGAACTAATCATCCTTGATCTGGACTCTGTAGCTGTTTCCCTGAATGCCGATGATTCTACAAAAGGTGAGATTTTTGTCACTGAGTTGTTAAGGTGGATAAAGATAGAATTTTCCTTTTTTGGAAAAGACTTGAACCTTCTCACCAACTTTGAAGTTGTTCTGGAGATCTTGAATGATTGGAAGATCTTCAAGAGACGCAGGTCTGATTCCATCAAAAATGCTAATCTTGACATGTTTGCTCTTGACCTTGACATAAATTGGATGAATACTGTTCATCTTAATACTTTGAATTATTCCAGTGGCATCACTAGCCTATCTGTCATTTGACTTGTTCTGATCTTTTTTGTTCCTACGAAGTTCAGGAGGCGTGATAGTCAGCCCAAGGTAGTTCTTTTTTTTATTACTTATGTATGCTTCAAACGCTTCTCCGATGTTTTCTTCGTTGATTTCGATGTTATTGATCTGCAGTTCATGCTGAGAGATAATTCCCTTGATGTTGTTGCAAAACTAAACAACCACTCCGTTGCTGTTGACGTTGCATATGAAGCCACAATATTTGGAATTTTCATCTATTTCCTCATCATTATATAGGAGGTTCTTGGCTGAAACGATCTTGGGATCATAAGATACCTTGATGACCTTGTTCCAGATATCCAAGCACATCACTCTGAACTTACCACTACCTTCACCATACACTTTGAAATTCGTGAAAGGAATCACTTTGCCAACATCACCCACCTGAATGCCAATTTTTTTGCTACTCATGATTTGGTACCTCTCAAAGTAGTTATTTTCTTTTGACCAAAATTTATTGAGGTTTTCCATCTCACTATGCAAATGCAGAGGATGAGCGAAGAACTCCTCTTCAGGGCTGATATATGAGTTTTGAATTTCTTTCAAGGATTCAGGTTTTGAAACAACAGAGTAGAGATCTCTGACTGGCTCATATGTCTGAAGGTTTCTGTGCCTTTATGAGAGGAAAAGAGTGGGAGGGTTGCTACAAGAATAAATGATCCTGGCTATGACTTTTTCCTCAACTGAATAGTTCCTAAGAGGCTTGGCAAGATGATCAGCATGAATGAAGCCGATGAAAATTTTCAGAAATTTGACCAAAACCCCATTCGACAGTATTTTTATAATTTTCGTGTTGAGCAAAGTTCCGGGCACAACATAATGTTCCAGTTCATACTTGCTTAGCTAGCTTTCCTCGATACCTCTCAAGTTAAGAGGAATTTATTCTTCAGCCAAGGGAGTAACTTTTAAGAGTTGTCTCTTTTCATCAATTTCTTTAATTGACACCAAAATTTGCTTATTTTCGACAAGATCAGTGTAAACTTCTTCTGAAACATTATTTTTGGGCAAATAGGCTTTCACTTTTTTGAGGCCTTTTACTCTTAAGTGACATCCGAGCTATTACTTAGACTTTATCTCACCAACCAATACTTGGCCGATTCTTAGCTCTTTTTCATTTACGTCTTCTATCTGAGATAAAGATAGCTGGATCTTGCCTGGATTTCTTGGCTTGACCACTCCTCCGACCACGTAGTCTCCTGGTCCCTGATATGCCTACAGTGCTTCAACAGCACCTTGCTCATTGGTCTTCTGAAGAGGAACATCGTTATAGTCGATGTAAGCTTTTTTGTTTCTGAACAAATTTGTCACGAGGTATTTTCCTCCAATTCCTCGATCACAGATAGCAGTCAAAACTGAAGATCCTGCCTCAAGTTTTGGCTCAGGTACGCTCTCGAATCTTTTGAGGGAGATCTTATTGATAGTATAGAAATTGAAGAGGTCCTTTTGGAGGGGAGTGTAAGTCAATGAAGGTGTGCTAACTTCCGAAGTCATTTTGACTTTCTTTGTTGGCGCTTCTCCTTTGAGCGGTATGGGTTACTCAAAGGATCTCTTGGGAGCAGAAGATTTGTTGTTGCTCTTCTTCAGCTTTTCGAGAGCCGAGGAAAGAAGACTTGTTTTGTTGAACAGGAAATCATCATTGCTGTTATTATGGTACTGGTGGTTGGGCCTGGAGTGAGTGTTGTTGTTTCTTTTGGCAAAGTGGCTCATTGTTGATTATTCAATAAAGGTATACAATGTTATAGATTTATCTCAAGAATATTGTAATGAACTTTGAGGTCTGATCAAAACCGGTAAAATGCTAATATTAGTGACTCCTTAACAGAAACTCTCAGATATAAATATTAACTCTTGATGTACAAACTCCAGCTCACGATTGTGCCTAGATAAGTAGGCGAACTGTGGGATTAAATCCTCGAAGGAGTCCTTCAGGATGTCTGCAATCCGGTCCATTAAATACCAGTTGCCTCTCTACCTGATCAGATTCCTCATGTCTACTATCCCAAATATAACCTCTATCAAGGAAAATGTCATCAGCAAAGCACACCCAACCTCTGTGGGTATCACGCTATTTTCAACACTCTTGGCTTCCTCAACATCATCAAAGGAGGGTAATCCGAATACAATATCCAAAGTGGATCGTCCTTCTGGAGATTCAAAAAATTAACTGAGGAGTTTTTGTTCAAGATCAAAAAGTAGAACCATCTTCCTGATGAATGGCCTTGGAGATAAAAGGACATTCTTTATGGAGATTTCGAAAGGACTTACAACAATCTCTGCTTGTAAAAATTTTAACTCTTTAAAATATTCAGAAAACACGAGGCCTTTGAGCTGTATTCTTTTACCTGGGACTTTCAATATCAAAACTTACTGATAAATGACGAAAAGAAAAGAGAGCTAAACAAGCTCATTGATTACTTCAAGAGCTATAAAGGACTCAAACCTTTGGTGATAAGCTTCATGCTTGGAATCACTAATCATTGGATGTGCCTTCAAGCTGTCAAGGTCGGCAATGAAACGCAATACTGGTTCTTTGATTCAACGAATCGTCACATATTAGACTTGAATGAGCCTCAAATGCATGAACTTGCTGAACAATTGAACAATGAAAGAATCCAGTTCAAAAAAGAGCCGTATACAAAGTTTTTCAAGGACCACCTTCCAATAAGATACAAGGATACTCAACTGAGTCTCAAACTTATCGTAGACTGCCTTGAAGGAAGAACAACAATCGAACATTATATATATAACCAAACATTCAACATTTTTGCCAACCAACTGGAACCTCATTGGCAGACAAACCAGGAATAGTTTATCAAGGCTGTCCGTTAATACTGGTACAATATAACTTCTTTCTTGCGATATCCCATTAGACATAATCTCTTTACACCTTAGAACGTAATTAGATATAGCCAGTTCGCGAAGGCTATAGATTCAATAAAATCAGCCTGTGACGAAGGGAAAAGAATTAGCTTCATGGTCAAAAAATATGAGGTTAAGACGAACATCTGATTGTTAATTCTTTGTATTAAAATATTTCAAGTATTGTTAGGCAATCAGAGTTTGAGATCTTCCTTGATGTCGATGACGTTGCTCAAGATATGGGATATTCTGTTCTCAAAGCCAATGATGTTGCCTTGGGTAAATACCACGTCTATATATTATTTGTATAATTTTTCGAGGGCACGAATGATTTTGTCCAATGTTCGAATTTCGTGATTTATTGGCTTTTATAGAGCTTCAAGTAAAGTTTTACGCTTAGACTGTAGTTGATCAACTTGCCCTTTCAGTTGATTGTTTTCTGCCTACTTCTCTTCAATCTTTCCATTCAACGATATCTGCTATTCTCTCAACAGCTTAATCTATGATTTTGCTGACTCCAGATCGACATCCTTTCCTTCATTTTTTGTAATTTGAGCCTCGAGTTCCTCATTGCTGTCATTTGCCTGCCTAAGTTTTTCACTCAATTGACTATTTTAGGCTTCTAGCTTGGTGGCTCTATCTGTAAGATTTGCAATTTCAATGTTTAATTTTTTTATAAATTATGTTTTTTCTTCACGATATTTTCTTATTTAGGTCTTTGATCGTTAGTACTTGTCAAGAATCTTCTTGGATTTGAGTTACTTTTCCTTGAGTTCGTCGGCTATTTTTTATAAACTGTCTCGATCTTCCTCCATTTTCTTCTTTAAATTTTCAATTTCCTTCTCCTTTTGTGCAACCTTGGTTCTCTCAATCGATATCTTTTTGTCTCCTTCCATAACCTGATTTTTGAGAAGTTAAATCTCAGGATTGATATTGTCTCCCTCGGCATTTCTTAGCTCTAGCAACACTTTCTTTTCTTCCTGTAAGTTTGTGACAAGAAAATTCTTTTAATTGAGTTCCTTTTCAAGTTTGCTACATTTCTATTGTAAGTCTTTGGTTTATTTAGAAAGAAGTTGAGTTTGATTTTTCAAAGTAGTCAGGATTTCTTTGTTATTTTATTCGCTTGCTTGAGACTGCTTTAACTCAGTTTAGCACTTCCTGAGTTGATCTTGTAATGCCTGCATTTTTTATGGAGTTTAGATTTGTCCCAAACCTCGCATCCGATCTTTTATCTCTTCGTTAGATTGCTGCAATTTACTGATTTGCCCCAATACATCACCAAGCAGAGTTTTAATTTCGACAATGTCTTATTCAAAAGTATAGGTCTCTTCATCTTCATGCTACTTTTATCCCTTTTCCTTGCTTTATCTTTGCTCCTGAATAAACTCCTTTATCTTATCTTTGTTGCTTTTGATGAGCGATCCTATCTCCTCTATGTTTTAAGTGGCTTCGAGCGTGATGGTCTTGTATTACTCTACCTCTTTGATGTTGAGGAAAGAAAGATCCGTTTTTTTAGCATTTTATTCTTCGTTGGTGCGACTGATGGCCCCCTTGAGCTTGTTAAACATCCAAACAAATTATCAGATTGAATTATACAGGCAGCTCATAAAATACAATTGATGACTCACATAAACTCTATCAAGAGCACTGTCATGTTATCGCAACCCGTCTATTGGCTTGTATCGTTAGCCACCAAAGAATCTAGCAAATTCTTCAAAATAAGCTGCCCATCGTGGCCTGTCTTACGCTAGTTACTAACCCTCGTCATCATTGGTTGACTATCGTTTACATAATTTTCCCAAATACCATCGCAGCCAAGTAAAATGAATTCGTCTTCAGCACTCCGGGACGTCTAGGTAACATCAGGTCGGCATATGATAGGCTGTTCATCCCAATTTTTGCCCTTGACCTTTTTGTAATTGAAATCACCAAAGCTTCGAGATAAATTCAAGCCTCCATTTACTCTGCCATTTATTATATCACCCCCTGCTGCTTGAATTCTTTTTTTTTCACCTTCGTTCTCAGGTTTATGATCACTGGACAAAGGTAAGGCGAGTCCCTTGCGACAAAGCACAGCTCTAGAGTCTCCAGCATTAGCTGTGTATATTTTTTGGGGAGTGACAAGGACTACACAAGCAGTGCAACCAGTTCCCATCGATATACTACTATCATTATAACTAGCAGCATCGAATTTCTTCCGAATGATTTTGAGTTCATCTTCACCCTCCTTGCTACTGATCATTTCATCAACTTTTTTGAAGGTTTACACCAAAGCGCCGTGGTATTTTTACTATTTGTACAATTTGGAGCTCTTGAGCTGTTGGACGAATATTTTCTATACGTACTTTGATACCTATATACCTTGATCCAGGCATAATTACCTCCATGACCGTCAAATACCCCGAATATCGAGTTGCCTCCCCCAATGTCTAACTCTGAAATTGCTGCGTCCTACATCGATCTGCGCCAGCCTATCTTAGAATGTCCTTACCTTGCATTTCGCAGCGAGAGAACTTCATTTTAAGCTTCGCGTTTTCAGCCTTCGAGGCGACTTTTTACAAGACAGGTTGAGCTAGATATGGCCCCATATGCTATAATCCAAATTATAAATGCATACCGATTAAGGTGACATCAAAAATTTCGAAATCATCAAAAAAGTGGGCGAGGGAGCTTTCGGACAGGTGTATCAAGTCCGGCGTAAGATCGATAACTAAATTTATGCCCTAAAGAAGGTGAGAATGGTGGGCATGAAAGAGAAATAGAAACAAAACGCTTTAAACTAGATCCGTATTTTAGCCTCTCTTAACGATGACTACATAGTCAGGTTCAAGGAGGCCTTCTATGACAACCTCTCCGGGTATCTGTGTATTGTGATGGAATTTGCAAAGGGAGGAGACCTGATGAGACTGATCAACCAAAACCTCAAAGCAAGGACGAGAATAAAAGAGCCCTAAATCTGGAAAGCTTTGGTTTAAATCACACGAGGTCTCAAGTCTCTTCATGATAAAAAAATCCTTCATCGTGACCTCAAGGCAGCCAATATTTTTATTAGTTCCGACAACACCTATAAGTTAGGAGATCTCAATGTTTCCAAAGTGATGAAGAAAGGACTTGCTTACACTCAAACAGGTACTCCATATTATGCCAGTCCATAGGTATGGCAAGACCAACCTTACGATATGAAAAGCGATATATGGTCTTTGGGCTGTGTCATATACGAAATGGCGGCTCTTGAGCCTCCTTTTAAAGCCACCGATCTTCAAAGCCTTTTTAGAAAAGTCAAAGCAGGAGTATTTAAGCCTATTCCTTCTTCTTACTCTTCGGATTTGTCGTAAATGGTTAATTCGATGCTTAAGCTACGTCCCAAAGATAGACTATCAGCTGACTAAATTCTGAAACATCCTTGCACACTCAGACGTATGGGAATCGAAACTGACTTTAAACCTGTAAAAAACTCACTTGACCCCCTCCTAGGAACTATTAAATTCAACCCCTTCAATTTGAGAAATTTGAAGGAAAAACTACCAAAGGCTAGTTATGAAAACTAGAGCATAAGATCACATCGAGACTCGATCGACAATATAACTAGAGAAAGAGTTTACTCAGCCTGTGGAACAAGAAAATCTTATGGTAGTGATTGAACTATTCAGATTACTCACCTCAAATCATCAAGAAATAGCCTGAAAAAGTTCCTAACCCGTCCCATAAAATATCTCCAGGCATGCTTCCCCCTCGACCTTACGCCAAGAAAGACGACAGCAGTAGAGGGTAAAATAAGGAGCCAGGGGCTCGGTTGAGAAGAATAGGGCAATAAATTTTAGGCCAAGGAAATTACCCTCGATCTTCGAGTGTAAATAGATGATAACGACTACATTTTCATCTCATGAGCATAAAACATTAAAATAAGTATATCACTCGATCTTCAGTAGATAGTAAGGCTTCTTCCGGTCACTTACCTGAAAATGTCTATAGCTCTCAGAAATTCCTTCTGTTTGCTGATTTTACTCTGATTTCTTTTATAGACGATGATCATTGCCTCCATCAGATTTCCTTCCACAAACTACCGACAAGCTTTTACAGAATGCTCAATCTATTCAATAACTCGCTTGAGGTGCAATGCTTGCTCAGAGTTGGGCTTGTGACTATTGAATTGTTCGATCTCTGTTATTTTTTTTGAAATGATTAGACTGGCCATTTGCTCGTAGGTGCGTGCGAACTAAAAGCCATCAACATGTTTGAGAATTTATTCCAATACAAGTATGAAGTAAACTCTTTGATTATAGTATAGGTGGTATTTGGGCAGAATCCATTAGAACCTTTCTTTCTAGAGCCAAATCTTGAGGATGTTGTGGTAGGTCTTCTGAACGTTCCTGCTTGTCCTGATTTTTCTCTGTTTCTACAATTTGGGAATCTTCCTTTGTAACTCTTACTTCAATGACCTTGGCTCCTACACCAGTCCCTCAGAGAGCTAGGCGTTGTCGCTTTGTATATTATCCTGTAAAGGAAAGATGTCTTTCCAGGTCGGCTCAAGGAAGAAATCACAGTGCCCTTCCTCGAAATCACTCTACTCTAGATTCATACTTTATCCAATATTTATATGCGAAACTTAAGAAGAGTCTTAATTGTCTCTATTTAGAAATGAAACGACAACATCTATTTGTTCTTTGCTGACTCTATTATAGTTGTATCCATAAGAAGGCTTTGAAACCCTTTGTCACTAATAACTTCGGCAATAATGTCTGATGAAATGATTGAAGTTATTTTCAGTCTACTACATATCACTACTGTTTGAGATCAGTCGCTTCTAGGCAAACAATAAGATTATTTCGACATCATTTTTTAAATAATGTAGTCGCCAGAACTCGTCCTCTGCAACAAAACAGAAAGAGTAACAATATTCAAATTGCCCCCTCTCTCAACCACAAAAGGCTACTACCTGGATGACTGGAAGGACATGATCTGGGAAGGAGGTGTTAAAGTTACCGAAAAAAATAGGGTCATCAGAATCAGCTTCGTCGATAAGCACGGAAAAGTGTTCGGGGAGACAAAAGTGCCCGAAAACTATAAAGATGCGATAGTCAAAACAACAGATAGCAGCAGAGGGTATGCAGTCAGGCTGGAGAATCCTAAAGGAGGATACGTCTGGGTGGGCGTCGCATTCAGAGACAGAAATGATGCCTTTGATTTTGGAGTAGCTTTTCAAGATCAAAGTAGTCGCAATCAAGTGTATCTTTTGTATAATTCAGAAATCAAGCAAAACTGAATGAATAGTTCTCAAATAATATGGATTTCGGGCTGAAGAAGGGAGAGAAGGTGAAGATCAATATAGGAGGAGGTAAAAAAGAGCAAAAAACTGTATCAACTTCAGCTAATCACAAGTAATTTTTGATATATTCAGTCCTTTTGACTTTGAATTTGGAGGTTCATCAACCAACCAAACTCAAAAAGCTCCTCAGAGCAACGATTGGGCAGATTTCGACTTCGGATCATCAAACAAGCCGTCGACTCAAGAGACTACCAACAAAGGATCAAATAATGGAAATCTTCTTGATTTTGATTGAAAAACGAGTATAAATTATTGGGATAGTACTTTAGTCAATAGTTTGGTAAGATAATTGAGGGTAGATGCAGCATGCATATTACAGCTCCGCATTAGTCTATATGGTTAGGATACCAGACTCTCACTCTGGCGGGCCGGGTTCGATCCCCGGATGCGGAACTTTTTTAACATTAAACTATCAAAAAAAGCAATTATAACTATAATCACACGAACTTTCTCTTCCTCCTGTCATAAACCTAAAAAATTTTATTGTGAAAGTATTGCTTAGGCGGCTTATGTGGAGATGCGATATATTTTGTCTATTTGACTTATTCTATGCCCTCCGTTAAGATCTGATGTATATTGAAGGTCTATCCATCGATATTGAAATGCTATCCTCCCTCGGATGAGTATCTATGATATTTTTTGGCAGCATTGTGGAGGATTGCTGTGTTGAACTTATTTTGTTTCTTCTTAGCCTTTTTCTTTGGCTTTTTCTCCACAAGGTCTACCTCCTTTTGCTTGCGACCGTAGGCTTAGTGAAGCCTCTAGTTTCGGAATACCGAGGACTCGTGATTTTGTCGACAGCTCTAGAAATGAATTTTCTGTTTAGATTAGGTGAGCTGTTGAGATAATAATGTATTCAATGTCACCAACTCATCTTATTATTAGGAGTCCTCAAGATATATGTCTGCTTCACCCTGTTTTTTCCTGTAAAAAGGACTTCGATGATTTCCTTTATGAAAAACAAAAGCATTGCTTAAAAAATCTAAATTGTTTTTCTTTATGCTCAGCCCTGTAGCTAATAAATTCCTAGTAGTGCTTTCAGCTGCGTAGGTTTGCTGCCTCTTGATACTCCTTGTAAATGTGTTTCCCTTTGGATCCTTACCGCTGATGCTCGTCTTTTTGTCAAATTCAGATTAGTTGTATTGATATTTTATGTTCTACCTCAAATTCCTAATCACTAAATTTTATATGTTATCGACTCCCTCTAACTTGAAGATGTTCTATTTCATTCTTGAGGAAATGGCTGTGGCGATTGATGTTCTATTTCTCAGTTGAATTTTTCTCTTGCTTAGTTTTTTCCTGTTTTCTTCCATCTTCTGCCGAGAATTTTTTCTCTCACTCTCTCTACCATTTCTACCATCGAGGCTTTTTTCATTAATCTGCAGAATCGTTTCATTGGCTTTGAAATTCTTGAGCCTAATATTTTTGATAATCTGCTTGATTGGATGTTCCATCCTTGGTTTCTTTTCATGACCACTGATTTCAGGCTTATGATGTTCCTATTCAAGGTTCCCTAGAAAGATCTAAAAATTGGGATGGGTTGTTAACTATTCCATGGCTTTTGCGACTTGCGAATGAATGGCATGATTGATTTTGTTTGTTCTGTCTAAATCTTCCTCCTCAGTTGAAGAAAATGACTCGCTAGGAGCTTAGTCTTCCGAAATGTTCTCAATCTCCGTCTTGACCTTGGCAATCTCATCATCAAAGTTGTGATCTTTCATGATGCTTGATCGAAGAGGAACTCTCTTACTCGAAAATATTCCCTTCCTTGATCCTTTCAACATTTTGGTGGTTGGGCCTATTTTATCTTTGAATCTGACTCGAGGCCCTTCTATCACAGGATCTTTGGTTTACTAGTCTTCTCGATCGCTATCAAAGTTATAGACAAAGTCCTTGTGACTTTCAAAGCGGCTCAGCTTGTAGAATTCCTCAACGGAATATATGTATCCTCTATCGATGAGCAACTTGTAAATCTTTTTGGCAAGAATGTTGTTTTCCTCGATGAGAATGTCCACTGCCTCTTCGAAAAATTGGATGAAGCTAGCTTTATTGTTAATTTTGTCTGTAGCTTTTCTTATAAATCCGATAGCCTTAAGGATAGTTGGGGCCAGTTCTTTGAGCCCTTTCTCGTAGGTCAGATAATAGGCAATTTTCGTGATCAATTTTTCTACAAGCCTCCAGCAGAGTTGCTTGGTGTATCTGGATCAAGAAACCTGTACGTCTGATCGTAGATCTGGCTCTTGGAGATATTGTCTTTATCCTTGTTATATATGATTTCATCGGCTTTTCCTTCAGTCA
>Ga0100381_1004338_pt1 | contig 12000 bp, 7 predicted proteins | sample CryGeymeta201505_FD_80416 | JGI IMG/M metagenome (GOLD analysis project Ga0100381, IMG submission 80416) | Groundwater microbial communities from Crystal Geyser aquifers in Utah, USA - Crystal Geyser metaG 2015-05 | ecosystem: Environmental > Aquatic > Deep subsurface > Groundwater | place: USA...
AATTGCTGCAATCTCATCGGGGAGGATGAGCATCGCAGACCTCTTCGACTTGTTCTATAGTGCTGTGGTCTGTAGCTTACCCTCCCCGACCAGTTCACCGCCGGTGGATAAAGTCGAGCTTAGCAGCAGCAGGAGGTTGTTCTCTCGGCGGCGAATTCCGGGCCTGTACCACGGGACTTGGCTCCCGCAACGAAAGGACCCAACGACAATGCTAAAGATCTCCAGTTGTATCGAGATGATTCTCGGCGACCTCGCTCATCACGAGCGGATCCGTGCTGCCGCACCGACAGGGATCGACGCGGTGGAGTTCTGGGGATGGCAGGGCAAGGACCTCGACGCTGTTGAGGCAGCGCTGAAAGACACTGGGCTGCCCCTGGCGGCGTTTGGCTGTGGGGGCGGTAGCCTGGTGGAGGCCGGCAACCGCGACAACTTTGTGGCGGCTGTCAAGGAGTCGCTGGCCGTAAGTCAGCAGCTCGACTGCTGGACGATGATCGTCACCACCGGGCAGGAACTGCCGGACGTGTCGCGCGAGGCGCAGCATGCCGCCGTCGTCGACGCCCTGAAAGCCGCGGCGCCCCTTGCTGAGGACAACGGCGTGACCCTCGTGTTGGAGCCGCTCAATGTGCTGGTGGACCACAAAGGCTACTTCCTGGTGACCTCCGACGAGGGGTTGCAGATTGTCGAGGAAGTCGGCAGCGCGAACGTCAAACTGCTGTACGACATCTACCACCAGCAGATCAGCGAGGGCAACCTCATCCCGACCATTCAGAACCAGTGGCAGAAGATCGGCCACTTCCACGCCGCCGACCACCCCGGCCGGTTCGAGCCGGGCACCGGCGAGATCAACTACCTCAACGTCTTCGCCGCGATTCACCGGCAAGGCTACGACAAGTACGTCGGCATGGAGTACCGGCCGACGAAAGACGCGCTGGAAACGCTACGCGACATCGTTGCGCTTGGCAAGCAAGCGAAGGCGCTGTAGCGAGCGCCGCAGCGCACGGGTGCCCCAGAGGGGGTGAAGCCATGCCCGGTAACAGGATCCTGATCGCGGATAATGAGCTGACCCACGCCAAGGTGATCGGTCTCAACCTCACCCACGAGCCCGACCGGTTCATGACCAAGCCCTTCGACATGGCGCACTTGGAGTCAGCCGTAGCGGAGCTGACACAACAGACCCCGGGGCCCAACTAACTGGGCCCAACAGTCCTCTCGCACCTGCCTCCCAAAGCACCTCGCCGCGGCCGAGACGGCACGCGACACCCGACACATGACACCCAACATGTGACACTTGACACGGGACACCCAAAGGAGCCCTCCCCATGCACAAATGCGCCTTCCTCGGTTGTGGACCTCGTGCCCGGCGACATGCCGCCGCCTACGGTGACGTGAAGCGAGGGCAGATCGCCGCGGTCTGCGATCTCGACGAGAAACGCCTCAACGACTTCGGCGACGAGTTCGGTGTTAGCGCGCGCTACACCGACATCCACGCGATGCTCGACAAGGAGCAGCCGGACCTCCTGCACATCGTCACCATCCCCGGTCTGCGCGTCGACCTGATGACGCTGGCCGCCGGCCATAACGTGCCCGCCGCAATCGTGGAGAAGCCCATTGCGCTGTGGGGCGAGGACTGGCGACAGCTCAAGGAGTTGGAGGAACGCTCCACGACCAAGTTCGCGGTCAACACGCAGCTCCACTTCCACGCCCGCAACCTCGAGCTGAAGCGCGATGTAGCCGAGGGGAAGATCGGGGAAGTGCGCTGCCTCGACGCCAGCGCCCGCTCGACGCCGTTGGACCAAGGCGTGCACGTGCTGGAACTGGCCCACAGCTACAACGGCTTCGCGGAGATGAAGACTGCCTTCGGCCAGATCTCCGGGATCAGCAACCTCGACTCGCGTCAGCCGTCGCCGGATATGTCGGCGGCGAGCATCGTGTTCGAGAACAACGTGCACCTCGTGTTGGTCTGCGGCGCCTGCGCGCCCCGCGCAACCGGCAGCGACAAGATCTACCACCACAAACGGATCTCGGTGTACGGCACCCGCGGCTTCATTCAGTGGACCATGAACGGCTGGGAGCGCTCCACGCCCGAGGGCGGCTACGAGAGCGGCTCTCACGACTACGGAGTCGAGGACGACCTCGCCCAGGCGCGCCTCACCGAAGCCTGCTTCGATTGGCTCGAAGACGACGACCAGCCGCATCCCACTCGCCTCCAGCGCTCGCTCGTCCAGTTCAACACGATCTTGGGCGTCTACACCAGCGCGCTGGAGCACCGCCCAGTGGAGCTCCCCTGCGAGCCGCCGGCCGGCTTGTGTGAGGCAATCAGGGCACGGTTGGGCTGAGCGCTGCTTGATCGATGCCGCCCGGGCGACTTCGCTTGCCCCGCGCCCCCTCGCTGGATAGAATGCCGTCCACCCCGCGCAAGGAGTCCCTGACGATGTTGCTCGGATTGCGGGTCAATGCGAATTCACTCACTAGGTCCGTGCTGGCCGTGCTGGTGTGGACTCTGACTCTCGGGAGGGCGGCCGCTGCCATGAAGCCACAGGTGATCGAGACCCAGTTCCCTACCGCGGATGTGGTGATTGCGTCCCTCGTCCTCACCGCGCCGGCTGAAGGCGCCGACGCGACCGGTTCCGTTCAGGCGGCCATCGACGAGGCCGCGGCGGCAGGCGGCGGCGTGGTGTTCCTGCCTTCAGGGCAGTACCGCCTCGAAGGCGCACTGACCGTCAAAGAAGGCGTCACGCTTCGCGGCGACTGGGCGCCACCGGACAAGGGGGGCGCTGGCAAAGGCACGATTCTGCTGCCGCTCAGCGGACGGGGAGAGGCGGAGGGGACACCGGCGATCACGTTGGAACGCGGCTCCGGCATCCGCGAGGTGACGGTCTGGTACTCCGAGCAGCGCGCCACCGAGATCGTCCCGTACCCGTGGACGATCAAGACCTCACCCCAGGTCGGCGGCGACAACTACACGGTGTTGAACGCCACGCTGGTCAACCCGTACCAAGGGCTCAAGGTCGGGCCGGAATGGAACGAACTGCACACCTTCCGCAACGTCTACGGCACGCCGCTCAAAACGGGCATTTGGATGGACTACACGACGGACATCGGCCGCGTGACGGACGTGCATTTCGCGCCGACATGGTGGGAGAGGTCCGCCCTGCCGGGCGCGCCGACTGCTGCCGCTGACAGGCAGGCGCTTCGCGACTTCCTGCTGCGGGAGGGCACGGGTGTGGACATGGGGCGGAGCGACTGGGAGTACCTGTGGGGAGTGCACGTGTCGGGCTACGGAACCGGGATGGTGATCCGGCCGGGAGAGAAGGGCACGGCCAATGCCGTCATGTTCGCGTCCGAGCTGCTGGACTGCGCCACGGCATTGCGCCTGGTAGGTCTGAACGGCGTCGGGCTGTCGGCGACCGGCTGCACGTTCACGGCTGCCGACGCTGCCGTACAGGCACCCGCGTCTTTCAGCACGGTGTCGCAGTTCAACACCTGTTCCTTCGGGGGCACGTCTCGGGCGGCCGTGCTCCTGGAGGGTTGCGGCACGCTCACGTTCCAGAACTGCGCCTTCACCGGGTGGCGGGAGAGCGCCCTCGAAGCACAGGCAGGCACGGTGTCGGTGCTCGGAAGTAGGTTCGAACAGCGGGGCCGGGATTGCCTGTTTGGCGACAACGTCCGCTGCGTGCGGATGCTGGGGAATCGCTTCGTCGGTGAGCCGGTCATCGAGGCAGCCTGCGTCAACGCCGACGTGATGATCAGCCACGCGCCGCGGGAGTTCGCCCGCTGCGCCGCGTCCCTGCCGCCCGCCGCCCCGACTCCCGTGCCGCGCACGCGCGACCTGTTCGACGTGACTGCGTTCGGTGCCAGCCCTCAGGAAGGCGACAGCACTCAGGCGTTCCAGCGCGCTTTGGACGCGGCAGGCAAAGCGGGCGGCGGCACCGTGTACGTGCCGGCCGGCAACTACCGCTTCGCCGGTGCGCTGACAGTGCCGACCGGAGTGGAGTTGCGGGGGATCTTCGACGTGCCGCACCACACCGTGTCAGCCGGCTCTGTGCTGATGTGCACGGCCGGCCGCGGCGAGGAGGACGGCACGCCGTTCCTCCAGCTCGAAGCCGGTTCCGGCGTCCGCGGGATCACCGTCTGGTACCCAAAGCAGAACCTGGCCAGCATCACGCCATACCCGTGGGCGATTCGCAGCCTCGGACCGAAGTGCTGGCTGATCGACGTGTGTCTGGGGAACGCTTATCAGGGCGCCGACTTCTGGACGCACCCGAGCGACGGGCACGTGATCCAGTATCTCGCCGGCGGTCTGCTGCGGCGTGGGCTGTTTGTCAGCAAGTGCAAGGGTGACGGTTGGGTGGAGGACGTGCAGTTCAACCCGCACTACGCCGCGCGCCTCCATGCCAGCCTGCCGGCACCGAAGAACGAGGGCGATGTCTTCGGCGGCGTTATCGACCAGCAGCGGCATTTCCTCGAGGGGCTTGTGTTCGGCCGCTGCACCCGCGAGCACCTCAACCGCAACTTCCTCTACGCGGCGCACGACGGAATCGCGTTCCGGGATGACCGCGGCGGCGCCAACGCCATCGTCATCAACCACGGCACCGACACCGGCAGCCGCGCGGCGGTGCTGGAGGCAAGCGGCGACCGCGGCGTTGACTTCCTCAACGCACAACTCGTCCCGCTCGGCAACTACGAGGTCGGCGCCCTCGTCGCGCCGCCCGACTCGAAGGGCAGCTTCCGCTTGTTCAACTCACAGGTCTGGGCGGGCAACCGGACCGGGCTGATCGAGGGAAGCGCGAAGGTCTTGGTCCAGCAGATGAACACGCTCTCGGGCGGGTTCGAGCTGAAGGGCGGCGAGTGCACACTGGAGAACATCCGCTTCGAGCGCGACCTCGATCCGCACGTTTCGGCGGAAGGCGGCAGCGCCCGACTCGTGGCGGCCCTGTCGGCGCCCGGGCTGCTGCGGATGCGCAACGACATCGGCGACGCCTGTTCGGCAGTGGCGAACTCGGTCTCCTTCCGGCCGGCGGCTGACCGGTTCACCTTCGAGAGCGGCTGGGAAGAAGGGCAACCGCAGGGCGCGGCCGACCAGATAGCGACGCGCGGCGGCGGCATTCGGGCGGTGAGCGGCCAGGCGTGTGCGCCGGTGGTGACGGCGGCACGCGCTGGCGCGCGCGCGCTACGGGTGACGGCGGGACGTACAACGAGATCGTCACCTGTGGGGGCACGCGCTGGCGCGCGCGCGCTACGGGTGACGAGTATGCTGTGCAGCAAGCACAGGCAAATGGAAGGCACGCGCTGGCGCGCGCGCGCTACGGGTGACGCCGAACAGGACATGTATGTGTGGCGCGCGAAGGGCACGCGCTGGCGCGCGCGCGCTACGGGTGACGGGCAATGCCGAGGATCCGAGCTACTCCTACGTCTACTTCGCCGTCTTCGAGGAGACGCTGGGCGTCGCGCCCGACTCGGTGCTGTCGTACTGGATCCGACCAGCGAATGAACGCGGGCAGTGCGTGGGGATCGACCTGCGCTTCACCGACGGCACGACGCTGCGAGACTCCGGCGGCAAGACCGCCGATGGTCAGGCGCTACATCCCGGCAACACGCGCGGCGTGATCGGCGAGTGGACGCAGGTGGTTATCCCGATTGGCAGGTTCGCCGCCGGCAAGGCAATCGAGGCGATCTTGTTCGCCTACGACAGTCGAGCCGCCGGCGGGCCGTTCGAGGCGTTCATCGACGACGTGAAGCTGGAGTCGGCGCTGCTGGCGAACGCCTGGAACGTCGGCATCGAGCCACCCGGCGGTCCTGTTGCGACCGGTGCGCTCGTGACGCTGACGCCGCCCGAAGGTGCGTCGGTGCGGTACACACTGGACGGCACGAACCCCACTGTCGAATCGCCGCGATACGACGCGCCCATCCGGCTGGACAAGCCCGGGACCCAGGAGATTCGGTATGCTGCTGAGTGGGCCGACGGCCGGTTGAGCCCGCTGGTGTTTGGTCGGCTGTTCGGGGTTGGCCCGTAGCCCCTCGGACCGGTCCGACGGATCCGACTGATTACCGAGCCGCCCGGAGGGCGGCGCTACGAACGACTCGCCCTGGAGTTGCACATGACCCAACAGAGAACCGCCGCACTACTGACCTGCATCCTGCTGACCGCCGGAGGTGTCACCCTCGTGCCTGCGCAAGACCTGGAAGCCTCGGCTGTGGACACGCCAGCCACCGCTACCCGTAACGCCTCTTACGTCTCCAACCGCGAGCCACTGCAGCCCAGCCCGTTCATGAAGCTGCCAATCGGCAGCGTCACGCCCAAGGGTTGGCTGCGGCACATGCTGGAACTGGAAGCCGATGGGATGACCGGGCGGCTTGAGGCGCTATCACCGTGGCTGAACTTCAATACCAGCGCCTGGGCAAGCCCGACCGGCGAGGGCGAGCGCGGGTGGGAGGAGCTTCCCTATTGGCTGAAGGGCTATGGCGATCTGGGCTATGTGCTGCACGATGAGACCCTCATCGCCGAGGCGCGCAAGTGGATCGAGCCGGTGTTGGCTTCGCAACGGGAAGACGGCTGGTTCGGGCCCCGGGCGCTGCTGACGGCGCTGGACGGCAAGCCCGATCTGTGGCCGCACATGGTCATGCTCAACATCCTGCAGAGCTTCTATGAGTTCACCGAGGACCCGCGGGTGTTGCCGCTGATGACCCGCTACTTTCAGTGGCAGAACCAGCTTCCGGCCACTGCCTTCGGCGAGGGCTACTGGCCGAAGATCCGTGCCGGCGACAACATCGAGAGCGTGCACTGGCTCTACAACCGCACAGGCGAGGCGTGGCTACTCGAGCTGGCGCAGAAGATCCACGACAACATGGCGCCGTGGCAGACCGATGTCATCAACTGGCACAACGTCAACATCGCCCAGGGCTTCCGGGCGGGCACCGTGTTCTGGCCGCAGTCCGATGATCCCGACGACCTGGCTTCGGCTGAGCGCAACTACCGGAAGGTTCGCGACATGTACGGCCAGTTCGGTGGCGGCACTTGGGTGGGCGACGAGAACTCGCGCCCCGGCTACACCGACCCGCGGGGCGCGCTGGAAACGTGCGCCATGGTGGAGTTCATGCACAGCGCCCAAATGCTGACCAAGATCACCGGCGACCCGGTCTGGGCGGACCGGTGCGAGGAGATGGCGCTCAACTCGTTCCCCGCCTCGCAGCCGGCCGACCAGAAAGGGCTGCACTACCTCACAGCGCCCAACATGGTGCTGCTGGACCGCAACAACAAGGCGCCGGGTCTCCAGAACGGCGGCTGCATGTTGGCGTACGACCCGCATGGCTATCGCTGCTGCCAGCACAACGTGTCGCACGGCTGGCCCTACTACGCCGAGGAGCTGTGGCTGGCGACCCCCGACAACGGGTTGTGCGCCTCGTTGTATGCTGCGAGCGAGGTGGAGGCGAAGGTGGGCGAGGGCGCGGCTGTGAAGATCTCCGAGCAGACGGACTACCCGTTCCGCGACACGCTGCGCTTCACCCTCTCGACGCCGCAGGAGGTCCGCTTCCCGCTGTACCTGCGCATACCGAGATGGTGCGAAGGCGCAAAGGTGAGTGTCAACGGGGAACCGGTCGGCGTCACCCCCAAGAGCTCCCAATACGTCCGGCTGGAGCGATCCTGGAAAGCAGACGACCGCGTCGATCTGCAACTGCCTATGGCACTCAAAGCCACCGTCTGGGAGAAGAACCACAACTGCGTCTCCCTCGACTACGGCCCGCTGACCTACTCGCTGAAGATCGGCGAGCGCTGGGAGCGGTACGGCGGCACTGACGAGTGGCCCGCACTCGAGGTGTTCCCGACGACGCCGTGGAACTACGGACTGGAGCTCGACCCGGCCAACCCGGCGGCGTCGATTGAGGCTGTCGAGAAGCCGGGCGCTGTCCCCGACCAGCCGTTCACCGTCGACGCCGCGCCGGTTGAGCTGCACGCCAAAGCCCGCAAGATCCCTGAGTGGAAGATGGACGGCGGGCTCGTCGGCAAGCTGCAGCCCAGTCCAGCGAAGTCTGCGGAGCCGGTCGAAACGGTCACACTGATTCCCCTGGGCTGCGCCCGGCTGCGGATTAGCGCGTTCCCCACAGTCAGCGACTCCCCCGACGCGCCCCAATGGGCCGAGCCGCCGAAGCCGCCGTTGGCCTCGCACTGCAACCCCGGCGACACCACCAACGCGCTCAACGACGAGCTGCTCCCGGAGCACTCCGGCGATCAGAACATCCCGCGGATGACGTGGTGGGACCACCGGGGGACGCCGGAATGGGTTGCCTACGCATTCGAGCAGCCGCGCAAGCTGTCATACTCTGAAGTGTACTGGTTCGACGACACCGGTGTGGGGCAGTGCCGCGTTCCCGCCTCCTGGCGGCTGCTCTGGAAGGACGGCGACGAGTGGCGCCCGGTGGAGGGGCAGCCCGCCTACGGTGTGGCGCCGAACCAGTTCAACAGGGCGACATTCTCGCCGGTCACCACTCAGGAAGTGCGCCTGGAGGTGCAGCTTCAACCCGACGTCTCCGGCGGCATCCTCGAGTGGCGAGTGGGGGAGTGAGCGAGCCGCGCGCCGCATCCTGTGTGGAGTGGAGCAACCATGAAGAGCCTTAGAGTGCGCTTCCTGCTCGGCGGAGTTTTCGCCATGGTGGCTGCCGTCGTGGTCTCTGTGAATGTCCACGACGCGCTGGGGATGCACGACGTGGACGCGCCGTGGGACTTCGTGTTGGCCCTCGTTGCCGTGGTCGCCGTCTTGCTGATCCCGCTGGCGCTGTCGGTGGACCACTGGGTGTTGCGGCCACTTGCTCGCATGAGCGACTCGAACCAGCAGGTGCGGGAGGGTGACGAAGAGGCCGCGATCATCGACGAGAAGTTCATCCCCAACAACGAGATCGGCAACCTGATGCGCAGCCGCAACGAAGTGCTGCGGATGCTGCTGGAGCAGCGGCGGGACCTGGCCGACGAAGGCGAGTGGCGCCAAGAGGAGCAGGAGTCGCTGCGCAAAGTGAACCGGGCGCTCCGGGTCCTGATCGCCTTCAACAAGGCGGTGATGAGCGCCGGCGACTCCGCCGCGCTGCTTGCCGACACGTGCCGCATAGCCGTGGAGGAAGGGGACTACCGCCTGGCATGGGTCGGGTTCGCCCGGAACGACGAGGAGAAGAGCGTGCTGCCCGTAGCGCAGGCCGGCTTCGAAGCGGGGTACCTGAACACGGTCAAGATCTCGTGGGCCGACACCGAACGGGGGCGCGGCCCGACGGGGACGGCGATCCGTACCGGGAAGCCGTGCGCCGTGCGGAACATTCTGCGAGACCCAAGCTACACGCCGTGGTCCGCAGAAGCCATGAAGCGCGGCTACGCCTCGTCGCTCGCGCTGCCGCTGACGGGGCCGGACGGCGTCGCGGGTTCGCTCAACCTGTACGCCTCAGAGCCCGAGGCATTCGACGACGAGGAAGTGGCGTGGCTCTGCGAGTTGGCGGCGAGCCTCTCCCACCGACTCTCCACCTTCCGGACGCCGGAGCCGCCCGCGTCGGAGTAGCTGGCAGTCGGGCTGGGCGCCCGCGAGATCATCCGCGTTGGTCCCTCAGGACGCCCGAACTCGTTCGGGACCGGGCCGCGGTCAGCCCCCACCCAGTTGGGGCGCCCTGAGCGCGTCCTCGACGGAGTCGCGAAACGCGAAGCGCAAGGAAGTCTCACACGCGCGCAAGTCGCTCCCATGACATTCAATTGCCCCCCCCCCAGAGCGATCGGTCGCTTACTTTCAGCGCCTTGGCCTGTGCCGCCGCGCGGAGCGTTGTCGTGTACGCTGCTACTGCTGATGGTCCTCGCGTGCGCGTCGGTCGTCTGGGGGGAGGCGGCACGCTCGGCTGCGGAAACGCAGGCGCTGCTGTGGCAGGTGAAGGAACGCTGCGACGCCGGCGACTACGCCGGCGCCCTCCCGCTGGTCCGGCAGGCGGTCGAGGCGTGCACGAGTCGGGTGGGTGAGGCCCACGCCGACACGGCCACGGCCCTCGCCTGGTTGGGGACAGTCCAAGCCGAACTCGGGCGGACCGAGGCAGCGGCGCAGTCACTGCAGCGGGCGTTGGCGATTCGCAAGCAGGTTCTGGGCGAGACACACCCGGAGTACTTCGCCGTCCTGGACAAGCTGGCGGCGCTGTTCAAGTCGGCGGCGAAGTATGACAAGGCAGCACACTGGGGCGAAACAGTGGTCGCCGCCAGGAAGCGTGCCTTGGGCGACGGCCACCCGGAGTATGCAGCGAGTCTGGGCAGGCTGGCAGACCTCTACAAGGCGACCGGCGACCAGGAGAAAGCGGAGTCGCTGTACCGTCAGTCGGTAGAGGCCTGGAGGAAAGCAGGACCGGACCACGGCGCCTCCTGCGCAGCCGCCCTCAGCAGTCTGGCGGGGCGGTACGTCGCTCAGGGGAAGCTGGCCCAGGCTGCGCCGCTCTACGCCGAAGCGGCCGAGCTTTCGCGCCGAGTCCACGGCGACAAACACCTGTACTACGCCACCAGCCTGGACAACCTCGCCGGGCTGTACGAGTCCCTGCAGCGGTGGACCGAGGCGCTTCCGGTCTACGAGGAGGCGACAGGGATCTGGCACGAGGTCCACGGCGAGCAGCATCCCGCCTACCTCTCGCGGCTGTCGCACCTGGCGAAGCTGTGTGAGAGCGCCGGGCAGGATGACCGAGCTGAGTTGCTGTACACCCGGGCACTGGAAGCCCGGAAGAAGGCAGCCGGCGAGGGGAGTGCCGACTACCTGGAGGCCTTGGACGACCTGGCGGGCTTCCACAAGTCGACTCGCCAGTGGGCCAAGGCCGAGTCGGAGTACCGACGTGCGGTGGAGCTATCCGCGGCAATCCTGGGGAAAGAGCACCCGACGTACGCCGCGAGGCTCAACGACTTGGGCGAGGTGCTCTGGGCCCAAGGCCGACTCGGTCAAGCTGAGCCGCTGTTCCAGGAAGCGCTGGGAATCCGCAAGAAGGTACTGGGCGAGAACGACGCGGAGTACGCCAGAACCCTCAACGATCTGGGGGCGGTCTATTGGGCAAAGGGCGAGCACGACAAGGCAGAGCCGCTCTACAGCCAGGCACTGGCCATCCGCAAGGCGACCTCGGGGGAGAATCACCCGGACTATGGCGACAGCCTCAACAACCTGGCAGTGCTCTACTGGTCCAAGGGGGAGCTGGACAAGGCTGAGCCGCTCTATCTGCAGGCGAAGGAGCTGTACCGGCGGCTGTACGGTGAGCAGCACCCCTTCTACGCGACCAGCCTCAACAACTTGGGTGCGCTCTACCAGTCCCAGGGCAAGCTTGAGCAGGCAGAGCCGCTGTACGTTCAGGCGCTGGCGATCAAGAAGAAGACGCTGGCTGAGGACGACCCCTCGTACCTCGCCACACTGACCAGGCTGGCTTCGCTGTATGTCGCGCGGAAGCAACCCGAGGAGGCCGAGGCGCTCTACAAGCAAGGGCTCGCAGCAGTGGACCGGGCCGGGGCTGCGGCGCGAATGGAACACGCACTGTTGCTTGAGAGCTACGGCGCGTTCCTCCGCAAGGCTGGCCGAGTCGACGAAGCAGAGCCCCTGGAAGACCGGGCGGAAGCAATCCGCAAACCGACGGCGCCCTGAAACGAACCCTTGCCATGTTGCCGCCTGCCACGGCAGCGCTGCGCCGCCCCAATCTCCGGGGGGAGATTCGGTCGGGGCGCCGTTGTAGAGACGTTGCATGCAACGTCTCTACAGCTTGTTTCAATCTCCGGGGGGAGATTCGGTCGGGGCGCCCAGCGTGCTCCGGTCGTCGGCCTCCGACAAACTGACTTCGTTTCAATCTCCGGGGGGAGATTCGGTCGGGGCGCCGAGGCCGAACAGCATCGCCACGACCACTCGCATTTGTCGTTTCAATCTCCGGGGGGAGATTCGGTCGGGGCGCCGCGCTGCACCTGGTCGCGCAGGGTCGCTGCGCCCTGTGGTTTCAATCTCCGGGGGGAGATTCGGTCGGGGCGCCGTC
>Ga0100381_1004349_pt1 | contig 11988 bp, 10 predicted proteins | sample CryGeymeta201505_FD_80416 | JGI IMG/M metagenome (GOLD analysis project Ga0100381, IMG submission 80416) | Groundwater microbial communities from Crystal Geyser aquifers in Utah, USA - Crystal Geyser metaG 2015-05 | ecosystem: Environmental > Aquatic > Deep subsurface > Groundwater | place: USA...
AAAAAAAGCCACTGCATCATCAATCGTTAAATTCAGAATATCATCAATTGATTTTTCTCCAAAAGCGATTTCAAGAACTTCTTTTTTAAATCTTTTACCATTGCAAGCATCACATTCCAAATGAACATCTGCCATAAATTGCATTTCAATGGTGACTTCGCCTTCGCCTTTGCACACTTCACAACGGCCACCTTCAACATTGAAAGAGAAATGTTTTGGTTGATAATTTCTGACTTTCGCTAATTTTTGAGCGGCAAAAAGTGCTCTGATGTCATCATATGCTTTGATATAGGTCACAGGATTTGATCTTGAAGAACGTCCAATAGGATTTTGATCGATAAACTCCACATGTTTTATAGACTCAAAACTTCCCCTGATAGCACTATGTTGACCGATTTTATCACCATAACCAAAGAGTTTTTTTTGCATCACAGGAAATAAAATCTTTTTGACCAACGTACTTTTTCCTGAGCCAGAGACTCCCGTAATCACTGTCAAACATTCCAAAGGAAAAGTAACATCGATATTTTTGAGATTGTGTTCTCTTGCGCCAATAATTTGAATGTTGTTTTTAGAAGTTCTTCTTTTTTTAGGAACTTCAATTCTTAATTGATTGTTGAGGTATTTTGAGGTTAAAGAATTGGATTGTAAAATTTCGTTAAACGTACCTTCCGCAACTACATTTCCTCCAAACGTACCTGCTTCAGGACCAATATCTATAATATAATCAGCCTGTTTCATGATGTCTTCATCATGTTCAACCACAATCACTGTGTTGCCTAAATCTCTTAGGTTTTTTAGTACACCAATCAATCTTTCAGTGTCTTTGGGATGCAATCCAATGCTGGGTTCATCCAAGATATACATTGAACCCACCAACGAACTTCCCAAAGAAGTTGCCAAATTGATGCGCTGACTTTCTCCGCCAGAAAGCGTGTTGGAAGGTCTGTTGAGTGTCAAATAATTCAATCCAACGTCATTCAAAAACTGCAAACGATTTTTGATTTCAATCAGTAATCTTTTAGCTACTTTTTTCTGATATTCAGAAAGTGTGACGTTTTTGAAAAACTCGGACAATTCGTCCAAAGGAAGTGTCACCAAATCCGTAATTGTCTTTTCATTGACTTTTACATAATTTGCCTCTACTCGCAAACGCTTTCCATGACATGTGCTACATTTTGTTTTTCCTCGATAACGAGAAAGCATGACCCTATTTTGAATTTTATAGCTTTTTTCTTCTAATGCCTTAAAAAAATGATGAATTCCGAAGAAACTTTTATTACCACTCCACACCAATTCTTTTTGTTTTTCAGTGAGTTCAAACCAAGGTTTGTGAACGGGGATGTCAAATTTATAAGCAACAGCGACTAAATCTTCTTTATAATGACGAAAAGAATCCGTTTTAAAAGGAAAAATTGCATCTTCGAAAATTGATAAACTGGTATTCGGAATTACCAAATCCTCATCAATGCCAATCACATTTCCATAACCTTCACAAGTTGGGCAAGCGCCATAAGGATTGTTGAAACTGAACAAATGCGTATTGGGTTCTAAAAATGAAATACCATCCAATTCAAATTTATTACTGAATTCAGCGGTATTATTTGTGTCTAAATTTTCAATAAAACAAGTGCCTTTTCCTTCAAAAAAAGCAGTTTGAATGGCATCACCCAATCTATTATAAAAATCTTCGTCGTTTTTGGTGATAATTCTGTCAACCACTAAAAAAAGAGGCTCATTTTTAAAATCTTTCACCGGAAAATCAGCCATTTTATACATCGTATTTTTCCATTTTACACGAGCATATCCCTGTTGCTCCAACACTTGTAATATAGTATTGATAGTTCGATTTTCGGAAATTGTGATGGGAGAAAGCAATAATAATTTTGTTCCTTCAAGAAAAGTTTGCACAAATTTCACCACATCAGAAACGGTGTCTTTTTTTACTTCTTTGCCAGAAATAGGAGAGTAGGTTTTACCAATCCTAGCAAACAACAATTTAATGTAATCATAAATTTCTGTGGAAGTTCCTACCGTTGAACGCGGATTTGTTGCATTTACTTTTTGTTCGATGGCGATTGCAGGAGCAATTCCTTTGATATAATCTACTTTGGGTTTGTTTAATTTTCCCAAAAACTGCCTTGCATACGATGATAAACTTTCAACATATCGTCTTTGACCTTCTGCATATAAAGTATCAAAAGCCAACGTTGATTTTCCTGAGCCCGAAAGTCCTGTGATAACCACCAATTTATTTCTAGGAATAACAACGTCAATATCTCTTAAATTATGGAGTTTTGCCCCTTTGATAATGATATTTTCTTTTGGATTTATAGTTGCTAAATCTGTATTCATGTACGTCAAAAAATTTGCTATAAAAATACCAATAAAATCATGCACTAAAAAAAATTGATTTCAAAAAGTTAAAATTGTTTGTAGGTCTGAAAATTAATTCTATCTTTGAAATGTTAAAACCCACAAAATAAGACGCATATACCTGAACACTACTTTTTAAATTAGTTATAAATTAAGAAAAATGGAGGAATCTTTTCCTTCCAAAAAAAAGTAGTTATGATGCAAACACAAACAAATTCTGATAGTACATTAGTTAAAAATTACATTCTTGGAGAAGAAAGGTGTATAGAAATTCTTGTCAAAAAACACCAACAACGCCTTTTTAGTTTCATTTATAGTAAGGTGAAAGATAAAGACGTGAGTGATGATATTTTTCAGGATACTTTTATCAAAGTAATCCGTACTTTAAAAAAAGGCGATTATAATGAAGAAGGCAAATTTTTACCTTGGGTAATGCGAATTGCTCATAATTTAATTATAGACTATTTTAGAAAAAATAATAGAATGCCAAATTTCAAAAATTCTGATGAATTTGATATTTTTTCGATTATTAGTGACGATTCTTTGAATGCAGAAAGACAAATTATTCAAGAACAAATTTTCGATGATGTTAGAGAATTAATCAATGAATTGCCTGAAGAACAGAAAGAGGTGCTGATTATGCGCATGTATAGAGACATGAGTTTTAAGGAAATTAGTGAAAATACGGGTGTTAGCATCAATACAGCTCTTGGAAGAATGCGCTATGCACTCATCAACATGAGAAAATTAATTGAAAAACACAATATTATTTTAATCAATTAACAATAAACGTAAAATTGTATCGTTATGAATTTAAAATCAAGACATTAAATTTAAAATATGATGCAACTTTACACTAAAAAGTCATTTGAAATACAGATGCAACCAAAACAAGAAACAGTTCAATTTTTGATTAATTTTTCCAAATCGCTAACTATTGTAAAAACAAAATCAAAAAATTTCATTGAATTGAATTTGAATTAAGAGTGGAAAAAGCTTCAACAAACGTTGAGGCTTTTTTTATGTTTTTATTTAACGCAAAGACGCTAGGGTTTTCGCAAAGTTCGCAGTGTTTTTCTTGAGGTTTCTTAGTGTCTTTGCGGTTAATTTTTAATTTAGATTTTTCCTTTGTAGTATTCCTCCAAAACAGTTTTTCTTCCCACAGTTTTTGTAATGATGTCTTTATCTAAATTCCAACCTCTTGCAGGCGAATATTCTCTTCCATACCAAATAATTTGCAAGTGCAAATCGTTCCATAATTCTTTTGGGAATAATCTTTTAGCGTCTTTTTCTGTTTGAACTACATTCTTTCCGTTTGTTAAATTCCAACGAAATAGTAATCTGTGAATATGTGTATCTACAGGAAATGCTGGCACACCAAATGCTTGACTCATCACTACACTTGCCGTTTTATGACCAACAGCAGGTAATGCTTCTAAAGCTTCAAAACTTTGAGGAACTTTACCATCATATTTTTCAATCAATATTTTTGACAATCCATAAATACCTTTGCTTTTCATTGGTGACAATCCACAGGGTTTGATGATTTCTCTAATTTCATCCACAGAAAGTTTCACCATATCAAAGGGATTGTTCGCTTTTTCAAACAAAATTGGCGTGATTTGATTGACACGAACATCTGTGCATTGTGCTGATAATAACACTGCAATCAATAAAGTATAAGGATCTTTGTGATCTAATGGTATAGGAATTTCTGGATAGAATTCTTGTAGCTTTTGGATGATGAAACCAACGCGTTCTTTTTTATTCATTAAAAATAAAATTTAAATTTTAAAAGTTTCAATTTTAAAATCTCAAAGTTACAGATTTTTTGAGTTTTAAAGTTGTAGAACATCGAATTTGAATGTGACAAATACCATTATTTTAACATTTCTTTTTAAAAAATATGCGTCAAACAATTTTACAAACTTTGTATTTTTAGGCTCTAAAACAAAGCTAAATGACAACATTAAAAAAAGGAGACAAAGCCCCAATTTTTGAGGCTAAAGACCAAAAAGGAAATACAATTCGTTTGCACGATTATCTTGGAAAAAAATTAGTGCTATTTTTCTATCCAAAGGCAAGTACCCCTGGTTGTACAGCTGAGGCTTGTAATTTGAGAGACAATTATAATTTATTTTTAGCAAAAGGCTATGATGTTTTAGGCGTAAGTGCAGATTTACCAGAAAAACAACAAAGTTTTGTCGAAAAATATGAACTTCCTTTTCCTTTAATAGCTGACGAAAACAAAGAAGTAATAAAAGCTTTTGGTGTTTGGGGACCTAAAAAATTCATGGGTAAAGAATATGATGGCATCCACAGGACTACTTTTATCATCGATGAAAATAGTTATATTGAAGAAGTTATTTCAAATGTGAAAACCAAAGAACATGCCGCTCAAATTCTAACAAAATAGTTCTTTTAAGAAGTTAATAAAAAGCGTTCTCCTAAAAAAAGAAGGCTTTTTTTTTATCATAATTTCATACTTACTTTAAAGTTTAAAACCCTACCAGTCATAAAGTTAGGAATTCCAAATTGTGTTTTAGAGTACACGTCTCTTACCCAAGTATTGGTAATGGCATTTTGAATATCAAACATATTGAAAAGTTCTAAACCAACAGTCAACTCTTTAAAATTTGCTAACCACCCAGTTTGATAGGTTTTGTTAGCATCAACAAAAACGTAAGAAACTCCCAAATCTGCACGTCTGTAATCGCGCAAACGTTGCTGAAATTGATACACATCTGCATAAGCAGGAGCACCTCCAGGCAAACCAGAATTGTACACCAAATTTAAATACGCTTTTAGGTTTGGTAAATTTGGAACATAATCTTGAAATAAAATTCCGAATTTAATTCGTTGGTCAGAAGGTCTTGCAATAAAACCTCTGTTATTGATATTTTCTTCGGTTTTTAGATAGCCCAAACTTACCCAACTTTCACTTCCAGGGACAAATTCACCATTCAAACGAATGTCAACTCCGTATGCAAAAGCAGTTGCAGCATTGTCAGCTCTATAGCGAATTCGCACATTATCAATAGAATACGCATTCACATCATTCAAATCTTTATAGTAAGCTTCCACTGTTAATTTGAAAGGACGTTTCCACATTTCATAACTATAATCCATTCCAGAAACCAAATGAAAAGATTGTTGTGCTTTCACATTCACATTTAAGTTTCCATTAAAATCGCGCAATTCACGATACGAAGGTGGTTGTGCATACAATCCACTAGAGATTCTGAAAAGCATGTCTTTTTCCCAATTTGGTTTGATGGCAAATTGTGCTCTTGGACTAATAATTGTCTGATTTTTTGAGTCAATTCCATTTCCAGTAACACTCCAATTGTGCGCTCTAATTCCGATGTTATAAAAAATTTCGTGGTCGTTCCAAAAAGTTCTTTGGTCAAACTGCACAAATCCAGAAACCCGATTTATAGTCACATTATTGTCTTTTCTGATGTTTTGAAAAGGAACAATTTCACCTTCAAAAGGTTCATAAGGTTGGTTATTTCCTACATGATGTGGAGGACGAATTGAAAAACCTAAAGAATCAATCACTTCCCATTCTCTAATGCGATCTTTGATGTCTTCTTTTTGATATTTTGCACCAAAAGTCCATTGTTTTTGGTCTTTATTAATAGCCCCTTTGATTTCAAAATTTGTAATTAAAGCATCCAAATCATTACGTGCGTGGTTTAATTGCGATCCAATTCCTTGCGAGAATTCAACTTCTCCAAAATTTTCAGAGCCAATATTGGCATCAACTTCGCCCAGATTATATTGAGCTGCAATGTCAAAATATTCTTCTTCTTGAGTGTTGTATCTTGAAGTAGTAGTTGTTAGCGTAAAATTTTCATTCAGTTTATAATCCGCTGAAAATGCGCCAAAAAGCGTCAAATAATTGTCTTGTTCTTGTCCTGCATAAAAAACAATTAATTCTAATGGGTTTGTAATTGTTCCAAAACGAGTTCTTCTTGAGAGCGGTTTGTAATTGTAATTGTTTAAAGAAAAATTACCAAGGAAGTTTAGGGTAAATTTATCTGAAAAATCATAAGAAAGAAATGTTTGGGCGTCTGTAAATTTGGGTCTAAAATTTACTTCTGTTTGCTGACTATTTACGAATAAACTATTATATCGATAACGAACACCTGTAATTATACTTAATTTTTTGTTTAAAAATTGTCCTTCAAAAGTGGCACTTCCTCCCAATAAACTTGCATCAATCGTAGTTGCAGTTTCTGAATGTTTTTTGTAAGTAATATCTAACACAGAAGAAAGTTTATCACCAAATTTTGCCTGAAATCCACCAGCAGAAAAGTTGATATTTTGAATCATATTGGTATTGATAAAACTCAAACCTTCTTGCTGACCAGAACGAATTAAAAAAGGCCTATATACCTCAATTCCATTAACATAGACTAAATTTTCGTCAAAATTTCCACCACGAACATTGTATTGAGTACTCAATTCATTGTTGTTATTTACGCCAGGTAAAGTCATTAAAATATTTTCAACACCCGCATTTGGACCCACCACATTTTTTACTTTACTAATGTCAATTTTAGTAATTCCTTGCGCTTCTTTTTTATTTTCTTTGATAATAATTTCCTTTAATTCCTCTGTTTTAAGAATTAAAGTTGGTGAAAAGCGAATACCATTTCTATTATTTGCGGTTATTTTTTCTGTCAAAGTTCGATAAGAAACGTGGCTAAAAACAAGTGTAATTTCGGTATCAATAGGAATTCTGATAGAATAATTTCCATTTTCATCAGTTTCAGTTCCTGTGTTTCCAAAAGTAATTGAAACCTTTTCTATTGGTAATTTTTGCTTGTTTTTAACAGAACCTTTTAAAATGGTGGTTTTTTGAGCCATCAAAAAAGTAGGAATTAAAAGGACTAAAAAGAGTAGTTTTTTCACAAAGGCTAATTTACTTGTTTTTTAAAGAACGTAGCAGAAAGCTCGTTCGTATTTCCAACATTGTCACAAACCACAATTTTAAACAAATGTTCGCTACCAACCAACTTTTTATCATTAAAATTATAGGTAAGAATTCCAGTTTTATGATTGTATTCCATTAAAATCCATTCGTTATCTATAGTTGCTTTATAGGTGTTGATACCTGAACCAATATCACTAATTTTTACTTGTAATATGTCAGAATTTGAAATCCATTGTCTATTTTTAAAGTATAGTAAATTTATGATAGGTTTTTGATTATCAAATATTAAACTATAATCACCTAAAGTTTTGGTTGTTGTATAAAAAGTGCTGTCTTTTTTTCTGGTATTTTGATATCTAGGATATTTTGGATATTCAAGATTGGCAATATAAAGTTGTTTTTTTTCTTCTTCTGAATATTTTGTCACATCAAAAGTAAGTGTAAATTGGTCATCCAAAGGGATGGTAGGATTGTGAATTTTTGCAATACCATTTTCAATTTTAAAGTCTAAATACGTGTCTTCATAAAAAGTTTTTTTAGGAAAGGCGATTGTAACATTTTCTAAAGAAAATTTATTAAATTTTTTTGCAATTACTTTGAATGCAGTAGTATCAATTTGTTTGGTTATTGAAAAGTTATTTTCTTTTCCTACAACAGGAATTTTTAAATAACTGGTGTTTCCAAAATAATCTTTTGCAACAATATCAATATTATAATTCATGTCTTTTTCGATGGTAATTTTTCCGTTATTAAAGTATTCTCTATAGGTAGAAAGTGGGTTGAAAGTTTCGATATATGTTTTCTCTAAACGTTTTTTGTATCGTTTAAGATGCTCATAATCAATATGAAGATTGATGTATTTACTCTCTAGAAATGAGAAATTTTCAAGAATATGGTAAAAAAATCGTTTACCGTTTACGAGCATTTCAAGACTGTAAACTCCCAGTCTATTGAGTGCGTCACTTGTTTTATCAAAGACTTGAACGCCAAAACCAATTTGATTATTTGCTGAAATTTTATCAGTTGTAAATGTGTCTTTATTTATTTTTTTTATAGGTAATTGAAAGTTGATTTTTTGAGAATTTAATGGAGTAGTATCATTTAGAATATACATCATCAAAGACTCGAAAATAGGAGAAATACTGTCTTGAATTGCGAAACCGAACAAAAGTGGATTTACAACTTTTTCGCTTACAGTTTCCCTAATTTCAAAATGCAAATGTGGTGCTGCTGAACCTCCTGTATCCCCTGAATAAGCAATCAAATCGCCTTTCAATAGTGGAAATTTATCTTCTGTAAAATACAAATCACCAGTTTCATAATTTTCATTTTTGTATTGATAGAATTTCACAAAATCTTCAATTGGTGGTGCAAATTTGCTTAAATGTGCATAGACAGATGTAAAACCATTTGGATGTGTAACATAAATTGATTTTCCATATCCAAATTGGCTAATTTTAATTCTTGAAACATATCCGTCAGCAACTGAAATTACCTCTAGTCCTTCTTTCCCTTGCGTTTTAATGTCCAAACCTGAGTGAAAATGATTGTTGCGAAGCTCGCCAAATGAGCCCGATAAAATAATAGGAATTTTCAATGGCGCTAAAAAATAATCTTTAGGATATTTTTCTTGACCAACTCCTAAAAAATAGTAAAATGATAAAAAGAAGAATACAAATTGTTTCAAAATGCAATTATTTTTGGTAAAAATACTGAAAAATACTCTTTTTTTAAAGATTTAAACATAACTATAAAAATAAAAAACAATAATAATGTTGTTAAATATAAAACAGATTATTAACTTTGTGGTTATAGTTTTTTCTATAAGACATAATGAGTAATACGTTAGAAGCAATTCAATTATTGGAAATTACGTTGAAAAATTTACTTTCTAACTACGAATTTTTAATAAAAGAAAATGAAATTTTGCTTCAAAACAATTCAAAATTACAAAATCAGCTTTTAGAAAAAGAGCAAAATTTAGTTAATCAGAAAAAAGAATTTGATATGCTAAAAATTGCTAAAACTATTGAAGGCAGTAGTACAGATACAAAAGATACAAAACTGAAAATCAATGCGTTGATTCGAGAAATTGATAAATGCATCTTTCAGTTACAAGAATAAAGTTCTTTAAATGGCGGAAAAACTAAAGATAAATGTTGTAATTGCGGGTAGATCCTATCCATTGAGTGTGAATAACACTAATGAAGAAGAAGGTATGCGCAAAGCTGCAAACTCGATTAATAAGTTGATTTCATTGTACGAGCAAAATTATGCTGTAAGTGATAAACAAGATGTTTTAGCAATGTGTGCATTACAATTCGCATCAAAATTAGAAATCAGTGCTTTAGATAAAGATTCCATCAGTAAAGAAGCAATAGAAAAACTAAATGAACTCACCAAATTGGTGAATTCTCATTTAAAATAAGCTCATTAAAATACATTAACACACACTGCCTACGTTAGTAATTTGTTTGATAAACTCAACAAAAATCTATTATAAAGGATGAGTTTTAGTTGCTAAAGCATGCCATCAGAACTAGTTTCTTGGATGGATCCTTGATCAGCTAGTTAGTCCTATACTTGTAATAATAGAGTTTATATAAACCCCATTAACGTAGGCTTTTTTATACACTAAATTTAAATTATGGATGGAATGATACTTCCCATTATATTGGGAGTTTTAGTTGGAATAGCAATAGGTTTTATAATTGTTAAAACAATCGAAAAATCGAGAGGAAAAAAATTACTAAATAGCACAAGAAAAGAAGCAAATTAAATTTTAAAAGAAGCGAATATTGAAGCTGAATCAATCAAAAAAGATAAAATTTTACAAGCGAAAGAAAAGTTTATTGAACTAAAATCGGAACATGAAAAAGTAATTTTATCAAGAGAAAAGAAAATTTCAGAAATAGAAAAAAGAGTAAGAGAAAAAGAATCAATTGTTGCCTCAGAAATTGATAAAAACAAACGATTGACGAGAGTTCTTGAAGAAAAAGAAAAAGATTACAATACCAAATTAGATTTTTTAGAGAAAAAAGAAAGCGATTTAGAAAAAATGCACAGTCGTCATGTAGATATGCTAGAGCAAATTTCTGGATTGTCAGTAGAAGAGGCTAAAAAGCAATTGGTTGCAACACTCAAAGATCAGGCAAAAGCGGAAGCAATGGCTTTTGTGCAAACATCTATTGAAGAATCAAAATTAACAGCTGAACAAGAGGCTCGCAAAATTGTGCTGGAAACAATTCAAAGAGTTGGTGTTGAGCAAGCTGTTGAAAATTGTGTTTCTGTTTTTAACTTAGAATCTGATGACGTCAAAGGAAGAATTATTGGAAGAGAAGGAAGAAATATCAGGGCTTTAGAGGCTGCAACAGGCGTTGAAATTATTGTTGATGATACTCCTGATGCGATTATTTTATCTTGTTTTGATCCTGTTCGTAGAGAAATTGCACGTTTGGCAATGCACAAATTGGTGACTGATGGAAGAATTCACCCTGCAAGAATTGAAGAAGTTGTTGAAAAAACTGAAAAACAAATCACCCAAGAAATTATCGAAATTGGAAAACGAACTGTCATTGATTTAGGAATTCATGGTTTGAATCCTGAGTTGATTAAAGTAATTGGACGAATGAAATATCGTTCTTCTTATGGTCAAAATTTATTACAACATTCTCGTGAAGTAGCCAACCTTTGTGGAATTATGGCCGCAGAAATGGGACTGAATGTGAAATTGGCAAAAAGAGCTGGATTGTTACACGATATCGGAAAAGTACCTGATGCTGAAAGTGATTTGCCACATGCACTTTTAGGAATGCAATGGGCTGAAAAATTTGGGGAAAAAGAAGAAGTTTGCAACGCTATTGGCGCTCATCATGATGAAATAGAAATGAAATATTTGATTTCACCAATTGTGCAAGTTTGTGATGCCATTTCAGGTGCAAGACCAGGAGCCAGACGTCAAGTGTTGGATTCATATATTCAGCGCTTAAAAGATTTAGAAAACATTGCTTTTGAATTTCCAGGAGTGCAAAAAGCTTATGCAATTCAAGCAGGACGTGAATTGCGTGTTATGGTTGAAAGTGGCAAAGTAAGTGACACGAAAGCAGCAGAATTATCTTATAGTATTTCTCAAAAAATTCAAAATGATATGACTTATCCAGGTCAGGTAAAAGTTACTGTGATTAGAGAAACAAGATCTGTAAACGTTGCAAAATAAATTACTCCTTCAAAGGTTTGATTGATGTTTTAAAAAATATATTCCGTAAAAAATCTCGCTTAAAAACGAGATTTTTTATTTAAAAAAACTTTAAAAACCGTTTCTTAAATGATTTTCTTCAAACAAGTTTTCAAATCACTAAAAGTTCTTTCCCTTTGCGAAGGTTAGGATGGGCTCTTTTTTATCTTCTAGGATGAAAAGTTTCTACAACATCTTTCAAATAACTTTTATCCAAATGAACATAAATTTCAGTAGTGGTAATACTTTCGTGACCTAACATTTGTTGAATAGCTCTCAAATCAGCGCCATTTTTCAATAAATGTGTGGCAAAAGAATGACGAAATGTATGCGGACTAATTTTCTTTTTTAAGTTGATTTTGATAGCAGTTTCATTCAATATCATAAAAACCATTTGACGTGTTAATCCTTTGCCTCGTCTGCTTAAAAACAACGT
>Ga0100381_1004355_pt1 | contig 11977 bp, 11 predicted proteins | sample CryGeymeta201505_FD_80416 | JGI IMG/M metagenome (GOLD analysis project Ga0100381, IMG submission 80416) | Groundwater microbial communities from Crystal Geyser aquifers in Utah, USA - Crystal Geyser metaG 2015-05 | ecosystem: Environmental > Aquatic > Deep subsurface > Groundwater | place: USA...
GACGGGCCCTTCGCCATAGAGCGCGTCGAGCGGCACGCGGGCGGGGAAGCCGTCAGGCCCGGCGCTTCCGGGAGATCCGCGGCCTCGTGCGGCGCGCAGGCCGCCAGCCATAGGGCCAGCGTCCACAGGGTCGACCGTCGCGGCATGCCCCAGCTTGGGGAGCGCTCGCCTCCATGACAAGGCCGGTCGGAAGAAGAGGATCGGAGCCACTCCACAATGGCTGCTTCGGCGCGTATGCTCGACCTCGTGGAGCCGTCGACATCCGAGCGTGCGCTGCCTCAGGCGCGGCAAATCAGCGTCGCCGATCTGCTCGCCGAGGAGCCGCTGTCCGAAGTCGCGAGCGTGCTGGCTGGCGGGCGTGGGCTGGAGCGTCGGCTGACGCACCCACGCGTGCAGAAGAACGGCCTCGCCTTGGTCGGCCACGCCACGGGCATCGTGCCGACCCGGGTGCAGGTGTTGGGGCAGACCGAGATCTCCTACCTGAACACGCTCTCGGAGGCCGAGAGCCGTCATCGGCTGCACTTCTTCCTCGGCATGGACCTGTCGCTCATCGTCGTCACCCGCGGGGTCGAGGCGCCGCCGGCGCTGCTCGAGGAGGCCGTGGCCACGGACACGCCGCTGGTGGTCATGCCCCAGCGTTCGAGCCGCGCCATCCAGCTCCTGCACACCACGATGGATCGCCTGCTCTCGCCCCAATGCATCGTCCACGGCGTGTTGGTCGACGTCCACGGTATCGGCGTGCTGCTCATGGGCCCGAGCGGCGTGGGCAAGAGCGAGTGCGCGCTCTTCCTGGTCGAGCGCGGCCACCGCCTGGTCGCCGACGATCAGGTGATGCTGCGTCTGCTCCCCGACGACCGCGTCGCGGGCCGTGCGCCGCCGCTCCTGCGCCACCACCTCGAAGTGCGCGGCATCGGCATCATCAACGTGCGCGATCTCTTCGGCGCGACGGCCGTGCGCAGCGAGTGCGCCGTGGACCTCGTGGTCGAGCTCTCGGTCTACAGTGACGACGCCGACTACGACCGGCTCGGTCTCGACGATCTCAGCCACGATCTGCTGGGCATCCGCATTCCGGCGCTGGAGATCCCCGTTCACCCCGGACGTGACATGGCGGTCCTGCTCGAGGTCGCGGCGCGCAATCAGCTCTTGAAGCGCGCCGGGCATCACGCGGCGCGGCGCTTCGTCGAAACCCTCAGCGGCGCCCTGGGCGTGCCCGAAGATCCCGGTCGATGAGCGCCTCCCTGACCCCGTCCCAACGCCCACCCTCGAGCCCCGTGCACGTCGTCGTCGTGACGGGCATGTCGGGCGCCGGCCGGTCGACCGCGCTGAACGTGCTCGAAGATCTCGGCTTCTTCTGCGTCGACAACCTGCCCCCCGCCCTGGCCCCAGCGCTTCTCGCGCGCATCGTCACGGGCGAAGAGATCGCGCGCGTGGGGCTCGGCGTCGACGTGCGCACGCGGGGCTTCTTGGAAGGCGCCGCGGAGGTCTTCGAGGCTCTGGAAGAAGCGGGTCACGAGGTCGAGGTGCTCTTCCTCGACAGCGCGGACAACGTCCTCGTGCGCCGCTTCAGCGAGACCCGACGCCCCCATCCCCTGTCTCCTGGCGGCGACGTGCTCACGGGCATCCAGCTCGAGCGCCAGCGCTTGGGGGCGCTGCGTGCGCGAGCCGGGCACGTCATCGACACCACCGAGCTCTCCGTCCACGATCTGCGCCGTGCGCTGGTGGATTGGGTCGCGCGTGGCGGTGGGCGACCGCGCATGGTCACCCGCGTGGTCTCCTTCGGCTTCAAGTACGGGCTGCCCGTGGACGCCGATCTGGTCTTCGACCTGCGCTACCTCCCGAACCCGCACTTCGTGCCGGAGCTTCGTCCGCTCCTGGGCACGGACGCTCCGGTTCGCGACTTCGTGCTGGCCATCGACGAGGCGCAGGCGTTGCTCGATGATCTCGAGCGCATGCTGAAGCGGCTGCTCCCCTTGTATGAGCGCGAGGGCAAGGCTTACCTGACCATCGCCCTCGGCTGCACGGGAGGACACCACCGCTCCGTGGCTCTGGCCGAGGAGCTCGCGCGGCGTCTCCGTGAAGGCTCGGACCGGGAGCTCGCCGTCAGCCACCGCGACGCGCAGCGGGGATCCCCATGACCGCTCGCGGTCGCTTCGAGGTCGTGAACGAGCTCGGCCTGCACGCGCGGGCCGCCGCTCGCCTGGTCCAGGCGGCGAGCGGCTACCAGTCTCAGGTGAACGTCGCCAAGGACGGACGCGTGGTCGACGGCAAGAGCATCATGGGCCTGCTCCTGCTCTGCGGTCAGCGCGGGAGCTTCCTCGAGATCATCGCCGAGGGGCCCGACGAGGCCGAAGCCGTCGAAGCCCTCGGCGCGATCATCCGGGGCCGTTTCGGTGAAGAGCGATGACCGCGAGCGGGCGCATCGCGCTGCGAGGCATCCCCGCCTCCCACGGCGTCGCCGTCGGTCCGGTCGTGATGCTGGATCGCCGCCGAGGCCCCGTGCCTCGACACTCGGTCGAACCCCACGAGGTCGCCTCGGAGGTCCAGCGTCTGCGCGCCGCGATCGAAGCCTCGCGCCAGGAGATCGAGGCCGTGCGCGCCTCCATCGGTGAGGCGGCCTATTCGGACTATGGTCTGATCCTCGAGGCGCATCTGTTGATGCACCGGGACGATCTGCTGGTGGACGCCGCGTGCCGGCGCATCGAGCACGGCCGCATCAACGCCGAGTGGGCGCTGCGCCGAACGGTCGACGAGTTGAAGGCGCCGCTGGAGCAGGCCGGCAGCGGCTACTTTCGCGAGCGTGCGGCGGACGTGGAGCACGTGGGCGAGCACATTCGGCGCCACCTCCTGGGCGAGCGCAGCGTGCTGCCACCCGTGGACGCTCCGTCGATCCTGGTGGCCAGCGATCTGAGCCCCGCGGATGCGGCGCGGCTGTTGCGCAGCAAGATCCGTGGCCTCGTCACCGCGACGGGGGGCGCCACGGGGCACACGGCGCTCCTGGCTCGCGCGCTCGAGATCCCGGCCGTCGTCGGCGTGGTCGGTGTGCTGGCCGCGGTCGACGCCGGCGAGCCCGCGATCGTCGACGGCTTCAGCGGCGAAGTCGTGTTTCGTCCGGACGCCGAGGAGGTCGGTCGCGCCGCCTCGCGTGCCTCCCGCCACATGACCTTCGTGCGCGGGCTGCGTGCGCGTCACGACTCGCCCGACGTGACGGCGGACGGTCTGCCCTTCGAGGTCTGGGCCAACATCGAGCTGCCGGCGGAGGCGGCTCTGGTCGCGCATGATCAGGCGCCCGGCGTCGGGCTCTACCGCACGGAGTTCCTTTACCTCGGTCGCGAAGAGGCCCCCGACGAGGACGAGCAGACCCGCGTCTACACCGACGTGGTGAGCGTGCTCGCGCCCCGCCCCGTGGTCTTCCGCACCTTCGACCTCGGCGGCGACAAGCTGCCCGCGCACGCCGCGCCTTGCGCGAATCCGGCGCTGGGCCTCAGGGCGATTCGTCTCTCCCTCGTCGACCCGGAATTCTTCCGGGGGCAGGTGAGGGCGATCCTGCGCGCGGCGGCCGCGGGCAGCGCCAAGCTGATGTTCCCGCTGGTGTCGACGCTCACGGAGCTGCGCGACGCGCGCGCTCTGGTGGATCAATGCGCGGACGATCTCGAGCGCGAGGGCGTGGCCTTCTCGCGCGTTCCCATCGGCTTGATGATCGAGGTGCCCTCGGCCGCCTTGATGGCGCACGCCCTGGCGGCGGAGGCCGACTTCTTCTCCGTCGGCACCAACGATCTCGTGCAGTACACGCTCGCGGTGGATCGGGGGGATGCGCGCGTCGCGGGGCTGGCGCGGAACCTCGACCCCGCCGTGCTCCGCCTGCTCGACATGACGGCGCGCGCTGCGGATGGGGCGAGCATCGGCCTATCCATGTGCGGCGACATGGCGAGCGATCCCGTCGCGCTGCCGGTGGTGCTCGGCCTGGGCTATCGGCGTCTCAGCGTCGCGCTCTCGGCGCGCCCGCTGGTGCGCGAGGTCGCCCGACGCGTCTCGCTCGAACGGGCACGGGGGGTCGCCGAAGAGGCCTTGGCCGCGGGGACGGCCGAAGAGGTTCGCGCGCTCTTGATCTCCGCCTTCGCCTCCGACCTCGGGGATCTGTGGCGCGAAGAGGGCATCGACGCCTAGGAGCGGCCTGTCAGGGCGCGGGGCAGTGCGTGGCGCTGAGGATCGCCTCGAGGGCCCCTTGGTCGGGGTAGCCGACGTGTTCGGCCACGGAGCGCCCGCCGGCGTCGAGTAGCCGGAAGCGCGGCACGCTCTCGATGTCGCCCAAGGTGCTCGAGCCTTCGAGCACGGCGCCCGAGGGATCGTAGGCGATGGGGAAGGATGGCGAGAGCGCGTGCTGCCAGGCGTCGGCCAGCTCCGCGGGACTCTGCTCGACCGCCACGCCGACCACGTGGACCTCGGGGTGGGCGCCGACGAAGGCGTTCAGAGGTCGCAGCGAGGCTTGGCTGGCACCATCGAAGGTGGCGAAGAGGAAGAGCAAGGTGCACTGGCCGCGTAGTTCGCTCAGCTCGATCCAGCGCTGGTCCGTGGTGCGCAGCCCGAGATCGATCGCCGGAGCCGCCAGGGGTGTCGGTGTACTGCCGATGAACGGGTCGGGCTCCGAAGCGGCGCCCGTGCTCCCCGGGCCGTTCGTCGTTGCCGCGCCACAGCCCAAGCACAGTGGAACCAGCGCGACGATCCCGAGGGCGACCTGCCGGACCCTGCGCCGCAGCGATGGCGGTCGCGATGCGCAGGCTGCTCGCCTCATTCGTCGTTCTTGCGCTGGCCGACGAAGCCGTCGTCGCGCTCCTTGAAGAGCACGTTGAAGCTCGTCAGCGAGCCGTAGCAACCCGTGATGTACTGCGTCAGCTGCGCCTTCTCGGGCGCGGCCAGGCCCTTGTGGGCGTTCACCTTCTGCTCGAGCACGCGCAGCTTGTCGCGCACCATCACGATCTTGTGGAAGAAGGCGTCGATGGGCATGCGCTTCTCCTGCGTGCCCTCCTTGCCAGGAACGAGCACCACCTCGCCGCCATGCCAGCGCTCTGACATATGGACGCTACGTATGCCGGTCTCCTCCAGCAAGACCTCGCGCAGCACCTGCCTGAACTCGTCCATGTCCATATCGATGTCTACTTCCCTTGGCAGAGGTTTCGGTGGCGGCGGGCCATCCGCCTCGCCATAGCGTCGCGGCGCCCCGGCGACCTTGCGGCGCTTCAGCACGCCGTCGAAGGAGGCGCCGACGGGCTTGTGGCTCGAGCAGGTCCCCGTGTCGGCCAGGGGCGAAGGCCAGCAGCCGAGGCGACACTCTCCGGAGGCGATGTCGCTCTCGTTGCGCCAGAGCTCGATGAAGAAGCCGCACGTGCCGCAACGACCTTCGAGGTTTCGTTCCACGGCCGGAGGCTACCACGGCGACCGGTCTAGGGCCGCCGCTTCGAGTGAGGTCCGGCGCGCCTTCGACGCCAGCGTCGGACGACCAGGAGCGTGAGCAGAGACGCCGTCAGGAAGACGAGCCAGGGCGCCGCGACACGCAGGTAGAAGGCCAGCACGGTCTGCTCTCCGCGCACCGGCCCGCGGGGTGTTCCGTCGGCGCACACGAAGGGATGTCCGCGCACGTAGCTGCAGCGATCGAGCAGCGCGCCGTCGGGGCTGCGCGCCTCGATCGTCACCCGCGCTCCGTCGATCTCGACGCCCACGAAATGGTGCACGGGCAAGAAGGCCAGCTGGTAGTCCGGCGCCCGATCGAGGCGATACAGGGGCGCGCCGCCACCGCCGGTCACGATGTATTTGAGGCCCGCCGCGTCGCCGCGCTCGTACAGGTGGTCGTGCCCCTCGAACACGAGCTCGACGCCGCCGTCGCGCAGGGCGTCCTCTAGGCCTTGCGCGATCTGGAGCGCGTTCGGGCCGTGGTAGCCACCCGAGAGTGGGCCGTGGTGGAGGGCCGCGAAGAGATGGGGCACCTGGTCGTCGCTGGCCCGGAGCAGCTCCGCGTCGAGCCATGTGCGCTGCTTGGTTCCAGCCGAGACGTCCTGGTTCGAGTCGAGCACGAGCACCCGCACCGGATCCCAGTCGAAGGCGTAGTAGGGCTCGACCCGGCCAGCGGCCAAGGGCGTGCGCACGAAGCGTCGGTAGACCCGCGCGCCCGCGCCTTCGACGAAGAGCTCGTGGTTGCCGAGCACGGGGAAGAGCGGGACGTGGTCGTAGAGCGTACGCGTCTGCTCGAAGAAGAGCTGCCAGTCGTCGACGTTGGTGCCGGCGTAGACCATGTCGCCCGTGTTCAGCACGAACTCGGGGTCGAAGTCGCTCACCGCCGCCGCCACCGCGCGGTGAGCCTCGGGGTCGCTGCGGTTGTCGCCGTAGACGGCGAAGCGCGCGCGCGTGGTGGAGCGTGGCGGAGCCGTTCGCAGCGTGCCGTGCAGCACCTCACCCGCGGGCAAGTCCACCTCGTAGACGTAGGCGCCACCGGCCTCGAGTCCGTCGAAGATTAAGGCATGCACGACCCCGTCGGTCTCGTCCCGTCCCTCGAAGACGGCGTCTCCACTTCGGAGCCGCGCCGTCACCGTCCCCGGCGCGTCGAACTCTAGCATCAGCGTCGCGCGCTCTTCGCGCACGTCCATCCAGTAGGGGGACTTGCGCAGGTCCTGGGCCGACGCGGGCGCGAGCACGAAGAGGGCCGCGAGCACGAACGCCGCCAGGCTCGTGGACCCGCGCACGAGCATCACGGCAGGAGCCCCCGCAGCCAGGCCGCGAGCTCGTCCCGCTCCTTCGCTTGCTCCGCGGCTACCACCACGCGGTCCGGCGGTCCGAAGCGCAGCAGGCCGTGATCGCGCAGGGTGGTCAGCGCCGAGAGCAGACGCGGCTTGGAGAGGGATTCGCGCAGCTCGATCTCGCCCCCGAGGTAGAAGCGCTGGCCCATGGTCAGGGTGCGCTTCACCCACTCCTTCTTGGTCAGCTCCGTGCCCGGCGTGAGCGCCAGGATCGCGAGACGGTAGCTCTCGACGTAGGTGTGGAGCATGCGGGCGTAGAGCGTCACCCGCTCGCCCTTTGCGCCCAGGGACACGCGCTCTCCGTCGAGCACGAGCTCTTCGCCGTCGATCATCCGGCGCAGGCTCTGCTCGAAGATCTCTTCGAAGGGCGCGTCGGCGCGGTACATGAACTCGTACTTGAACAGCCGCGACAGGCGACGGGCTCCGTCCCGGACTTCCTCGAGCGACACACCCTCGGCGCCCGTCTTGGTCACGAAGGAGGCGATCACGGCGCTCGAGACGAAGAAGTGCAGGATGTTGTTCTTGTAGTACTCGAGGGCGATGCGTCGCTCGTCGGCGATGGCGTAGATCGTCTCCGGACCTTCGCCGTGCTTGGTGATCATGCGCGCGTCCAGGAAGAGCGCCAGCGCCTGATCCCGCGTGTCCTCGCGCAGCTGTCCCTGCTCGTCCAGCATCGGGGTGGCGATGTGGGCACCGTGGGCCGCGAGGGATTCGACCAGCTCCTGGGCGATATGGGTCAGCTCCGGCGCGGACGCGCCTCGTTGACGCCGGAGCAGGAGCGCGCTCGCCATCAGCGCCGCCGGCGTCACCACCGTCACGCGATCGATTTCGTGACTCACGCGGTGCGCCAGGCGTTGCACCAGGGCGCGACGCTCGCGCGGGTTGAGCGGCTCCTTCGGATCGCCTCCGGGCGCGAGCGCCTCCGCGCGCATCTGGTCGAAGGGTAGGATCTCGCCCACCTGCACGTAGAGTCGACCGTAGCGGGCGCGCAGGATCTTCGGCGCCCGCAGTAGCCCGCCCACGTCCTCTCGACCCTTCTCGCCTCCGCCCAGCTCGTGCACGTAGGAGCGCTCCTCCACCACCCTCTCGTAGCCGATGGAGATGGGCACGAAGGAGATGCGGCGCGCGTTCAGCTTCAGGGCGTTGTCGACGACCATGGAGAGCAGGCCGTACTTGGGGGGCAAGAGCTTGCCCGTGCGCGAGCGCCCACCCTCCAGGAAGAACTCGATCGGGGAGCCCTCGACCAGCAGCTTGCGCACGTAGGCGTCCACCAGCGCTGCGTACAGCTTCTTGCCCTGGAAGCTGCGCCTGATGAAGAACGCGCCGCCACGCCGGAGCACGGGGCCCAGCGGCCAGAAGCTGAGGTTGTCGCCCGCGGCGATCAGCGGCGGTGACAGCGCGTGCTCGTACAGCACGTAGCTCAGCACGAGGTAGTCGACGTGGCTCTTGTGGCTCGGCAAGAGCACGACGGCGCCCTCGCGCATGGCCTCGCGCAGGCGATCGATGCCCTCCTCGTCGATCACGATGCCGTCGTAGATGCGGTTCCAGACCCAGTGCAGCACGCGATGCAGGAACGCGATCATCGTCGGCGTCTGACGCGCGGCGAGGCGGTCGAGGATGTGGCGGACCTTCTTCTCGACCTTCGCCCGGCTCTGGCCCGTGCTGCGCATCTCGGACTCGATGGGCTTCTGCACGCGCGGCGAACGCAGGAGCTCTTCCTGCATGCGGCCCACGGTCTTCTTGTGCGGGCCGAGCACGACCGTGCGCTCGCGCTCCATGCGTCGCAGCAGGGCGTAGCGCACCTTGTCCGCGATCTGCTCGTCCGTGAGATCGGCGTGGGCGGCCATGAACTCGGCCAGATCGAAGGGCTCGCCCGAGCGCAGCTTGGCGTTCTTGTAGTTGAGCAGGAACTGGAAGAACACGCGCACGCGGCCGGGCCACTCGACGGGACCGAAGAAGAAGTCGACCAAGCTCGGCTTGGGTTGGGGAGGGCGCATGCTGAAGACGAAGGTCTGCGGCAAGAGCAGGATCGGTGTCTCGAGCTGGCGTTGGATCACGACCAACGTGCGGATCAGATCCGCCTCGAGCCCCTCCCCCTTGCGGCTCGGGCGTCCCAGCCTCGGCGGCTTGCGCAAGAAGAGCTGCGCGCTCTGTCCGCCCACGACCACCTGTCGCAGCGCCTCCTCCTCCGGGATCTGCCGATGCAGCCTGAGGCGCCGGTCCCCCTTGCCGAACGGCTCGAGGATCCACAGCCCGAGGTCGTTGACGAAGCGGACCAGAGGCAGCCCGAAGCGCTTGAGCAGGAAGTCGAGGCAGAGGAAGTCGAGGATCGAGATCGACCGCATCACGTAGACGACGACCCCGCGCCGCGCCGAGGCCCGCACCTTGGCGCTCCAGCTCTCGTCCACGCGGATGTGGGAGAAGAAGCGCCGGTAGACCCAACGCAGGAAGGCGTTGGGTTTGTAGGGCGTCGCCCCCATCGGGGAGCTGTCGGGGTCGGCGTCGGCCATGGGCGCCGAGACCCTAGCCCGGTTGGCGCGACGAATCACCCGCCGGGGATGCGAATCACCCGCCGGGGATGCGAACGCCCTGGCCGTCGCCCTAGAACGCCACGCGCAGGGCGCGTCGCTGACCGGGCGCGAGGCGGATGCCTTGCAGCAAGCGACGCTGGCTGCCCTGGACCACCTCGATGTCGTAGCTGCCCGGCGTGAGGGTGGCGACGACGCCGCTGCCCAGGCTGCCGACCACGTTGCCGCTACGCCGGACGATGGCGCGACCGAAGACTAGGCGCCCCGCGACCTCCGCCCGCACCTCGAGCAGCGCCGTCGGCACCTCCACCGTCAGGCCTCGCACCTGCCCGGCGACGACCTGAACGGGCACGTCGCGGTGGGTGCCATCGAAGGTGTCCGCCAGGCTGATGCGCGCCACGTAGGCGCCGGGGATGGCGGACAAGGGCAGGGCGCCCAGGCCGCAAGCAGCCGACGCGATGGTGCGTCCGTTCTGGATCAGCTCGACGGTGGCGCGGCTCTCCACGCCGTTGCGCGTGGCGCTGCAGCGGAGGCTGCCGGCGGTGCTGGGCGCCGGCTGGGTGTTGTTCTGCGTCGCGCTGGGTTGGGTCGCGACGGTGGCCGTCCCGACCCGGACGGCGACGGGCCGCGCCACGACGGTGGGACGCGTGGAGAGGGTCCGGACGGTCACGCGCGGGGCCATGACGAAGTCCCACGCCTGTGCCTCGCTCGTCGTCGCCGGGAGGGCGAGGGCCACGAGGGCGAGGGCGAGTATGCGGTTCATCGGGAGGTCCTTTCGTGAGTCAGGGAAAATCCCTGCGCTCGTGAGATCGACGAGTGCCGAGGACCAACGATTCAACCGCGCGTCTGCAGCCCGCGCCTCAGCCGCTCGCTGGGCGGGAGAAGATCGCGGTGCACTCGGGTACGCTCGCCCAGCCGCGCTCTCGGATGGCCTCGGCCATGCCGCCGCCGAAGAACGCGCCGCAGGTCGTCGCCGCGCTGTCCACGTCGTCGAAGGCATAGTCCGTGCGGATCCACGTACGCCTGAAGCCATGCGTGGTCTCGAGCTCGTCGAAGTACTCGTCGAGGGCGGGGTGCACGCGGGGTCGCTCGTGGCCGGTTCCGAGCGTCTCGACGATCACGACCATGCCGCCCGGGCGCACGATCCTGTCCATCTCGGCGACCGCGTCCGAGACCTCCTCGCGCCAGCCATCGGGCATCCACAGCCGGAAGTGGCCGAACACCCAGCCCGCGACCGCGACGTCCACCGAGCCCGTCGTGAGCGGTATCTCGCGCGCGTCGGCGAGGTGGAACGTGGCCCGAGTGATGCCCGCTTCCTCGAGCCGCGCCCGGGCCACGTCGAGCATGGGCGCCGCGCGTTCGACCAGGTGCACGTGCGCGGTGCGGTGACCCAAGAGGCGCGCCACGCGCCCGGTGCCTGCGCCGACATCTGCGAGCGTCAGGCCGTCGAAGGGCGCCAGGCGTTCGAGTTCGCGCACCAAGTTGCCCTCGACGTCCTCCGCCGAGATCAGGGCGTCGTACTCCCGCGCCCGCGTCTCGTAGATTCGTGCCTGATCATCGGCGGGTCTGCGCATCGTCGGCCCTTTGCCACGCGGGCGTAGCGCACGCCAGCGAGGCTCGCGCGGATCGACCGAAGTCCTTCCCGGTGCGTGGCCACGGCGAATGGTCCCAGGCTTGGACACGGTAACTTCACCATGGGACGCGCCACGACATGGATGGCCTGCGCCCTGTGCCTGGTCTGGGCTGCCCTGCCCTCGAACGCGCGTGGCGCCCAGACCTTGCCCGAGGGCGCTCACGTGGAGCGGCTCCTGATCGACAAGAGCACGCACCGCTCGAGCGTCTTCGACGGTGACCTCTTGCTCACCACCTACGCCGTCGCGCTCGGACGCGGCGGGCCGGGGGCCCTCGAGATCTATCACATCGTTCGCGTCAATCTGCGGGCGCGGGAGGCGTGCGCGTGCACGAGGGCTTGCGCGGCGAGCGGTTGTCTGATCGAAGGGGGGGATGACCACCACGAGCACTGACCTACCGTTCGAGATCTGTCCGCGGGAGACCGAGTTCTCTGACGTGGACCTTGGAGACAAGCGCCGGGAGGACCGGGCTCGGGTGATTTTCGGCGCATGGTCCGCGGCCCCGGAGAGCAGTCTGCCGCGCGCCATGAAGGATTGTGCGGGGCTGGAGGGGGCGTACCGCTTCTTCAACAACCCGCGGGTCGATAGCGACGCGCTGGTTGCTCCGCACGTCGCCTGCAGCTGGCAACGGGCGGTCCACGCCTCGGCCGCCGGGCTCTGGGTGCTCGCGATCCAGGACACGACGGAGCTGCGGTTTGGTGGCATCAAGGAGAGGGAAGGGCTTGGTGAGTTGATGAATAAGGGGGAGGGTTTCTACGCGCACACCGGGCTGCTGGCATGCCTCACGAAGACCGCGGGCCCAGGTGGTGCCGTGGGTATTCCGCTTGGCTTGGCGGGGTGCGAGATCCTGGTCCGGCCCAAGGACCGTCTCAAGAAGCCTCCAGAGATGAGTAAGAAGGAGTGGGGGCGCACCCGCCACTTCGCCGAGGACAACGAGTTTCTGCGCTGGGAGCGTCTGGCCAGCGACTGCGGCTTCCACGTCCTAAGCCAGCCGATCTTGGCCCGCCAGCTCTTCGCGCCGAGAAGTGATCAA
>Ga0100381_1004374_pt1 | contig 11958 bp, 15 predicted proteins | sample CryGeymeta201505_FD_80416 | JGI IMG/M metagenome (GOLD analysis project Ga0100381, IMG submission 80416) | Groundwater microbial communities from Crystal Geyser aquifers in Utah, USA - Crystal Geyser metaG 2015-05 | ecosystem: Environmental > Aquatic > Deep subsurface > Groundwater | place: USA...
AAAAAAAATAAATATTTTTAAAAAATAATATTGACTTATCTTATCATCAATGATAATATAATCATATACTTTATTCAATGTATTCTTTTTCTTGGATTTCTCAGCCGATACCTTAGCGTCCATATGTACATTCACGAATTTATGTAATGTGGCTTTTTGTTCTTTATCTGTTTTTAATTCTGTTAATGCCTTATGTGTAGGTGCAAGTACGACGTATTTCTTATCTTCTTTCTGTAGTTTCTGAATAAATGCATTAATAAGAGTTGTTTTACCACATCCACCCATGCCGTCCAATTGAAAGGACTTATTCATATCATATAGATAGTCTACCATCTTATTTGTATCATTTATTTCTTCGATTGTATTGTATTTTGGCATGGTATCATATAATGCATCGTATGTATCGGCGATTTCGTGACAAACAGCTTTTTTAAATAAACTTGCTTCAATCTTGTACTTTTCAATGGTTTTTTCATCATTCCAATAATAGTTTTTGGATTGTTTCGTTAATCTTTCAATTGATGCCTTGTTTTTGTAAATAGCGATAGCATTATCCGTATTATAATAGACAATCTCTTTAGCGTCTTTTTTAATGATATTAGTAAGTTTATGTAATTCCATAACTTCACGATCAAGGATAGCATTGAAAATGGGCGTATGTCCACTCATAAAATCAGTATTAGTGATTTCGAGACATTCATAGAACCCATCATGAGGAATAACGAAAACATTTTTATCATTTTCTCCGTGATCATCAAATTTTAAGGTCGCTGCTTGTTCAAGTGATTTAGTTAAGAGTACTTTATGACGTGTAGATGATTTAACACCCATCATTCCAACTAAACCTGCATTAATCATATGTTTTGCATATTTAGGTGGAAATGTAGCGTCTACATAGTCAATAAACTTATTAAAAAAGGTAGCGGGTAATGTTAAGGATGGAATAAGCTTGTATACGATTTGATCCATGGTAATAATCTTCTTTTTGATACAGTAATCAACCAAAACATGATCATACCAACCATTACCCTTTAATGGAAATAGATTATCGCTTTTTACATAATAAAATCCAGTGACAATCTTATCACATAGTTTATTAAAGTTCTTCACATCATCCAACACAGAAAAAACACAGAAATCTCCTTTGCCATATCTCAATAAGAACTTTCTGCATTTGTTAATGTCCAGTCCAAATTCATAAATTTTGTTATCTTTGATGTCTTGATACATTTTGTCCATTTCTTCATGCGTCTCAAATGTGGTATGGCGAAATGCATTTTTAGTAGCATTGAAAATCTTTTGTGTGACATCATTAAAGTCGCTCTTGGTGTTATCAGCATCAAATACTCTTTCTGCGGCTTCTAACGATGTCTTTAGCTTATGGCAAGGAACACATAATGCTTGTAGATTGGTTTTATCATTGGTTCCTTTCTTCCATAATGCGGTTACATGGTCAATTTCATATTTATCGCATTTATTATGACACAAATTACATGTTTTCTTTTGATTCATCCATACTTCCTTTCGTTCCTTCTGTCCAATGGCTCTACGTTGATGTTTTGAATCGCCTTTTTCATTGTAGTACGTTTGATACACTTCATTTGAAATCATTTGTATATTTTGGTTGATGAACTTAATATTAGCAAGTTTACATACTTCTTTGCTATCATTCCAATCTAATTTAACACGGATCTTTGTACCATCCTTCTGTTCTTCAGATCGTGTGATGTTATAATTGGGGTTTGCAAATAATTTCACATTATTATCATAATCCATAGCTGATACCTTGCCAGATCCATTTCTAAATAAAAATTCAGTGTCTTCAGTATTGAATACATACAATAAAAATGAACGTAGACAAGGGCGATTAATAAATACATTACAATCACTTAATTTCTTGATTCGTTTAAGTAGTTCTTCATTTTCCATGACCTTTCTAATCTTATTCGCTTCAAGTTTACGTTCTTTTTCATCTTTAATATGCTTAACTTTCCTTTCCAATTCCTTTTCGTCAATAGTTTCTTCTAGGATTTCAACCATCTTTAGTTTTTCAAGACGTTCAGCTAATTCATTACGTTTTTCTTCCATAGATTCAAACCGGCTCTTGGAAAGATCAATACTTTCATTTGATTTAGCCCGTTCAGCTTGTAAAATACTTAATCTGTACTTTTTATCAGTAATTGGGTACAAATGATTAGATAGAATGAAATACATGACGGGTTCATAGTGGGAAGGATGAAATGTCTTTTTATGGACGACTTTTTTAGTGAAATCCAATGCATAATGGCTTACTTTGAATACATCCAATACCGATTGTAACTGTTCAATGGTGAAACCGTCCATATCATCTAATTCGTATTCATCCATCACTTTTTTAATAACTTTACGAACAGTAGCTTCTTTAATGCATTTCTTTCCAGTTGTCAAATGTTTAATAATATATTCACTTACACATTGCCCTTCCTCTTTAGGGTTATTTACTTCTGCATGTAATCGTTTATAGAGAGTAGGACTCACTTTAAGCATAGGCATTTGTGTAATCTTCTTGTATTTGTTGAATACTCGTGAGTTATCAATCCCTTCGAATGAAACATCTTGTAATGTAAGGCGAAGTCCCATGCCATCCCACGAATCAACTGTAGCACTCCTAATAGAATTGAAATAGGATCTACCGATGCTTTTAATATGTTCCTTTAATTGTTCATCTGTTGGTTTGGTTGTAAAAAACACCTTACGAAAGAAGGTTGATTCTGTATCTTCATGACGTTCAGATTCATTGCCTTTATTGTTGTTGTAGAATCCGTAGCTGTATTTTACTGTGATATCGCAATTAAACACATATTTTTCATTCTTTTTCTTTTCATCTTGAGCAATACCATAATTACGTTTAACAACAATTGGTTCATTGTCTGCATCAATACCGATCGCGTCTTTTTCCAAGTATTTATCTACTACTTTCTTGTTTTTTTTAGCATTCTTAGTCTTTGCCTTCTTGTTCTCCTTTTGTTGTTTCCTAATGCGAACTAGCAACTGACCTTTAGTCACATCCTTCCCATTCAGGTTATATTCATTAACAAATGCCCCTAATTCAGCCTTGGAAGCGAACCCTAAGGCATTCATAGCGGGTTTATCATTTTTTGTAAAATCTTTAAGTCTCATTATATATGTAATATATAATTTTTTAATGCTTAAGTACTTTATTTATTGTAAAAAAAGTATATTAAAAAATAGGATTGAACACATTATGAACGCACTCATATATTCGGTCCATGGGGTTCATCTTTTGCAGGCTTATTCTCTTTTCTTCTCATATCAACGGTAACAGGTTTATAGTACCGGCGTTCTTTATTGCGTTTACTATTTCTGTCCTTGGTACACGCTTTACATTGACGTTGTACATTCTTCGTATAGAAGTTGTCATTATATGTCTTTAACTTGTTGCATACTATACATAGCTTATATTGAATTCCATCTTTCACTTCTAAAACTTCGCGTTTGGGCATTATATACTTATACTATAAAAAAAATCTTATATTCTTTTTTTTCGTCGAACTCGTCTTTTACGTTTACCATATCCTTTTGGTTGTTTTGTTAACATTAATTTCAATAATTTTCCTATTCCATATTGTGGATTGTATAATCGTATCGCTTTAGGTTCTTTTCTGCGTGTTAATGATGGCATATACAATAAGGAAATACTATATTCCTATGGAACTGAATAAATTCTTATGCTGCCACATAATCCTGGTTACTCTTAAATCATTATAGAGACAAGGAAAGTTATATCCAAACAGTACAGGTGGTTTAGAACTACTTAATCGTTTGATTTGCTTGTTCACATATTGTAAACGTCTGTAATGTTCAATTCTATCGTCAAAGTATTCATTAAACATGATGTTAGCGTTGCAACAGTAGTTACAGATGCTATAATGATGAATACAATAAGGACACATAAAACTAACTTCACAACTAGGGCATTTCTTCAATCGTACACAACAATTACATATATCACATGCTCCTGTAGATGGTTTTGTGTTGTGGACGTTCATATGGGCTTTGCTTCTGATTAATACGGGTGGAAATAATGGTTCCATTATATATATCTTATAATAGAATAAAAAAAATTAAATTAACGTGTTGGTTTAAGCTAACAATGCCATTACGGCTTGTTTTATTCGGTTTATTATTGCTTTACCTGAGAACCAAAGCAACACGTTAATAATTTTTTTAAAAGCCTTTTCTTGGTTCCTTGAATGGCTGGTACATCAACTAACTGTAATAGATGATGCATAAAGGTTGTTTTATCTGGACATCCTGTTCTGATTCGTTTTGTATTGTATTTAACACCGGATAAGGCGGATGAATCACCAAAACGGTCTCCAGAAGCACGTACAACGACGATATTGTCCTTGTTTTCATCTAAGTATTTGCTATTCTCACTGAAATAGTCTTTGCCGGTCATTGTTCTAACATCGCATACGACAATGGTATCATTCTTAAATTCAATCAATTTCCTAGCGGATGTCGTCTCATTTATAATGAGAACATGGGTAAAATGTCGGTAAAATTCTGTAATCTCACCGGATGACAAATTACGAGTAATCAATAAAAGTACTGGTTTTTCACTCATATATACTATACACAGATAATATATTTTAATCTTGTATTACTATATGGATGACGATACTTTCATTGTATGCATGATATTTCCTATTTTATCACCCTTATTTGACATAAGAAGGATTTTGTTATTACCAGGTGATGTTATATTAAAGCCTTTTATAGATGGAATAGCACCAATAGAGGAAGAATCTGAATCACTATGGGTACTTGTGAGAGGTAACAGAAGGATTAATTAATATATAAGAATTTTTTTATTATACAAATATATGGCGGGATTCCTTGATATATACGGAGCTTACATAGACGACAAATATAATATTAAAAATAGATTTTTAAAGGAAATAAAAGAAATAAACCAAAAGATTGAGGAAGATGATAAAAAGATTAAACAATTTAAGGAAAATAAGATATTAACCAGAGAAAAGACAGATCCAATATATGAAAGACTGTTTTTAGATGCTTTACCTTATGAATTCAATGAAGATTTAATAGGTATTATGATTGATTATATACCTATTGATAGAAATGGATACGGCAATCCAATGAGAACATATATTAATAAAAAAAAAGATATAAGATTTTTTTTATATTATAAGAATATATAGGATGAGTTATAATATCACACATCAAAAATGCAGAGAATGTAACAAGAAGGCTCCTTTAGTAAATGGATTATGCGCTGATGACTTCACAAGGAAATGTAGAACATGTTTTAAGGACGTAGGAAGAGACAATTTATTGAATTCAGAATGTTTGAAATGCAATATATTGAAAGTACTCCAAGATTTCGCATACACAACCGGAAAACTAGCAGTGGATGATGAAACCCGCAATCATTATTACAATACATTAAGCCAAGTTAAAGCTGTTGTTGAATCGGACATTGATATACATGATGATGATGATGATGTAATGTACGAGCAAATGGACTTAAAATATTGCAGGAAATGTGAAGCATTAAAGCATAGTCGTATGTTTTTCAAACGAAAGAATAGTCCTTTTTGTATTCAATGTGAAAATAAGTAATATATAAGAATTTTTTTATAGTATAATAATATAGGATGTCTAAATTATTAGAATTGATAAGTGATATTATGCCCATGGATGTAGCTAAGTATGTGGTCATGCCGTATGTTGTAGAAACAAGGGAGCATTGGAAGGAAGAATATGAATACGTAATGGACGAATTAGAAATCGATTATTCAAATAAATCTTACAAAGGTATTCTACGTTGTACAAGAAAAGAAAGAATACATAAACGATTACAAAATACATATAATAAAAGGTATGGGGATGATAGATTTAATGCTGTTCTTTGTGAAATGGACTATGTACATGATGAAAGAAGGAATAAAAATAGAAGTGGAAGTGGGATTATTCGGCATATATTGGTATCGATGGGTTTAGTATCTGATTTTAAACATATACATATCAAAAGAAAAGTATTAGGATTCGATTCTGAGTTAATAAATAAGAAGTATGAATCGAATTATCTATATCATAAAGATAAAAAAGCATTGGCACCTGATTACATAAGATACAAATATAATCTTGTGATTGGAGATATAAAATACGGAGGAATAAAAATCTAATGTATAGTATATGACTGACAAAATTGAAATCAAAGAACACCAGCTCGTGGAAACCCAAACTATCACCAAAGTAGCCGTACAAGTGATCCAACTAGTGCTTAATCAAGGATGTAAATTGTCTTATTTGCTATATAGTGATGATGGTAAGCTAGTTAAAAATGGTATCATGGACTTGTACGGTGATGATTATGCTGCATGGGGTTCAAACGATCAGTTTATAATAGATTATGTTTTAGGAAAATTAGGATTGATACAAAAAACCATATAAGAATAAAAACAATATTTAGGATTTGCGAAAGCAATATAGTTTTTTGTGTTGCTAATATATATGCCAGTTAAACGAACCGCACAACGGGGTAAAGGATTAGGAAGTGCCATTAAATCCATTATTAAAAAGGTTAAAGATATGTTCAGACAGCCTACAAAAGAAGAATGGCTTGCACAGAATCATGCAAAGTTCTCAAAAACATTACACGATAGATTAACAAGACAAGCAGAAATAGATAGACGTAATCGGGGCTATACATCACACACTGGACCTGCATCACGTCGTTATGACCCTGATTTTGTAGGGGGAAGGAGAAAAAAACGTGTCGTCCGACGTAGGAGATAAATTACTTAATTATAATTACTATTCAATTATGATTAAATATATGTGATGTTTTGCAAACTTAGTAAATTATTAAATCGTTCTTCTAGAAGAGCTACTTTATCTTCCAACGCTTTATTATGTTGAATTGACATATTATTAATTGTATTTTCCAATGCAGTGATTTTTACATTTTGTTGTTGTATTGCCCTTGAAAGAATAGGAACAATACGTTCATAACTTATGGAAAAGCATTGACCGGTATTATCACATCTAACAACATTACTTAAATGTGGTTGTATTTCTTCGGCTATATATCCAATTTCCCTATTCTGTTCAATATCATTGATGGATGTATAAACAATGGAGCGCATCTTCATAACAACATCTAAAGCGTTAATCTTTTCATCTTCTAATGTCACAATATCCTTCTTAAAACGGCGAGCTGATGTAGTAGGTCCAACCCTTCCGTTTCCTGTTATGACTAATGTAGTACCCGATGCTGATGGAATATTTGTATTTAGATACAATGCATATGCTTGACTGTCTGCTGCTGAACTAACATTATATCCGATACAAGAGGCATACGATGCATCACAATATGACCCATAACCGACTACAGTTGAAATATAACCAACACTATTAGATGCATAACCAACTGCTATTCCTCCATATCCACAACTACTATTCCCAGTTAATGCCCCGATTTGAACACATTCTCCTCCTGTATAACTTCCTGCTGAATTACGACCAATGCATACATTATTATTGCCTACCGTGATAGAATAACCCGCTTGATATCCCATAGCTGTATTGTATCCACCTGTTGAAGTGGAATATAATGCCTGATAACCGTATCCACAATTTACAAGCCCTGTTGTATTGTTATATAGGGCTTCTTTACCAAATGCACATCCCCCGCTTGCTGTTGTATTGTTCCTTAACGATTGATGTCCATAAGCGCAATTATTACCTCCTCCGCCAGTTCCATATCCTAGCGATTGGAATCCAGCGCCTGTATTAGAACTTCCTGAATTTAAATACCCACATTCTGAACCCGTATAGGTTGATTCACCGGTAGAACTGGCATTATATCCTGCATAACTACCAATAAAACAATTATTGGCTCCACTCATTGTGTATCCGCTATGTCCTCCTACACACGTGTTATAATTGCCTGTTGTTAATGAGTATCCACTAAAATTACCTATACAACATGAATTAATCCCACTGCTATTTGGTGATGTAGAATATCCTATACGTATCATAGGGGTTGTATTGGATGATGTAATCACGATATTACTATCATGTGTAATAGCTGATGGAAATAATTCTTTTGATGTATTTGCCAAAATATTGCCATTCATATATAGTGTGTTATACAAGTATGTCAATCCATTGAATAAGTTTGTTCCGCTAGTAGTAAGATTCACAATATTGGATAAATTACGGCTTGAATTTAAAATTTGAGTCCCATTGATGTATATAGCATCTGCATATAGAGTTTTTGTATCTACATTAAGCACCGTGTTACTTGGACCCGCAATTTGTTTAATTTCATGACAATACATATTATTCAGTAAATCAAAAGCTAAAATACTGTTAATAATTAATCCCTGCCCTGTAATATTTCCTGACGTTGTGATAGCTGTTACGTTGATTATTGCCCTACTCCCGTCTATCACTTGAGTACCCCCAATATACAATGTAGAACCATATATATTTCTGCTTGCATCTATCACTTGAGTACCCCCAGTAGAAACCGTATTAGCATATATATTACGGCTTGCATCTATCGTTGAAGTTCCATTGATTGCTAATGTGTAACCATATATATTACGGCTTGAATCTATCGTTGAAGTTCCATTGATGGCTAATGATAAACCGTATATATTCTTACTGATATCCACGAAAGACGAACTATTTATAGCTATGGTACTACAATTAATATTCTTGCTGACATCACACAATAGACTAGAATTGATACTTATTTGATTAAGATTAGCTTGTTTCCCTGCGTTGATGAATTCACTACTATTACAATAATACGACCCACTGGTAATATTGCATGAAGCTCCATTAATTGAACCACATTGTATATTTCTCGTAAAATCCACAAAAGAATTTCCATTAATTAGAACCCCATAAAAATCACCTGCTCCTGAGCTGGAAAGTGTTCCATTTACCATTGCGTTATATGCTGTTGAGATGGTTCCGACAGATAGACTCCACAATCCACTCCCAGTATTCCATGATGCTATTTGTGCATCAGTTACCAGTCTATTGGATGATGTATCTGTCAAGTTGTCTGTTGTATTGGTTGTCATATTGAAATAAGAACTTAAATCAATACTAACGACATTTGATAGCTCAGATAACGGGGATGTAAAGGTTAATTGTTCCTGTTTAGCATTCCAATATGCTTTTTCAATTAAATCTGTAAATAATTTCGTCCCTTGTGTTATATCATCTGTGACATTTACCGATAAACGAAATATATCTGCCAAATCAACTAAAACGCCATTAATATAGAGCGAAACAGTATTTGTTGTTGTGAAATTCCCAGTGGAAGGCGCAATTGCACCAATGACTGTATTATTTATGGTGCTGTATGTAATTGTTTTATTGCTTACGGGTTGTGTCTTGGTTTGAGTGACTATTGTATCTGTTATTGAAGGAAATGTATATTCAAAACCATCGACAGTGATTACATTGCTTGATATTGTTAAGTCACTGACATTTATATTTGTTGTTCCATAGAGCGAAGCGTATGAATTCATATACATTAAGAATACATATTTAAAAAATTATAGTTACATTTACATGTAATATTTGGGCATAACGGTTGTTTTAAATCTTGTTTGTCTTCGGGATTTCATCATCCCTCCTGTCTGTTTCTTTTCTTCCGTGTTAGTCGCCTCTGGTTGTGGTTCTTGTTGTGGTGCAAAGCCTTCTACTATAGGGGCTGGGCGTGCTGTAGGTGCATTGCTTGATGGTGCTGCTGTTTCAGTTGTGTATGTTTTATTAGATTTCTGTAGTCCTATAACTTTAGCGTATTTGGATGAACGCCCTGTTAGTTCGTTGGCACTTGGTGCTAGTCGTGCATAGTTAGCGAAGAATGATTCAGCCATTAATATACTATACTCAGAAAATTATTGTAATCTCACTTTTCTTACTCTACGTTTTTTACCCATCCCTAATAATCCACTAAAGATATCAAAAAGACCTTTGCCTTTTTGGGCTGTACGTCTTGGGCGTCTGCGGCGTCCATAACCAAGGGCACCTGCTACACCACTTACCTTTTGGGCTCCTGCATGAGGAATAAGTGACCCAATGGTTGAGATTGCTTTTGTATTTTTAAGGAAGTTATTAACTCCACTAAATGCTTTACCGATTGAACTGAATAATCCTTTCCCGTTTTGTCTGCGTCTGCGTTGAGGCATGATATACTGTAAGGATAGAAAAAAAATACTATATCATTGAAAATTATACCTCTATTTCTAGATTAAAGTTCCGTCTAAACTTGCATCGTCTTGTATCTATATACAGAAAGGAATATTCTGGTTTGGTACTCCACGAATATATCTTTTCAAACATTTCATAAGATATATTCAAATCTGCTTCCTTATGTAATACCATTAACTTATCCTGTATGATGTTCTTAAAAACAAGCATATAATCGAATTGATTGCGTGATTCGGGGGCAATATCACAATAATATTGACTGGATACAATGATTTTACTAAGGAAATGCCTATGGTTCTTCAATAGTAAGGTTAAATTTGGGTTCTTCAGTTCATTGCTTAGGTCATCAAAGATAATAAAGTAATCCAATGGCTTGAACTTTGATTTACGACGTTTAACAACACAATCATCATCTCCGTCACTATCACAAAAGTTAATTTCCTTCTTCTTGGGCTCTTCATCTTCAGCCATAAAGTCCTCTTCTGCTTTCATCTTCAAGGTTTCATATAAATCTTTTAAATGGTCAATATCCCCATCTTTAATGCTTGTATAAACTAGGTAATTGATACCCTTTTTATCTAAATAGTCTTGCATGGCTCTGTAATTGGCATCTTTATATACAGTACTACAGAATATAATGACTGTGGTATCTTTGCTTATACATTGCTTCATAATATTATATACTGTGACAGTTTTACCGCTTCGCTTTCTTGCATTGATGAATATATTACAATAAGCATCTTCAAAATAATTACTTCCACGTACAGGTCTTTTATCTTCTTCTCTTGTTGGAGGAGGACGAACAACTATATTGTTAATCTTCTTTATCTTTACCATCTATATATTAGTATGACATTTTTTATTTGTATTTGATGAATTCTACTACTAATGATACCAAACCATTGACTGGTGTGCCACTATATCCCCCAATTGTAAATGTCACTTGTTGAGAAAGAATATTTTTAATTACCAAATGGATATTAGGAGATGTACATACAGACAAGTTAAATGATGTATTGTATAAATTAACATGGGGAGTAAATGAATAAATATATCCTGTAGTAAGGCTTGATGTAATATAAAACACGTCGGAATTGTTAGATGTATCTGAATCTGTATATGAAACGCTCTTTAAAATACATACATCAGGTTGAAAGGGTACATTATTGATGGTTAATATGTTACCTGTTGATAAATCCTGTGTGAGTACAATTGTTTTAGAAGATGTTACGTTCATTTTAATATATATTAACATGAGATAAAAAAAAATTTAAACAAAGACTATATCATTAGGAGCAATAACTAAATCACGCTGAACAACAGCCCAAACAATGTGATTGTAAGTTCCTGCACCGGATGAAGTAGATTGAAACTGATAGGAAAGTGCTTTCTCTAGGGGAAGACCTGATACGATATTCTTACGGGGTACTGTTTCATTGTATTCTTTAGCACCAATAGCTGATTCTAAATTTTCAATATGAAACCATGTTTTTTCATAGACTCCTTGGTTAAAAATAGGTGTATCCTTACAATGAATGCGATTTAGACGCCATGCACTGTAATCATCGTTGCTTACTACATCATCTTGCATCTTTTTATCATCTAAATACGTATTATATGTAGTAATGTAACTCCCTGTATTAAGGCAATTCATGGAGTTTTCATAAGTATCTGTATTATTCCATACTG
>Ga0100381_1004382_pt1 | contig 11939 bp, 10 predicted proteins | sample CryGeymeta201505_FD_80416 | JGI IMG/M metagenome (GOLD analysis project Ga0100381, IMG submission 80416) | Groundwater microbial communities from Crystal Geyser aquifers in Utah, USA - Crystal Geyser metaG 2015-05 | ecosystem: Environmental > Aquatic > Deep subsurface > Groundwater | place: USA...
AATACTGCTCGGTTAAGCCCCCCAGCCCCCAACTTTGGGGGAGTCAAACTGGGTAAAAGTCCCCAGTATTGGGGATTTAGGGGCGGACAGAATAACTTGAGTCACTAACCGAATAGTATTGAAAATATACTTTGTTTAACAGCGATGAAAAAACACTTAACTACTACTAATTTTTTGATGATTCTTAGCTTTATCGCTACACCATCATTGACAAAAGCAATTCCTGTCAAGCAGGTTAACAATGTGGATAAACAACCTAATACCTTATGTCAGGAGTTGCTACAAAAAGTCTATCCTAGAAAAGCTGATCAACTTGCTTATGCGGCTGGTTACGATGGCACACTACCAAAAAATTGGGATGCTTATAACGAAGCACAAAGAATCGGTTGTGAATGGGTGAGTCAACGTAAACCGGGTACTCCCTGCGTTGATTATTGGATAAATGGATGTCGGGGTAACAAACCTGCTAATATTCCTGTAATTTTTTCTCCTAGAGAATAGGCTTTATTAAAATCTTAGAAATTTATTATGAATAATAATTCAAAATCTTTAAAATTCAATATCTTTTTAGCTATGATAACGACAATTTTTTCTGCTAATTCTGCGTTGGCACAGTCTTGTCAAATAAGGCAACATACAAAAATACCTAACATATACGGATTAGGTTATGATAAAGCCCGTAAAAATCTAATTGCGGCGGGATGGCAACCAAAAAAAAATCCTTGGACTTACAAAGCTCAATTAGAGTGGGATATATTGATAGGTCTAGCGGATGTTATATTTCAAACAAATATTTTTATGTAGGTCAATCCCGAAAAACGGCAGAATCAATTACTTTACCAGCGACTCGACAATTACAAGAATCTCCTTATCTTTTGATCTATAAAGCCAAAAATGGTAACTATACATATCAAATAGCAACTACGGGAGGTTATGGGGGTAATCCTTGGACTTCTTTATCTGTTTTTAACAAGGGAAAGAGAAGTTATCACCGTAAAGTTAATAGTTATTACGGATATTATGACTGTTAAAAACAAGTCAGTTTATAACTTTTTTGAAAATATACTCAATACTGCTCGGTTAAGCTCCCCAGCCCCCAACTTTGGGGGAGTTAAACTTGATGAAAGTCCCCAGTATTGGAAAGGGGGCGAACAAAATAACTTAAGCGACTAACCAAACAGTATTGACTTACAACTTAATCTTTATAAGAATCTGCCCATCTTCTACCTAAAACATGAAGTAAAGATTTTAAACCCATAATGAAAGGTGTTTTTTCTCGAATAGTTTTCGCATCTCCTTTGATGTCTAATAATTCGTTTTCAAGATGATATTTAACCTCTTTCCACAATTCACTATTTTTATCTACCACTGCCTCCGCATTTTCATCACTTTTATCCATGGGTTTTTGGGGTTTATAATCAGATTTTGCTAAAGGTTGAATACTCTGAATTTTGAGCGACTGTAACCCCGCATGAAACTCATAAAGGAAGTTTTCCAGATGAGAAAGCTCTGGTATCTCAAATTTGGTAATATTACCTTCTAAATGAAGACGAGATTGCCAATCTTTATGCTCTTTATACTCTTCATCGTCATCTTGGTATTCTACATAAAAGTTTTCCCCCGCAATGGGTTCTAACTCCGTATTATCATTGACACCCATTAATTCTACTTCACTGAGTACTAAACCACAGGCTACCTCATGTTTCGGACGTGTGCTTAGTTGGGTTTTCTCTTGACTATCTTTAAATTCTGAGCCTTTACTTAGTATTAAACTCAATAGTTTATTAAAATCAGCGTTGTGATCATATTTACCTGTGGGAGAAAGCCAATGAAAGAAACGAGAAGCATTACCGCCAACATAAACAGGGGTTATCTGAGGTTTACTGTATTTCTTCTCTTGATACAAAGTTTTTAAAATTAAACCAACGTAATAATATAAACCAGCTACGCCGATGGCTGTAATAGTTATCAATCTTTGAAAATAAGCATCTTCATTTTTGTAAACTCGTTTTTTATTGAGCCATTCTTCTGCTTTATGCCGTAAAGAAACATCAATTTTTGTCATAATCGACATTTCGTTGGTTAAGCCCCAATTACCGCCAATAAACTCTTTCATTAGTTTTTCAGCATAGCGAGAATTCATGGCTAAAATTTCTGAAAAAATATTTCTCCCTGCGAATAAAACTGAGCATTGATAGACTATTCGGCGATTTTCCCAGATAGATATATCCGATGTACCGCCGCCAATATCAATACAAGTGGTACGAATTAAGGGTTGGTTTTCTTTATCATTGAAATATTGAGCTAAAGCTACGCTTTCTGTGCAAAAACGCTGAATATCATCAATTAATGGTGTGGAATAGTCAATCCCTGTTTTCGGGCTTAATTCTTCAGAAACATCTTGCCAATTACGATGAAAAGTTGTTTTGTTGATGTAGGAAAAAGCACTGGGATAGGAAATACACCATTCAATGACATTCATTCCCGATGACGTGGCGATAGCCGAAATATGTAAAGCTAAATGTCGTAAAAAGGCTTTAGAAAACTTAAGATTTGACCATTTTAAATCTAACTTAATCCATTGTTTATTAGGATCAAATTCCGCAGGATCTGGAATATAAATACGTCCGTCTAAAATTGGTTGCAGTTCATCTTGATTATTGCCGTTTTTAGTGGTGATGACGGTACATAATGGTAAAGGTTCATCTGATGGTAAAAATGTATCAGGGATAAAACTTTCAATCAAAGCAGGTAAACGAGTACCAATAGGACTTTCGGTGATATTTAATTGTAAATCTTTGTTAATATCCAGAGGAAAATCACCGCTATTCTCTCCTTTTACATAAACGTTAGTAAAAGAAGTACCAAAGTCCACCCCTACTCGCCATATACCTCGTGAGTTGATTTCAGGAGGCGTTGTCAATAAAATTAAACCAATGTTCTCATAACGGCTATTTTTACAAATAACATGGGTGGGTATTTTATCAAGGGTTGAAAGTTGATATGATCCAGTACCATTAGGATCTTTATAAGTTCGAGGTTGTTGAGTAGGATTAGGGAAATAAACTTGAAAAGTCTTATCGCCATAATCTCCATCGTAGTAAAAAGTATAGTAAGTTTTCCAGTTAGTGGCTCGAAAGTTAGGCCACACTGTTAATACGGGAATATATTTAATGGCGTTCTCTTCCTTGAGAATATACTCTTTTTGCAAACGATACCCTTGCAACTGTTTTTGATTACTGATACCAGATAAGGGAATAGAAAGAGTTAAGCGGATTCCTTGCCCATTAATGTTATTAAAAGGCTCTAATTCAATTTTGCTGACTAAATCTTCTGGGGTGAAGTAGTCTAATAAAATATCATTGAGAGGAATTAAAGGGGTTATTTTTTCACCGTTAAAAGTGATGGGTAATTTTGATTTTGGTACAATACCACCGGGTAAAGCGTCTTCTAAATCCAAAAATCCTAATTCTTCTAAAAATAAATCTTCGGAAGTAATCCAATTCACGTCATCCCAAACTAAGTTACCGTTTTTGAGATCTTCAACGTTTAAAGAAGCTAAAGTTTTATCTTGATGTACCCAAATATTCTGTTTCGGTTGCCCCCAAAAATCAGCTATTTTTTCGTCAATGATAATCAGAGGTTTTTGATTGGCGTTGATAGCACTGGGAATTACTCGCAAATTTGAGGGTTTCGGCGGAATTTTGATGGGATTATTGAGTAAAGTTAACGCTCCTCGGTTAATAGTTTCTCCGAAAAAGTTAGGGTTAGTGCTAAGGTTTAACGCAGGTAAGGTTTGATTATCTAATTGCAAATCATTGCGGAATGAGGCTATTAACCCCATCATTTTATTTACTGCTATGCGATTGCCATTAAAATCAATGAGTTTATTTTGGATATTTTCTAACCACCGCCATAATAATTCCTTTGATTCTTGGTTTAAATAAGGTTCAGGGCTAACTAACATCTTATTTTGCCACCACCGTAACCCCTCCCATTTTCCTTCTTCTGAGGGACAAATAAGGGTACTAGGGCTACTCATCCCCACAGCTTTACCATTCCACAAAAAAATGTAAATTTCTTCCCAAGGATTTTTTCCTTCTCTGGTGTAAACTGCGTTAATAGGTTCTGGCATGAGTTGATATAAGGCATCTCCAAAAGCCTCATATCGTTCTCTTTCTAAGTCTAAAAACTGGACTTTTAAGTTAAACCCTTCCACTTCTGCTAAGGCGATCGCCGCTAACATACCTCGCCACTGCCCCACCATAGAACCATGAATAGGGTGATTTTGGTCATAAAGAGCCATTTCTGTAATTAAAGGACGAGCCCAAATTGTCGGTACAGAGCTTACACTTTTAACTACGCCCGGGGCTTGATAATCTAAACTATCGGCGACATCCCTAAAAGCATTATCTCCTTTAGCTTCCCATTTGCCCGGTTGCCCTTTAGTAATATTGGTATCATCTTTTAATTTCGATAACAGTAAATCTGCCATAATTTTTCACCTCAATAATTAAAGTTTACAAGCAACATAAATCGCTTTTGCTAACCCCGTAACCCCTTGATTTGGTTCGCCGAATTTGCTTATATCTAAAGCTCCAAGGGTATTTTTCAACTCGACAGGAGTATCCTTGTCTAAGGTTTCTTTTCCTCTAGCATCATCAAAAAATAGATCAGAAAATTTATCATTACCCAACCGATTAGAATTGGCAAAATGTTCTCTGGCTTTGAATAGTTCAATTTTTTCATTATCACATTGATGAATATCGGCTAACCATCGCAAAAAGTCTTCACACCAGTTATTGATAATTTTTATCGCTTCCTGTTGAGATGTTTCGCTTAAATCAGGTAAATTTCTTCGAGCAGGCCCAATCATCATTCTCGGTGGCCCTTGAAAAAACTTATCAAACCAAGCAAAACCATCTAACTCTTTCACCCCTTTATTTTTCGCTCCTTCTAACTGTTTTTCAAAATCCCCTAACCAAATATAAGCAAAACGCACAGCGTTAATTAAATTACTTTTAATCGCATCAACGGAAGGAATATCATCCCATTTCAAGATACCTGCTTGATTACGACTAATAACGTGTACTCCTTTTTCTGGATTTTCACAGAAGAAATTACGGGCGGCTAAACCAGCGTAAAATTCCACAAAATGAGGGCGATTTATTTGGGTATCTTTACCAACACTAAATTCTCCTAATTTCTCAAAACTTTGATTGCCAATGAGATATTTTGTGTCAAATTGTTGAGCTTGTTCTCTGTAATATCTTAAAGCGGCTTCTGTGTTAAGTAAGAATAAATCTGAACTAGCGAAAACTTTTTCATCTGCCCCTGCCTTCGGAAAATTAAAGTAAGGTAAAGCAAAAATACACCCTATTTGTACGCTCTCTCTAACGCCGTCTCGTTCTAATTTATTAGAGATCAATCTCCCTATAGTGGGTAGTCCTGAAGCCCCTGTACCGCCGAAAATAGAGCCACATAAGAGAACTTTTGCCCCACTGCCACTACTCGCATCTCCTTCAATTTGATTGATAAACGATCGCCAAGGCTCTTCTTCTAACCGTTCTAAATTAATTTGAGTTATAATGCTAGAACCTATAGCTGGTCTGCCTCTGAACCCTACTTCCAAAGAAACTTGTCTTTCTTCTTCGGTATAAAGTACATCAAATAAATTTGCTAAGGGTTTATTGGTTTGTGTTAGAGTGTCGTAGGTAAAAAATGAGCCTAACTTTTTGTCAGTATTACTATTCGTAAAAGGTGACCAAACTCGATAAGATTCAATATCCGTAGTCATCCAAGGACATTCTTCATGTTTTCCTTTCAAGATTTGATAACATTGCCTATAAATATTTAAACTTGTTTGTACTCTTTGTAAGTTACCATTGGTTTCATCAGCATCGACAAACAAAATTCTTAACTTATTAGTCGGAATTAAGCCGATGGAAGCTAATTGAATAATCGCTTCGATACATTTTGCACCAGTGCCACCAATACCCACTACATAAAAACCCATTCTTTCCTCCTTTTTTGTTTTTTTTCTATTATATAGACATGAATTAAAAATTAAAAATAAGATTAACTACAATGTTTAAATAATTATTTATTTTTAGTTATTATTATGCCTAAATTATCAAAATTTATCACTCTCTACCAATAAGATCATTTACGATTCTTGCCCCCGGCACTAATCTTCTTCGATGTAGCCCCGGAGTACTGGTAACGGTAGGAAGCCAATATAATAGGAATAAAGAGTTAAATAAAAATAATCCCATCATGGAAATTAATGTTTCTTGAATTAAATTTCCTTTTTCATCTTGATTATTAAAATAAACACTAAGGCTAACGATAATCACCAACAAAAATAAACCAATATACCAGACTAATTTAAAAGAATTTGAATCTGATTCTTGATTTTTTAAGGTTAAAATATACCACAAAATTGTAAATCCAAAAGAAAATACAAAAACAATACCTGCTGCTAAAGTATATTGTTTAATCCAGTCGCTAAGAGGAATGCTTTTAATTACACCAAAAAACTTTTGGTCATACAAATAAGGTTGTAGCCACATCATAACAATCAGTCCTACTAAGCCACAACTAATAATTCTAATAATTTCTCCGACTTTCATTATTTTTAATCTCAATAATTAGATTTAGTGTTTATAAAAAAGTTGTTATACTTTAATATATATTAAACTCCAATCTTAATGTTAAAAAAAGAAATATAATTCAATATTTGTTCGACAACTTAAAATATATTGAAAATAAACCTATACAAAATTATCGTCAATTCATGGGTAACATCGGTAAAAATACCTTTAAATCTTTACTTTTTCTAATTTTTTCTTTATCTTTCTTAACCAGTTGTCAAAAAACTCCCGTAGAAACGTTATCTTGTATGACAGACTTAATACAAACTTCTACTCAAACTGACAATAACAGGAGTAATTTAGATATATCGGTTAATGTTGATGGTAGTAGTTCAATGGTAGGCTATGTTACTATTCCTAATAATAATTATATTAAAGCCTTGCAATTATTGGCTTCTGCCGTTATTGACACCAATAATAAAACTAATTTAGAATATAAACGCATTGGAGATGATAAAATTCTCACTCGCAATAATTTTGTCAACAATGCTACTTCTAAAAATTTTTATGATGGTAATGACAGTAATTATAAAGCAGTTTCAAGTCCTATTCATTCAGCGATACTGCCTCCTGTAAACGGGAAAGATAAATTAACTATAATCGTTACGGATTTAGAAGGAGATGATGGCGGGAAAATTGCTGAAGTTTTAGCACAAAATTACTTAAATAAAGATCCTCAAAATCAAGATTATACGGTAGGAATTTGGGCAGTAAAAAGTCAATTTAATGGTGTTATTTATAATCCAAATACGGGAAAAGCTAAATTTAACTATAGCACGGAAGGTAAAACCGAGGAGGCTTTTCGTCCTTTTTATGTGTTATTTATCGGTAAATATGAGCAAATTGCTAACTATTTTGATGAGTTAAAAACCTTAGATAAAGAAATTCAAAATAATAGTGAAATGTTTATTTTTCCTACTCAAAAAGTTTTAGTACAAAATATGATTAATTTAGGCAATCTTGATGAAAGAAAAAGTAAAAGTACATTACCAGAAAATAATTCTTTAGAGAGAGTTTTTGCCTTAGAAGATAATAACGTTATTGTTAGTGTTGAAAATCCTGATAATGAACCTTATGAATTATTAAGTATAGATAATATTGAACCTAAACTAACCCTTAATTATCAAGTTGCATTTCCCACAGTTGAGAAGATTAAAGGTGGTAATTATTCATTATCGATGGATGAAAATAATTTAAAAACTGACACTAAAGTATATACTTTTTCTTCTGATAATCAAGTAACAGAATCCACGGTAGAAAAATCAGAATCCGATAAAGAAACTGAAAATAAACCTCAAGAAGAAAAATCAGAATCCGATAAAGAAACTGAAAATAAACCTCAAGAAAAAACCCCAGAAAAAATCGATAATTTACCTCAAAATTCCTCTAATAAACAATTTTTTACACTCAATAATAATAACTCTTTAAAACAAGGTTTAGTAGTTAAAGACTTAAAGTTAGATAAAGAAAAAGAAACTTTACAATTTATCACAGATATTAATTTACAAAGTTTACCTAATTCTAATGTTTATTTATTTGAAGTTAACTTAATTTTAGATGATTTAATCGGATTAGATTGGTGGAATACTTGGAATGCAAATAATCAGAATAATGATGGTTCAAAAACACAAAATTTATCTATTTTTATGAATAAATTAAAGAATTTAAGTTTAGCAAATTTAAGTAATAGTGAAAATGATCCTGTTATCGGAAACTTTTGTTTTGCTATTCAAAAAAATTAAATTATAATCTAACATTATCAAAATAATAATTTAACTAAACTTATTAATAACGTAATAATGATTTATGGCTAATAATACTGAATTAGAAAAAATAATTACTTATGTACAAAAATTAGAAAAAAGAATAACTAAATTAGAATCAGAAAAAGCAGTAATTATTAACGGTAATTTAGCTAATAAATCACCAAAGTCTCTCGAAATTTCTTTGACTCAATTAATTGATTTTTATAACGATGTTTCTCATATTTTAGATGCCTATGCTGTAACGGTTTCTTTATCAGAGGAAAGTTATAGAAAGCAAACTGAAGGGAAAATAATTTTAAATCAAGTTAATAAAGGAAATTATTGGGTAATTTTACTAGAAAATGATGAAGGAAAAAACTATTATTTATTACCAAATGGTAATATTCAGTTAAAAATATATCGTTTAAAAACTATTAATTATTTATTCTTACTTCGAGGAGAAGAAAATAATAAAGAAGAAGAATTTACTTTAGTTAAACCAGCAATGTTAGAAATTTTGCCCAGTGGCAATGAATGGCAGATAAAACAAAAAGGAGAACTATTTTTAGGTAAGAAAACTGCTATAAAAAAAATAGTTTTAGGTTTACAAAATCTGACTAATAACGAAGATAAAATCCCAGCTAGTTTAGAACAATTATTAACTGTTTTAGAGAAATTAAATCAAGGTAATTCTCAATTAGCAAAAGACATTAAATTTTTAGATAATCGATTAAAAAAATTAGAACCAGCCTATGTTGAATATCTTAATTTATACTACGAAAATCCTGTTAAATTTGCTGAATCAGAAGGAGGATTTACTAAATTAAAATTAACAAAAGATACCGTTAAAAATTTTTTAGAAAATAAAATTAATAATATCAATTTAGAAGCTAATAGTCAAGGAGAATATATCTTAAAAAAAGTAAATAACGAAGAATTTTTATTTTTAGATCCTCAAATTATTTTTGATAAAATGACTTTAAAATTAGCAAATTATACTAAATTATTCATCGCCGATAATGAAATTCCTGTTGCTGTGTCTGCTAATAATATTCTGATCAAAAAACCAGCAAAGTTAAGAAAAAATGGTGATATATGGTTATTAATCGAATCAGGAGAAATTAGCTTTTAATAGTTGTATAATTTGTCAGATTTTATCAAAAAAGTAATAACTATAAGCAGAAATCTAAGATAAAATACTTAAAGAAAGAAAAAATATCAGGAAATCACCATTAATGAGAGATAAAATTACCATTCTCAAAGAAAATTTAGCGCGTACAATCGTAGGGAAAGAAGATGCGATAAAATTAGTAATAGTTGCCTTATTGAGTGGTGGTCATGCTTTACTAGAAGATGTACCCGGAGTGGGAAAAACCTTATTAGCCAAGTCTCTTGCTCGTTCAATTGATGGAAAATTTCAGCGTATTCAATGTACCCCTGATTTATTACCAAGTGATGTTACAGGTACAAACATATGGAATCCTAGCACTAGAGAATTTGAATTTTTATCAGGACCGGCTTTTGCTAATATATTATTAACCGATGAAATTAATCGAGCAACACCTCGTACTCAATCATCGTTGTTAGAAGTAATGGAAGAAAAACAAATCACCGTTGACGGTGTCGCTAGATTTGTACCTTCACCTTTTTTTGTCATCGCTACTCAAAACCCCATTGAATATCAAGGTACATTTCCCCTTCCTGAAGCACAAATGGATCGTTTTGCTATATCTTTAAGTTTAGGTTATCCTTCCTTTGAAGAAGAGTTGCAAATGTTGGAAAAGCAATTAAATTCTACCTCCATTAATGAGCTTTCTCCTTGTATTACTTTAGCCGAGGTTATGGATTTACAAACACAGGTTTCACAAGTAAAAGTAGCTCCCGAAATACAAAAATATATAGTTAATCTAATTACCGCTTCCCGTAATGATGATGATATTACTTTAGGAGTTAGCCCTCGTGGTACATCAATATTGCAAAAAACCAGTCAAGCATTAGCATTTTTAGAGGGTAGAGATTATGTGATTCCTGATGACATCAAATTTTTAGCGCCAAATGTCTTATCTCATCGTCTTATTCCCTCTGGTGGTAGAAATGCGAAAGTAATCGTTGCTCGTTTATTAAATACCGTGGCGGTAGAATAATTAAGCACTCTTGAATTAATTACTATAATAGGTCATGAAAATTGATTAAGGTTAAAAATGAATAAAAGAGCTTGGATTACCATTATTATTAGCTTTATTCTTAGCTGGAGTATCGTTATCGGCTGGAGTGCGTCTCGTAGTTTTGATTCTATGGCGATGGCATCTGTAGATAAAGCCACGGGAAATTTTAAAATTGGGGAAGATTTATATGTAGAAAATTGTGCAACTTGTCATATACCTATTCCACCGTCAGTTTTACCTCAAGAAACATGGCAAGAAATTTTAGAAACTCCCACAAATCATTATGGAACAAAAGTTGAGGGTTTGACTGGTTTTACTCAAAGATTAATGTGGCAATATTTACAAAATTATTCAAGACAATTATTAAAAGACGAAATTAAACCAAAATATATGGCACAATCTCGTTATTTTTTCGCACTTCATCCCCAAATAAATTTTTCTTCTACTATTACTATTAATAGCTGTATTGAATGTCATTCTCAAGGTCAAAATTTTGATTATAGTTACAACGAATAAGATATTAAAAATTATAATATTTTCAATACATTTTCAATTATTTTTGGAATTAATAAAAACTTTTTTTAGGGCAAAATTAGCAACAGGAATCAATCATTGATAAAAATAAATAGTTAAGGCTTAATATATACATTTATTTCTATCTTCTATTTCCTGAAAATTTGATGCTTTACTCAGCTATTAATCTGTTTATAATAGTTAACATAACTTTATAAAACATAACATTAATGATTATTGCTAAGGATTCCATTCATTATGTCAACGCCTTAGAAGGTAACTATTGGCAATGGCGCGAACAAAAAATATACTATGTACAAGCAGGAAATTGTGATGATGATAAACCAACTTTATTATTAGTACATGGTTTTGGTGCATCTACTGACCATTGGCGCAAAAATATTCATCAGTTACAAGAAAACTTTTCCGTGTGGGCTATTGATATGTTAGGATTTGGCAGATCTAGTAAACCGTCATGGGAATATACGGGTAATCTTTGGCGTGAACAACTAAACGACTTTATCACAGAAGTAATTAAGCAACCAACCATTATTGCTGGAAATTCTTTAGGTGGTTACGCTTGTTTATGTACGGCGGCGGAGTATCATCACAATGTTAAAGGGGTTATTTTACTTAATAGTGCTGGCCCTTTTTCTGATACTGTAACCAAAAAAACTACTTTTGTTCAAAAAATTAGCGGTTGGTTATTAAAACAAGATTGGATTACTTATCTTTTGTTTCAGCGATTACGCAACAAAAAAAATATTCGCAAAACTCTCGAAAAAGTCTATTTAGATTCTACTGCCATTACCGATCAATTAGTTGAAGATATTTATCGCCCTTCCTGTGATGATGGTGCATTA
>Ga0100381_1004393_pt1 | contig 11925 bp, 17 predicted proteins | sample CryGeymeta201505_FD_80416 | JGI IMG/M metagenome (GOLD analysis project Ga0100381, IMG submission 80416) | Groundwater microbial communities from Crystal Geyser aquifers in Utah, USA - Crystal Geyser metaG 2015-05 | ecosystem: Environmental > Aquatic > Deep subsurface > Groundwater | place: USA...
AATAAATGAACTTTCGGCCTAGATTCGGAAAAAAGATTAATAAATAGGACAAATTACAAATCTTAAATAGGTTTTCCAAGCTAGAACTAAAACACTCTAAGGATAAAAATAACAACTGACAAAACAGTTGAAGAAGCTAAACTCTGAATTTACTCAAATGAAGTTGCTTAAATAACATCTTGATTAACAATGTCAAAGTCAAGCTAACACTATCAAACAACATGAAGATTAAATTAAGGCAAATAAAACAAAAATAAATAGTTTAACTGTTTCCAAACAATAGCTTGAAAAAACCAAGAAGTCTCTTGAAGAAGCGAAAGCTAAATTGGAGAAACAACTATGGTAACAACAAAAGATAAATGTACAAAATACTAAAACAATTGAAGATCAATCATTTTAGCTTTCATAATGTGCAAAAAAAATCAACAATCAGATAGAAAATATAAAAAAGTTAGAAAATTAAGTTGGAAGTCTCAAATCACTAATCAATATATTATAGAATGACTTACGAGCCGCAAAAAGCTAACTGGCAACAGCTTCAAGATAACTTTCAACCTAAAAAGCAAATCATCGTGAGACAAAAACTATTCTCTAAAACAAGAATAAAACAATTGCAGGCCTAACTTATGATCTTGACAATGCTCATGGAGAGATTCGATAACTCAAAGTTTATAAGCACTCAGTCAATCTTCTGAATAAATAATTCTTTAGTGAATTTTCTTACTATATCAGCAATTAGTAGAAAAAATGCCTTGATGTTTAGGACCCTGAAACAAGCTTGAAATAAAACTTGAAATGGTTTAAAGACAGATACAATGAAGTCAAATTTTTCGGAGATAGTGAAGTTATTCCAAGAGAAAAAGTTAGCTTCCTCCTCAAGGAGCTTAAATCTTTTTCAACAAGTGCTGTCACTTCGACTAAGCTTCTATTCAAATTTGATCAAAGAGCCCCACTCAACTTCCATCACTTCATCGACGGCAAAGAACACCTCTTTATTGTTATCAAACTTATTAACAACATGATTATTGGAGGTTACTCTCAATATCCTCTCTAAAGGATGGACAAGGAAAGCATCAAAAGGAATGGACTAGGCAAAGGTTTTCTCCTCAATTTATCTTTCTAAAAAATTTTCCACATGAGGAAAGATGCCAAAAGCACAGTGCTGGAGTATGACGAATTTTTCTTCATATTTGGCAAGACTGAGCTTCGATTGAAGATCCAGGAGAAGAAATTCTTTTCGAATTTCGGTGTGACACAATGCGTATTTGATCCACAAGGTATGCGTCGAAATGAGTTTTTGGGCACTGAGAGCGAAAAGGAGAATGAGCTCGAGATAATTGGTTACGAGTTTTACCAGATAATGTTCAAGCCCTGATCCAAACAAGTCAATCATTTTATATCTAGAGCGGGGTATTAATATAACTTACAATAATATAATTATGTAGTCTAAGTCCAGAAGTTCCTCCTGGAAGAATAACACCAAGAACGATACTATCTACTCCCAATGCTTCGAAATCATCCCAGCTTAAGTTGTCTTCAAGGATATCGAAGTCAATCAGTACTATGAGATCACTGTCTAAATCAGAAACCTCACCAATCGAGCCAAACGTATTCGCTTCGGCAAGCCACAAAACTCTGATTTCAAAGTGATATACACAATGCAGCCAGAGATCGCACCTGGGCTTTCAACTACTGCCAAAATAAAATACGAATGCAAGTAGCTAAAAAACGAAACATAAATCATCAAAGTCATCAGCTAAGATGGCATCACTGTCGAGCTACCAGTTAGAGTGTATAAAATGGAAAGTCAAATTCTATTTTAACCTTTTATTGATATGGGATTTCTCAAAATAGGAAAAGAGCACCTTGAAAAGATCCCTATAAAAAATAACGGTAAAGCACCAGGAAACATTGAATTCACTCATGAACACGGAACAATGCTATCAGTCGAGCCTAAGCATTTGAAGATCAATCCTAGATAATAGACCTTCCTGACAGTGAAATACAAACCAACAGAAGCTGGTATTTTCAAAGGGTCGATCAAGCTTAAATCTTAATCAATCCTAGTTAAAGACTCGATTGATATTCATGCGACTTCAGTGGACCATTCAAGATACATCATCGACACTAAGAACAACCAAATAACTAACTTTGACTTTGGAACGATGTTTGTTGGAGAATAAAGCATTATTAAAGCTTTTGTGGTCAATAACAGTCCCAAAAGAATGGCCTACAAGACTGTCTTCAGAAAGGGATATCTTGTTGCACCTGAGGAATTCATTAATATTCAAACTCCAACTGAAATAGGAAACTAACAAAGTGAAAGAGTCATGTTCATGCAACCTGAAACTGCAGTCATCGAACCATTCCAAGAACTATAAGTTTCATTCTATTGCATCACCAAGGTCAATTATCGTGACAGAGTTTACACAAAGTCCTTTGCTTTGACAACTCCAGATCAATAAGGTGCCATCAACCACAAGAAAAATTCAAATTAGTTCAAACCTGAAAATATTTATGAGTACAGTGTGATGCTCACTTCAGAAGGAGATGATCCTATGATCATCCAACTTAAGGCTAATGCCATATGTCCTCAAATCAAGCTCGAAAAAGATCTCTTCAAATTTGGAGATTGTTCTGTAGGGGAAAGCCGTTCAGAAACCTTCACGATTGAAAACAAAAATCCAACTTCCAAAGTTGATGTATCTTTCCAAAAAATACCAAACTTTACAATTGTGCCAGCCCACAATATCCTTCGGCCCAATGAATCAGGAACATTTAAAATTATGTTTGAACCCAAGACAATTGGAAAAATTGATTCTGTTCAAAAACTCTACATCAACAATATTTATGATATTGACTTGAGGTTTTTTGGCATCGCTACCTCGGGTGAATCAAAGAGTCGAAAAAGAATAGAAAGCATAAAAGAAAGCCCCAATCTTGGCAACACTCAAAAAATGTAATTCAAAACCAGAAACAAAGCATTCAGTGTAGCTGAGAAAACTTTTGTCAGTGATATGAGAAAGTCAACTCATGAAGCTGAGTTGATGAAACTCGAGCTGAGTTCTTACAAACAGAACAAAGAAAAATTCAATAAGTTTTTGATTGACAGAAGAACAGAAAGAACTGACAAACAAAAGGAAGAAGCTCTTCAGAAAAAATGGTCTCTCTTCCAAACAAAGCTACAAGATTTAGGAGCTGGAGGCAAATACTAAGAAAAATATGATGAATAAGGAGTGCCTACCAATGCTCCTATCGATTATTAATTTGAAACAGGTATGATCGATACCAAAATTAAAAAGCAGATGATCGGAATGCCTCCCGCTAGATAAAGACTTTTTGTCACCAAGCATATTGCTGATTACTAACCACTGCCTGTTTCTCATTCCACGGCTGAGAAGTTTTCAAAAAATTCTAGGTAAGCACCAAAAAAAATACTCCCTGAAATTCCGACGAACTTCAATCATAAAAGATAGGTAGCATTAGAGCTTCCACCTGAATAACTTTCATGCATTGAAGTAGCTCTCAACTCTATCAACTTTGGATAGGTGTACATCAAAAGCAAAGAAAGTCGTTATTTCTGGGTGAAAAATGGCACAAAAAAGGCAATTTCGGTGGGCCTCAAAATAAATGATTCTGAGCTGTCTCAGTCTTATAAGAAAAATCAAGTTATTCCAAGTGGAGGTGAAGCTGGCTTTGAGGTAGCATTCTGCAAGGATACATTAGGTGACTTCAAAACTTCAATCAAATATGTCATCAACAATGTTCATGAATTTGAAATGCAGATCACAGCAAAAAGTGTACCTGTTGAGATTGACATTGACAAGACCAATCTAAAGTTTGAATTTGAACATAATTCGTTGGAGATGTCAACTGAGCAGTTCATCAATCTCTACAATAGCGGCAACAGTAATGCCTTCTTCAAGTTTGTCTTCAACAAAGATAGAATTTTTGCCCCGAAAATCATGGAAGGAACCCTTAAATCAAAATAAAAACTGGCTATTCCTATCTCCTTGACTGTTCCTGTGCCCACAAATAAAAAGAACGAGTATAACTATACCGAAAGGATAATCATGAAGGTTCTTGATGGCAATGAAATCACCCTTACCTGCTCCTACTCAGTCTCAGATCCGAAGTATAGTGTCAAATGTGAAATATTCAATCAATCACCGACCATCTGTGTTGGACATCACCTCGAATAATTTTTGGAGTTGAAAAATCAATCTAAATTCCCAATCGTTTTACATGTTGAAGGTAAGGGCATTCAAATAAGTGAAAAAATAAAGTTGAGCCCTGATGAAGTAAGAAAACTAAAAGTGAAATTTGTTGCCTCAGAAGTTGGAAAATTCAACTGTTCAATCATCATCACACCAAGAGGGGGACAAAAGAAAATTCTCTAAAATGCCATAAATGTGATTGAACCTATGATCGCCTTTAGCAAATAGGCTCTTGATATGGGTGTATTGGTTGTTCATGGAATCACTGGCAATCAAGAATTCACACTGGTCAACAAATCCCCAATCGAATTACCTTTGATCATTGATATTCGGCCGAAAAAGCTAAAAAATGAGAACCCTTAGTTCATCTAAAATTTAAAGCTGACTTTGCTTGATGATCAAGAACAACTAGAAGTGATTGGAATGACTCAGAAGACATAATAGAATGCCTATGACATTAAATTTTAGGGAGAAAATTTAGCAGGGCAGTAGATTGATGAAGATGAGTTTGACAATAGTTAATCAGATGAGGAGAACATTCCTGAGAAAAATGAGGAAGAAGAAAGAAGATACAGATTATATCTCAAACCTGAAAAAGTATATAAATTCAATGCTGAATTTTTCCCAAAATAAGCAGGAAAGTATGAAGTGTAGATTCCCATGTCAATAGAAAAATCAATCAAAGTAAATAATGTTCCTTGCATCAAGTGTGAAAGCATAAACCCTCAGTTTTTGTTCGAACCTTCTATCATAGACTTCAAAAGAAAAATAGTAACAAAGCCTGACAGATGTTATCCCAAGTTCATTAATGTGACCATCAGCAACATTGATCAAGAGGATGTCGATTGGTACTTGAATGATGAATAAATCAAAAAAGATGGTATCTTCAATATAGAAGTGACCAAAGGAACTCTGAAGTCAAAAGAGAAACTTGAATTCAAAGTGAGCTTCAATCCTTACATAGTAGGATAGTACAACCACAAATTACCTCTATACATCACGAGCAGTAAGCTTAAGGAACCGCTTAAATATGTTGATGTGGCCCTCATTGGAACTGCTAGTCTTCCCATGCTCTACTTCAACAAGCGATAGGTCATCATGCCTGTCGTTCCTCTCGATATCGAGACTACCTCTTCCTTCAGAGTGCTCAATGACGGCTATTAAAACTGTAACTTGAAATGTCAGTTCCTTGACGATGTAGCCAATATCGGAGTCAAACTCAACTATCCCGAAGGTCTCAACATCGGCATCACTAAACAGAAAATAAAAATATAGCTAAGTTGGAAGTTCAGTAAACCTATGAGTTTCTGCTTGAAGCTGGAATTTACTGATGACATGAACAGGACTTTCACGATTCCTGTCTCAGGTACAGCAGATAACTGTATCTTTACCAACTATACTTACTTCCTCAGAAATGAGAACAAATTCCATATCAAAACTGATGGACCTCTTCAACTGGTCTAAAATGCTGAACCACCACTTTCAGGAACATTGGTCAGGAAAGGTTCATCTCATTCTCTGAGATCAAATGTCACCAACAAATCAGTGCTGTCCTATCTTGGAGTATCACCAATTTCACCAGCTATTCTTTCAAATACAATCGATTACATCAACAGATACCTTAACTCTAACTTGCTCACCATTCCAATTTCTAACTTTCCAGGTTCCTTTATTGAAAACGATGGTGGGCCTCTATTTGAAATACTTTCCTTTGTCAGCAATAAAGGATCAAACTTCAGTTGGAAATTCACTGGAAATGAAAAGGGACTTCCCAAGGTCAAGAAACTGTATGAACAATACAACGAACTTATTAAAATGTTGAAGATTGAAGGAGCTCATCTGAATCACATCAGACCTGAATACCTTCTTTCTTTCACTGATCTCAACCTGTATCTTGGCAACTTGCCTCCTGAAAAAGCAAAGTTCTATATGCCATCTCTCCTGAAAATCAACTCTGGACTCTATAACTACCTTTCGATGGAGTCATGGATCACTCTGCTTTATCAAATTTTTAAAATTTATGTCCTGGCTAGAGTATCACCCAAAAACTTCAAACAACACTTGCCCAATATGCCTGAAGTGCCTCCTCACTACCTCCAATTCTCCAACTTTAGCTCAGTCTCAGAAAGTATTCTTTTCTTCTGGTGTGAGCAAGCGGTCGCAGAGGTTTTGCTTGAGGAGAGAAGATTGACTAACTTTGACAAAGATTTCAAAGATGGTACTGTAATTGGTGCTCTTTTACAGAAGTATGCCAACGTGATGGCTCTCAAAAAAATGAAAATGCTATGTTCAACTGATGAAGACTACAAGGAAAATGCTTCCATTTTATGTGAACATTTGGCATAAATTGGCCTTCAAAATCATATTTCTCCCAAAGATATATATTCTCCTCTGCAAAGATAAATGCTTTTGTTTGTTCTTCACCTCTACGTCTATTTGCCCTTCTACACTCCAAAACAAGAACCGATCATCTTCCGCTGTATTCTTGGATAATAGGTCACAAGATCCATCGAGTTGAGCAATCCTTCAAATAAACCGGTCAGTTATATGGTCAAGTACGAAGGCTGTGATGATTTCAAGATCGTCAATAGTGATCCTTTCAGAATTGAGCCCAAACAAACCTATAAATTTGAGGTAAGGTTTGTGTCAAGATTGAGCACTCCAGTGAAGGGAAGGATCATGTTTATCAACTTGAAGGAAAAAAGTCTGACAGCTGCTGCTTTGGTGTTTGAACTTAAATCATAAATAACAGGAAGAGTCAGCGATAGAATATGGAATGTTTCAGGGCTACTTTATGAACAAATCTAATTTCCAATTGAAGTAGCGAATAAATTCACCAGTACTGAGATGGTAGACTTCCAGATTACATATCAAACAGAGTACATATTTGAGAGCAAATACCTCAAGGGAAAGAACGCAGCTCCCCCTTTACCGAAAAATATGCAAGTTCAGACTATTTACGGAAAGGGTGAAAACATCAAGATTCGCAAAAATGGAACAGCAACTCTTACTCTTAATTACGTTCCTATGAGCATGTTTACCACAAGAACAACAATTTTCTTTGTCAATGATGTGGTGGGATAGTTCCAACATGAAATTATCGCCTCAGTCGAACCCCCAGCCATAGCTTCTGAAATAAGACCAAACATGACCCTCAGTGTTGATCAAATTGCAAATTGGGACTATCAACTCAATCCAAAAAATGACATGATTACGAGAGCTAAGAAAGCAGTTGAAAATTTGAAAAAGACAAAGAAAGGACAGCAGCAACCAAAAGACCAAAAAAATAATGTTATTGAAGCTGCCACTCCCTAAATTTTTTTTGTTTAGATTGGAGCAAATCCCTACATCACTGCAAAGGAAACCATCACAATTGTTGATAAACCTGCTGAAAAAGCTTAAAAATCAAAGTAAGCTAAAGAACCAAGTCCTGAGAGACAGAGAAGAGACTCTTTAAGATAATAAACTATTCATGCTGAGAACAAAATACCTTTCTCAATTATATGCAAAAACCCAGTCTATGAGTTCACAACTTATGTCCTCGTCAGCAACAAATCAAAGACTGATGTCAGAAGATACAGAGTCATCTTTACCATTCAGCCCAAACCTCTGAAAGCTATTCTCTAGATGAATGTTCCAGCCAGAAGCGAGGTCACTCAAAATTTGCCTATCGTCAACAATACAGAGAGGGATTGGAATATAAAGATCACTTGGGCTCCTGATCAGTCAAAGAATGGAAGTTACTTCGTCATCAATTCAGCCTACTCTTCATCTTTCCCGGTCAAGAGAAACAGTATTGGAAATTTCCCCATAACCTTCAAACCAAAATGGGCCTATCAAGCTGAAGCCAAACTTACCATGAGCAATCCTCTGACTCTTGATCACTTTGAGTATCAGATTATTGGTAATGGATAATAACCTCTTGCCGAATAGCACATCTAGATAAAATGCTAGGCGAAACAGAAAATAAAAAAAGAGATTATCGTCAAAAATCCCTATCAAGAGAAACCTATTACTCTGAAGGTAGAAACTGATATTCTTAACTGTGAAAGTCCCAAAAAACTAACCATTCCTTCAGGAGGTAAATAAAAGTTCGAGTTCACAGTTCAGCCCATGCTTTGCGGTGAGTATACAGGCAGCATCACTTTCTTTTAGGAAGAAGGCCCTCAATATATTTGGTATACTGTCTCAATTGTCACCAACTATCCAGTAGCTCTCAAGACATTGGACATGGAAAGTGAAGTAAGAAAAAGACATGTTCAACAAATTGAAGTACCTTACAGTGGTAGCACTGAAAATAGCTATCAGGTTATAATCAATGGAATTGGACTCAATGGATATTCTACACTTCAATTGAAACCCAACAGCAAAAATTACTATCAGCTGTAATACCTTCCTTTGTAGGTGGGTTAATAGAAGGGTAGCTTGTGCTTCATCAATCCTTAAATAGGTGAAATTTTGTATTAATTTAACTTGAGATGCCATCCTAAACCTCCAGTCATCATGAACAACATCAAATCTCCTTTGGGAGTGTCCACTTCTATCTAAGTTGAGCTCTAAAATCCAACAAATAGCAAAGCTGTTGTAAAAGTCATCAATACCAACCCTGAACAATTTGCTCTCAAAGCTAATTTAATCAAACTGGGCCCTGAATAAACAAGAAAGGTGGAAATTGAATATATTCCTGCCAGTTTGGACAATGTTGAGAGTGCAAGTATCAGATTTGTCTCAAAATAAATTGGAGACTGGGAGTACGAGCTTTCTGGGATGGGTCTGTCTCCTGTTCCTTTCCCTCACTACACTGTTCTGAATGGATTGATGGAGGAGCACTCTGATTCTGTCAAGTTCAGAAATCCATTTAAATACGACATTGCTGTAGGCGTCAAGATGCTTTACAACAGTAAAGCTGATGAAAAAGTTTTCAGGTTACTCAATACATCCAAATCAAAATTTGACATTGAATCATTTTCAACGCTCTAGATTCCTTTCTCCTTTATTCCCAATGCTTGTAGAATGTACGAATGCAAAATTTTGGTGATGATCAGTTAGAAGATATTTTGGACTTTCCCTATCAAAGGAATCACTGAGATCAATGAAGGAAAAACTATCGCTACTCTGTGTACCCAATGCAGAACCTCAACTTCATAATTCGCACAAATTACCTTGGAAGGCATCTAAAACTTCAAGCAAAACAATTAGTATAATTTCAAACTTGAAAATGTGCCTCACAATTATCAAAATCTAATTGACAGGTTCTTGATTATATAGAGTCCCAAAAATAGTCTCTCGCATGCTAATGATGCCCTTTAATTTGAGTTCCACTTCAAACCCATGAAACCTGGCAAGGCTGTGTTTGACTTTGTGATCGTCAGACAGGAAGGAGCCAGATGGAGGTATAGAATTATATTGGAGGGCACTGAGCCTGAACCTGATGATATTATCGATATCGAATCCAATCTGCTTGTAACCTCAACTATTAGCTTCAAAATGACTAACACTGACAAGTCAGTTGCTCCCTTCAAGGCTAAATTCACTTCCGACTCAGGTATATTTCTAGTTATTCAGCTCATTAATTTTCGATTGAACCTAAAGAAGGTCAGCTCGCCAAGTACGGAAGCAAAGGCACCAACTTCTTCGTAGCTTTCACACCAGTTGAGTACGGCAAAGAGAAGAAGGGCAAGCTAGTTATTGAAACTGCTGAGATGTATTGGTGCTACCTGGTGAGAGGCAGCCTTCCAAAATACATTCCTCCCTCAAAGCAGGAAGCCGGCAGTCGTACCAGAATTCAATCCTAGAAGAAGTGATGGTTGTAGTATTTATGATCCATGAATATACTATCATTTTAGCAACTCGATGACCTGCTTAATGCCACCCACCATGTTCATGATATCGTCCATCAGCTAATTTCGATAAACCGCCTCGATCTTCAACTTGCCGCAGCACTGCATGCACTCCTTCTGATATCCTTTCTTGCAGCCTAAGCAGTAGTTATGACCGCAAGGGATAATGGTCACTGGATTTTGAAGCTAATGACCGAAAGGGCATTGGATTTGTGGGACTATTGTGTAATATATGTTCTGAAGAGTCTGACCTTTCTGCTTCAAATTGCCAATTTTGTCTTCCAGCTGCCTCAGCTTTTCCTTTTCCTTCATGTTGTCGCCAAAGTTGTTCTCGAGTTATCTAATTTTCTGGGTCAATTTTTAAATTTTAATTTCCTTTTTGCTGTTTTGCTTGTTTGCTTAGTCTAACTGATTTTCAATCTTGTTAAATTTACTCTTGAGTTAGCTATGATCCTTTCTGAGTTGAGACTCTTCCTTCTCCTTGTCTCTAAGCTTGCTATCCTCTGACTTCAACTCATTTTGAAGTTACTCATGTTTCTCCTTTAGAGATATGCATTTGTTCTCAAGGGAAGAAATGGTACTTGTTAGCTTGGTTTGGTGCATCTTCATCGCTGCTATTTCTTAGTTAAGTTTTTCTACTTTTCTCTAGCTGGCATTTCTCTGGCTGATCTATCTATTTTTGTCTTGGTGGAGCTCGTTAAGAGTTTGCTTCAGATTGCCGATAGTGACATCTTTCATGAGAATTTGTCCATTCAGCTCTTCCTCTTTGGCCTTCAGAACTTAGAAATTGCAAGCTTTATCCTTCTGCTTATTCATTTCCTTTTATTTCTATGCAATTGTACCCTTTAAATCACTGATCGTCTCTTCATGGTTGACCAGCTTGTTCCTGAGGGAGATGATAGTTTTTACATTTTACTCATGCTTACTAACGATAGCTTTGTATGATTAATTGTCTTTCTAGAGGTCTGTTAACTTCTTATTGAGTTATTCGATTCTAGGATTAAAGAGTGTAGTACTTGGAGTTTTTGACTCTCAGAATTTTATTGGTTCTTTCGATTTATTCTCTTAGCAATTTGTTTTTCCTTTCCTAGTTTACAGATATCTATTTTTATCTCTGAAGCTGCTCCTTTAGATTGATAAAATTCAGCCCTAGTTCTTCGATGATCTGGTTATTCTTGGCAATCTCACTCTGATGAACCTCTAATTTTTAATCGATATTCTTGATCTTTTAGTTCTTGTTCTTAATATATCTAATCGTACCTCCATGAAGTTGGCAACGTCAATCTGCTTTGTGCTTCTGTTTTTGATCTCCTTGGCACTATTGATAAGGTCCTTACTAGCAGAGTGGGACAAAATAGTTGTATGTCGCTTCACGTTTTTCATATCTCGGAATATCATGTTGGATGACTTGATCATTTTCTATAAGCTTAGAAAAAAGAATATACATCCAAAACAACAATAGCATGGTCTAAAACAATACACAAACAAATGTAATGCTCAATTCAGCAGCAATTCTTCTTCTTGGCCTTCTCGCCAGTTACTAGAGGTTTAGAATAGGTGAAAGAACGGGTTTGAATGGGCACCTCGTCACTCAATATCTGGGTCTTTATTGTTCGAGCCATGTAGTCAAAGGTCTCAGCTATGTTCTTGTTTTCCTTGGCGCTCACCTCAAAGAAAGAAACTCCAAATTGGTCGGCCATAGCCTTCCCTTGATCATAAGTGACCTTCCTGTCGGCATCTGATACATCGCATTTATTAGCCACCAGTATCTTGACTACATTTTAACTCGCGTGCATCTTGATTTGTTTGAGCCAGTTTTCCATGGCATGGAAGGAATTTAGGTCACTTACTGAGTAGGTCATGACTAT
>Ga0100381_1004423_pt1 | contig 11871 bp, 19 predicted proteins | sample CryGeymeta201505_FD_80416 | JGI IMG/M metagenome (GOLD analysis project Ga0100381, IMG submission 80416) | Groundwater microbial communities from Crystal Geyser aquifers in Utah, USA - Crystal Geyser metaG 2015-05 | ecosystem: Environmental > Aquatic > Deep subsurface > Groundwater | place: USA...
AAAAGCTGTATTCGTCATCATGCTCGACTTCACTGCACCTTGGCAGTTTATCAGCGAGTTCGAAAAATGGATCAAGTTCATCAATTAGTTGCAGCAGAGAGCAAAATTAACCATTGGCTAACTTTAGTAAATGGCACAAAACAGTACCCTTAATAATATGCAGCCGTGGAATACTATAAACAGTTCAAAGAGCCGCAGTTTGACGAAAATGGCAAATTAAAAACCCACTTGGCATACGAACGAGAGGAATAGGAGGAGCAATTGTCTCTACCTTTGCCTGAAGGAGTACTGGAACATAATGTCAGAGTACCCTTGGTGGTTTGCGTCAACAAATGCGATCTTCAGAGCCAGGTTTTACGTGAGGAGTCTACAACTAAAATATTCGTCATTCTATTCCACCTTCGCTCGCTTTGTGTCAAATGTAACCTTTAAAATATTTTCAGATGGTGCTGCTTTGGTATACACTTCGCTTCGAAACAACTCCAACCTCAGCCTCCTCTATGAGTACATTCTTCACAGAGCCTACGAATTTCCTTTGAGGTTTAAGTCTGAAGCAGTCAACGAAGAGGCTATCTTCATTCCTTTCGGCTATGATAAACCGACTCTTATTGCTGACTCTTTTGTCAAGATCGATGTCACTAAACCTTATAATGAGGTCATTCCTCAACCCGCTACCAAGAAAAATAACAAAGAGTAGATAATGATTGACGAGGATTCGAAGTTCTTTGAGAAGTACATAAGCATGGCCCAAAATGCCACTTCAACTGCACCATCTGCTCCCTCAGAAAAATAAATCTAGAAGCCCAATCAAAATCAGAGGAAGCAGGAGGAAGTCACCGACTTTTTCAAGAATTTATTGACCGGTGGCTCATCTAGACGTGAGACTGCCACGACAGGCAGGACAGCTGAGCAGAGCCAGAGGTTGTTGAATGCTGAGCGAGAGCTGATGAGGCATACCACTAACATTTTGGAGAAGAAGGGACAGTAAGAATGATGGTCATATTGAGCTATAGAATATTCACAAATACACATCGAAATTATGATTGTTCCTTATGATTGTAAGAAGTAATGAAAAATATCAATAATCATGGTTCACGCCTGATCCGAACATGTCTAGCCCTTTCCAATACTTCAATTGCCTCGCTGACAGTCCACCTTCTCCCTTCTGGCAACTCTCTCAGTAACAACTAGCAACGTTCTCGATCATGAATGACCCTCAAGGCAACTTTTTGCATTTCCTCAGAAGTCAACATATCGACTCGATCAGGCAACCGTCCAATTTCCCTTACGATATCTTCTACTCTCATCAGATGCTTTTTCAGCTAGTAGTCTAACAGTTCATTGATGAGGCGTTTACATGACAATTTTGAACTGGAATCATTTACTCTTGAGAAAGCGAGTTAACTCAAAATCATCTGGAGAGTTCTAACTTATCCTGATTTGTATATGTTGGAGAGAAGAGTCTCAACATCGACTTCTGTCAGGTAGAAATCATTTTTGTCATCTAGAGTCTTCCCCTCAAACATTTTATCAAGCTAATGATGGCCTCTGCCATATCGTTAGTTGAGATACCTCTTGATGCATTTGATGACCTGTCCTAGAAACATTCTTTCTTCTTGGATGTACCCCTCATCACATTCCTGGTCAATGACAGCCTGGAAAAGCACGAAGATGTGCTTCTCCTGATTTTTGGCCAAAAAGGCAAGAGTATCCCTAAAAGAAGCCTAGTTTTGCTAGGCCAAAGGTTTGCCGTATTTCATAGTGAAATATGTCCTCAGGTAATCTGACATTGGAGCTTTGTGGTCATGGAGACCTTCCGTTTTACGTTTGGATTAGATGATTTAATTGATTTAGTCTTCGTAGGAGCGAGTGATGATTTTTTTGCGAGGACTGCCCCTTTCGGTGCTGGTGGATCTGTACTGTCCAGCCTGCTTGATTGGGGATTTTGAGGTTGAGTAAAAGTCGACTTTTTGCTTGGCGTTGCTGATCATTTTAGAGTACAGTTTGGAATTCTAATCCTCTACTTCTCTGATTCTTTCTTCTAAATCCAGCATGTACTCCCTTTTTACTCCAAGGTCCCTCCTCAAATTGACAATGATTTTGTCCTTCTCCGCATCGAGCACCTCAGCTCTGCTCATTCGTTCTCTATGAATGATTCTCTACAAAGAATGAGTCTGAGCTTGTATATTCTGATGCAAGTACTGCATGGTCATAGCGATCTATTCACCTCCAGGCAAGATAGCCATAAGTCCATTGGCCTTATCCCACACATAAAACTCGAGAGCAAGCTTGCATCTAGCAATGGCTGTATCCCTCATGACTGCATCTTGTTGATAAATGGCTAGCAGTTGTGCCAGTTATTTGAATTATTGCTGCAGAACCCGGGAGAACTATTGCGTGAGGGACCCCTGTTTGTCAAGCAAGGATAGTTTGTTGAGTGCGTCGACTTATTTGGAAAGAGTAAGGAGATACTAAGGTGAAATTTCAACAGTTTCATTGAGAGTTAGCTACATGATTGTATTCAAGCTTGACTCAGGACAGTTGTTATTTATGTTATAAAGAGTGGGTAATTAGCTCAGCTGAGTCAGAAATTTATTGAAGGAAAATAAAATGGATGAGATGAAAACAAAAGACGAAAGATCAAAATAGGTGGCATCACGATGACGAGTTGTCTATTTTTCTATTCAAATAGATAAAATATTTATAGGCAATAGGCAAATATGGCAAGGACTGAGCTGACAAGGTTGACCACCTGGCGTCGACCATTCCCAAGATTGTTTCCTTATGGGTACCTGCATTATTACCAAGACAGGTCATCGATCTTGCCACTCATGGCAACCCTTCTCCTCCTTGAGATACCCACACTCACCCTTGTAGGTGATCTGCTCAAGAGACAGCTTCTTCCAGCCATTGTACCTATCCTCATTTTTCTGGCCAACATAATCACCGTTATTTTGCTGGGAGTCTGCACTTTTAAAGACCCAGGCATTCTCCCTCAAAATGTCAATAATTACTAGTGGGACGAATAACTTCTCGATTTACCTGCAACAAACCACAACACAATAGAAGATCGAAATTGGCTGATGACCAGCGCTAACCTATCAGTCCACATAAAATACTGCATCTAATGTCATATCTATAGACCTCTCAGAACCATTCACTGTCGGACTTGCAACCACTGCGTTGAGAGATATGACCATCACTGCCCATGGCTTGGTGTGTGCATCGGAAAGTACAATTATCCTTTCTTCATGGCTTTTCTGAGCAGTTTAACCGTCATGCTTGCACTGGTTGTTGCAGCCACGATTGCTGTGGTAGCTGAGCAAGCTCCAGCAGATGTCAAAGTGACATACTATCTTCTTGAAATAGTTGTGGGGGCTATTGCAGGAGGATTTGAAATTGGATTATTGCGTCTATTGCTCTATCATTTGGAACTGACTTATAGCCGATTGACAACAAATGAAGATCTGAAAGGCACCTATGGGCCGGTGAGCAATGAGGTCCCTTTCGGAAGATGCCAACCTGTACATCCACCTCTAGTACATGAGTAATTCATGATGGTGAAAGGCTAGGAAGTATAGATGAGTTTAGGAGAGGATCGATACTATAGAGGATCTGTTGAGCCGGGCAGAAGATATTCTACTTTAGCATCAGGAAGGGAAAGCGTGCTTAATTCCTTAGTTTAAGGGCAACTCTGATCTATTTTTATGGTATTTGACCGGCTACTCGTATACTTGAAGCACCGATGATTCTATTTAATAGCTGATCTGCTTCGACTTCATTTAAAGTTGTGATGCTATGAAAAGAGGTGGTTCTTAACCTGCATTTATTTCTGTATAAAGGGGAGCCGCCATATAGTGCTTTTACATTGATAATTTTGCGCAGAAGTCCATGAGTGAGACTGTGGCCCGACGCACTACCCGCGAAAAAAAGCCCTCAAGACAATACTGGTACGACGTACACATTCCCTCGACTCAGGAGCAGGACTACAGTAACATCGTCACCTCCAAAACTCAAGAGCAAAAAGTAAACCATGGCTTACCTCAGGAGAGAAGCAAAGTCGATGAGAGCACCCTGATAGCTAGACTATTCGCTAAATTCGTCAACTCCAGCAACACCAGTAAGGGATAGACTAGCTAGAATCACGCAATTGTGCCGAGGGTCATGCCAACCAACTGCCAAACACTGCGTATACACCCAATAGCCAGGGAGAGCGAAGCGCCCCCTCTCAAGCCAGGAAAGATCACTCGAGGGTCAAAACCGAACATCCTGCTGACCAAAGAGTAGCTCGAAGCACTACTCAGCTGGACAGCAGCAACGGGCTCAAAAATGAGTCCAAAAATCGCAATGGCAAGAATGGCAAAAGCACACAGGTTTTATCGACCTCCCTGGAGACGGACCTAAGCTACCACACAGCTCTTAATGAGCATGTAAAGAATGCCTACCCGAACATCAACTCTCTGAGTCCCGACATGCTGCGATAATTGTCTATACCGACATAAATATTAAGTAAACCGGCGGTTGTTCGTCCGAAGAGCAAGGAGGAGAAGAAGGCAGCGAAGGTGAAAGAGGAGAACAAACCCTTCAAGAGGCAGAGTTACCATGTGGCAATTGCCTACCATATACACTTGAAACAAGTCAAAGGCAATAGAACAGTTGAATATGTCGACCCAACCTTCCCCGCCAAGAAATTGCGAGAATAAGAGGCCAAAAGAGCCTGATGATCCTGCTGTCTTTTTGAAGATATAGAAACTCTTAACATTATCCTATTGCCTCCTGACCTAAATAATATAATAGAGAGTTTAAGTCATGAATTATCGATAAGAAGACAGCAGACCTTGCAACGAATAACTTAGACAAAAAGATATCGCATATCGTTGGGCAATGCCCGAACCTATTCTTTTGGATCAAAAATAGCAAGCTGAACTAGGGCCTTGTTGGACCTATGGATTAAGTATTAAGCAAAGAAGAGAATATCTCTATCGATTTTCATGCGTTAAAATGCATGAGGAAAAAATTGATCGCAGCCGATGGGGGATTCCTGAAAGTGGAACTTATGGTAGTTTTGGTGGTATTCAGAGTGGGGAAAGTTCAGGATGATTAACAAAAAATAAGAGAAAAATATGACACCTTGTGGACCTTTATTGAGTGGTAGAGAAATTTAGACTTTAGATGGCCCTTTTTTTGATAATCTGAAGGAGAAAGGTATTAACGATTAGGCTTTATGTATATTGTCTGAGCAAGGAATCACCTCATCAACAATGCTAAGCTCCTGTTCACAATAGTCCCTAGCGATTGTTGGAATTCGTTTATCTGATGTTCTCAAGCTAAAAAATATCTGAGCTCATCGTTGCTGAGGAAAGTTCGTGATATTTTTTGACTTCAATCAGCCAGATCTAAACTTTATAACTTTCTATTAATGACGACAATATCACCATCTGGAATCCACAAAGACCTCCTCTAGCAAATAAAGCAACTGTTCAACAACAGAAGCAAACACTTACTCTGGGTACCAGTCGCAACTTTCATTTTCGGAGGAGTTGCAGCCTTGATACAATATTTTTTATCAAAAAGTCCAAAATATTCAGTTTCTGAACCTTGTACGATATGTTACTCACAGAATCGAGCAGTACTGACAGAGCCATGTAAGCATTTAGTGATGTGCAGTAATTGTGCTTGGATGGTGAGGACTTGTCCTTTTTGTCGGGTACCCATTGCAGAGAGAATGCCTATTGCTAGATTTCTCAACGAGTGATATTGTATTCAACTATATTGAGTTTAAGACAGAGTAAAATGAATTATCAGTAGTAGGGACTGAAGACTGCTCTTCTGGCCATCTTATCATAAGCTTTGGCTGCTTCACGTCTTCTCAAAATGTCGGCCTTCTTATCTACCGGCTTCTTCTTGCGTTGAGGAACAGGCTTTTACTCTTTGGGCAAAGGAGCCTTGAATTGTTTGACATCTACTTCAAAACAAACACCTCCTCTATTTTTGTGAAACTGGCTGTTATTTTTTGGATTTGTTGGAAAGTTCCTCTCGGGAAGGTGTTATTGATGCTATGATTAAGACGGAGATTCAGATTAGCTTGATGAATACGGTTTTATTTGAAGGGGAGGATAGTCCTTGAGCCTTGAGTTAAAAGTTATCACATTTGTTTATCTAGTTGGTAAAGGACGTTGAATGTTAGTGGAACTGAATTTACCTGAAAATTGACCCTCATCTTCTATCTTTTCATCTTATTATTCTAATTCATACTCATGTTTATATCCTTTGGCAATAGTTCCCTTTCTTTCATAGTCAATTTATTATTCATCTTCCGAATCACTCCTTTGAATATTTTGCTGAGGGATTGCGGCTACTTTGATCTCTTACTAACAATCAGAGCTAGTCTCACTCCAGCTATCCTCTTCGAACTTTTTCTGCATTTTCTCATAGCTTCTAGCCCGCTGCTGACATTCGGGTTCTTTCCTGGTCTTAAGTTCTCTGAGTACTTCGTCCAATTGTTCTATTTTATTTCGAATGTTGCCGATGTTTTCTTGAAGAACAGCATTCTCCTTCGGTTGAGGATTGTTGTGAGCTGCTACTTTCTGTTGAAGACGACTATGCAAATGATCGGCTTTCACGCGATCTGCTAGATTACTGACAGTTTGAGCTTTTTGCAGCTGACGTTGAGGAAGAGGTGGTCTTGATGGACTTTTTCTGGTTTTTGATAAAATTTGGCCAAGCTCAGGTTCTTATTATTATTCGAACTTGTAGGGACTAAACTCCTCATCATCAGGCTGAGGTCGCATTCGGAAGTAGCTGAACTCTGAAGGTTCCTGCTGAAGTGCAGGCATACGTTGAGTGCTGTTATATGTCTTAATGAAGCCAGCTTGCCGAGGCATGATCTATAAAATAATTTAAAAATCATCATTTTTCCAACTGCTTCTCCACCCTCCCCACCATATCAGATAACACCTCCATTACTTACGACTCAATTTTGATCCTTTCTATTGCCAGGCTACGGCTTGACTCGGCTGAACTGGTCCCTCTTTTCTGGAAATATTTCATCAGCTCATTCAATTATTGGGCCTTCATCATTGCTCTGAGTCATGAAAGATATACTCGTAGATCTCATTGCGCTCAATTTATGTTTTTTAGTCGAAAAGCTGATTGAGGAAGCGATTGATATCTTTGAAATCAAGGCGGACGTTGAACTAAGGTGATTTTTAACCCTTGACGATGAGAATTTTAGGCATGGCTCGAAAGTAGGCATCAAGAAAGAAAAAAAACTAGTTTCTGTTGATTCTTCCAGCGTTTTCGAAGCCAAATACATCTACAATAGTTTTCAGATATGTTTCGTAGGATCCTTTCGAGAGAGCCAGACAGGACACGTACAATTCGGCAGCATCGATTCTTGCATAAATTATCATTTTACCTGCCAAAGCCACGACTATCAAATACTTTGAATACTTGCCTTAGCAAAGCTTTATTCTTTGATATTGACTCCATCGAGTCTACATTGGGAAATACTAAGGGCAAAGGCGAAGACTTGTTTTTACTTAGTTTGTTGATGACCTGCTTGAAGGTCTATAGATACCCTACAATAAGCCATGATGTTACACCCACCACAAAGGTTGGTAAGTGGACCGACGACGCAGATGGGTTCATTCAGTTTTTTGAAGAAACGTTAAGCATAGTAATGCTGAGCTCTAGGCTTCACCACTTCTTTACCATCCATTTTTCTATTTTGTATGTTGCGATTATTATTTTGAATAGACAAAATTAAGCAAAAATTATTATTACCTGTAAAAATACGATCATTTTTTGAGGGCCTTGATCATGTTAAGAGCCTTATTTGTTCTCTATTTAGCTTGCCTAATTCTATCTTCTAACTTTTTACTACCAACTGAAGCATCAAGACTGGCTCGATGCCTACTCTCCAACTGTTATAACCTTGAATTAGATTCGGTATGCATAGCATTAGTGAAATTTGTCTAGCCAGTTTCTTTTCTATTCTTGTCACTAGAATGCTCCTCAGAGGAGACGTTCCATTCCTCCTGTTTTTAGTATTATTCACCTTAGCATTCTTAATCTTGTTATTTTTTTGCCTTTTTTGCGAAGTAATCGAACAAATCTTCTTCTTTGGCGTTTGGATCAACACCGAACAGATCAGTCGGACTGCCCTCAACTTAATATTCTCTGAATGTTGTGATTTTGACCTTATAGGAATCTTTCCTCTTTCTCTTCTCGTTTGGATTATTGGTCTGCTCAAGTTCTATTCTGATGGATTTCGACTGAGAAATACCTACACCTTCCTCCTCAGGTTGAGGCTGTGATGGGAAGGAAGGATACGAATGAGGAAGATCAGGTTCTGTTGCCATTTGCTGATAACTATACTTATGATAGCGGCTGCTTCTGATGCTTTCGCCTCTTTATGGCCTCTATCCAAACTTAGGATGGTCTGAGTCAAGATCAAAGCCTCCTGTGCTCATTTTTCTTTTCCTGTAGTCATTAGATTCCTTGAAGGTTCGGGTTTGCCTCAACCGTGAAGAAAAATCCGAATCCAGTTTTGGAATACTTCGAACTCGTGTCTTCATAGTTTCTGATGGTGGCTGAAGGAAAGGTTGTTCTGATTATCTCTACATTTTTCTTGCCTTTGCTGAGACACTCTGATGTAAGAATGGCTGTTGATTGTCAAGATGACTCAAAATATTCTGCAGTTCCCTGTTTATTGTTTCTTTTGCATGTCCGTAAGTGACGATCAGTTGGATTTCTGGCTTGATACCCATTTTTGAATTGGGACTCACATATAATTTTAGTTTTTCATCGTGGCTAATTCCGAGAGTCTAGAGAGAGAGATCTGTTTCTATGCGCATTTTGGCGAGGTAACTAATGAGCATGGTGAGCTCATATGCCATTTTTTTGACGAGTAAGCTTTTGGTCATTTTCCAGATGTCATTAGGCTGTATTTGTTTTTTGTTGCGCAGATAAGATTCTACTGAATGAGGAACGAACTCATACATATAGCTGAGTGTAAGGTTGTGCTAGGCGATACCGTTCAATCTGATGATAGAGGGGTTCGTCACCATTTCTGATTTTTTTATCATTTGCTGCTTCTTCTACTTGAGGGTGCTTTCTGATGTGAATTTATGCTGTTCCTGCACTTTTGGCGGATTCAAGCAAGGTCCGTAACCGAAGGGATACTTCCCCTTGACGACCTACAATGTCAACTATTCCTCCATGTTATTAAATATTTATATTATAGACATCCCTCTCTGCCCTTCAGCAATTAATCCTATACCAATATAGCATAAATCAAACAAATCGATCAGATATGAGCACTCGTGGTGAGGGTCATGGTCGACAAGCTGCAAGCCAATCCGATGAAAAATATCTGCAGTCCCACCAAATAATAACAAATGTCGTAGAAAGAAGGTGAGTGCTTGTTGTAGCTTTGGGAGAAGGTCATGGCGATCCAGATCAAAACTCCTGCCAGCCAGTAGATATTTCCGTTGAAGGTGAAATTTGTGCTGAGAGTGGATGTGGGTGCACTTGAGGATGGGTAGAGAGGATTGGCGATGCCATAAAGATTAGTGGCAGTTAGAGCATATATATAGCTCATGAATGATTTGGAGACAACAAGCATGCCTCCGACTCCACAAACAGGCATGTAGCTAAGAGCATATCCCAGGTAGTATGCAACTCCCCAGCCAGGTAAGGCAGGTGGATTAGCCACTACTTTCTCCCACTTCCTCATGATGTGGTTGACAAACACATTTCTAAAGATAAAATAGGCCAAAAGATAATAGAACTCGACTTATGTATAGCCAACCAATAACACCATTCCTGCTCCATACCCGACTAACATGTAGTGGATGGCAGATTGAAGTCCTTTGACCTGCCACTCCACTTTATTTCCGAGAAAGAGAGTGAGTGAGTAGAGAAGAAGGTCGAATGCTGGGTAGATGTAGAATACCATGTAAAGGACGGTCATGTTGGAACTGATGTTGGAGTAGTAGATGGAATATAATTTAGGTAGGAAGAGGGAGTAGCAGCAATAGAGAAAGGCTATCAGCAGAAGTGGAATCAGCACGTTGGCTAAGGCCTCTTTAGTCCGATCCAGATTATAGTTGTTGATCAGCACTACAACCGTCGCCAGCAGCACAAATAAACCATAATAGATCCATTCCCCATGAATACTTTCAGCGAAGATCGTCAGCAAGATATCTCCAGCTAGACAAAGCACCACCATTATAGCAAAGGAACCGATCCTCAATCCTTTGCTGCTCTGCTCTGCTGTCAAATGCAGTATATAGATGCATAAAGGTCCTTTCCATAATAGCCAGGAGTAAATGAGACTCATGGCAATTGCAAGAGTGTCGGTGGGATCAGCTGTTCCGAAGATGGTGCGAGAGTCAGAATAGGTGGTGGTATCGACGTATGAAGAGACGGTTGTGAGGTTGTAATAATAGTAGGAGTACTGTCGACCCACAGCGAAGTAGTCAATGGCCCAGACAGCGATGAAGATGGCAAGGGCAATTATAAAAAAGGCCCAATGCAAGAGGTACCCTTTCATGGAAGGCAGTTAGTTCTATCCTTTAGCTGCCTATTTGTGGTTAGTTGAATGCGAGTAGATTTAAGCAGGTTGGTTGTAGTCCCGCATTTATATTTCCTGAGGTTTATTCTAGCTGATGTATCCCTGAGGTTGATAAGTGTCACCTTTTCCCTGCATAGGTTATCTCAATCTGATAAATTTCAATATTATAGACTGTAACTAATGAAAATACAGTCATCTAGAGCATAAAACAATAGACAGAAGATATTGTCATTTTTTTCTGATTTTAATTCATTTTCTGACGGTTATTGTAACCTTCAGGGAATTACCTCAAGTTCACTTCCATAATATAAGTTGATGAGTAGATTACTCAAGAAGATATTGGTCGCCAACAGAGGCTAAATCGCCTGCAGAATCATCCGCACTGCCAAAAGGTATACCTTCCCTTCATCCTAGATTAGGAGTCGAGACAGTTGCTATTTACTCGGATATTGATCGGCACTCAAAATTCGTCGATATGGCTGACCGGGCCTATCGAGTTGGACCTAACCCTTCAAGTAAATAATATCAATATACAGCTCAGAGTTACCTCAATAGAGATAAAATTATGCAGATCGCTCTCGAGAGCCAATGTGAGGCTCTGCATCCCGGCTTTGGCTTTCTCTCTTAAAACGCAGGATTTGCTTAGTAATGTGTCAGCAAGGGTATTCGCTTCATTGGTCCTCCTCCCTCAGCAATCACAGCCATGGGCAGCAAGAGTTAATCCAAAAAAATCATGACAGCTGCCAACGTCCCAGTCGTTCCCGGCTACCACGGATAAGACCAGAATCCCAAGAGATTATTTGAATAAGCCAATAAGATGACTTACCCAGTGCTAATCAAGGCTGTCTCTGGTGGTGGAGGCAAGGGTATGCGTATCGTTCGCTCTCCTGAATAATTCATGTAAGCTTTGGAGAGTTGCCAAAGATAAAGTGCCAAAGCTTTCAGTGACGATCGTGTTTTGGTTGAAAAGTACATCACCAGACCTCGACACATCTAAGTTCAGGTATTTGGTGACACTCATGGTAATTATGTGCATCTTTACGAAAGAGATTGCTCCATTCAGCGTCGTCATCAGAAGGTCGTAGAATAAGCTCCCTCGAACATCAGCTAGGCCATCAGAGCTGATGTATGTGATTCGGCAGTTGAGGCAGCTCGAGCAGTCGGATACTATAATGCAGGAACAGTTGAGTTCATCTTCGATCTAGAAAGTAAGAAACATTATTTCATGGAGATGAACACCAGATTGCAGGTGGAGCATCCCATCTCAGAAATGATCACAGGCCATGATTTTG
>Ga0100381_1004426_pt1 | contig 11865 bp, 10 predicted proteins | sample CryGeymeta201505_FD_80416 | JGI IMG/M metagenome (GOLD analysis project Ga0100381, IMG submission 80416) | Groundwater microbial communities from Crystal Geyser aquifers in Utah, USA - Crystal Geyser metaG 2015-05 | ecosystem: Environmental > Aquatic > Deep subsurface > Groundwater | place: USA...
ATTATTTGTAATAAAATTTATTTTATGAGTAGAAATTTTAAATTCAAATTATATTAAGTTTATATATAGAATTACACTTAAATATGTCGTAAGAATAACTTTTAACATTATTAACTTTATATTTGTAGTTATATTTTCTTTTTACAAATTTTTTTCTTCGTCGATTTCTTATTACCAATTTATTAAATCTAACCAATTTATATAATATATTATAAAGAACATAAATGTATGGAAGCAACTTCGACATCTATTTGCATGAGTTCTGGTAATTATCAGTAAGATATTATGCGGCATTAAACACTTATATACATATTATTTTATTATCTTAAGAGATTTTCTTCTTTTTTTATGATTTAAGACTGAATTCAGAATTTTAGAAGAATTCTCAATACTTTTTTATTTTAAATTAAAATTTAACTATAACTAAAAATATTAATAATGATTCATAATAGTGAAAATTGCTATTAATTAAATAATAAATATAATTATTATATAAATTATAATTAAATTTTTTGAAAAAATGAAAGCTTAAAGAGTGAAGAAATTAATACAATATTTGACCATAACAAGACTTGTTATAGGAAATTCTATTAATATTTACGCTTTTATATTAAATACGATGAGATATATTCCACTTCTAATCTTCTAACAGTAAAAAGTTAAAATTAGAATAATAGTAAGTATAAATAGCAATAAGATAGAATATATTATAAGAATTAGTAGCTTTAAATAAGAGAAAGACTATTAAGATGTAATTAATGTATTTGAATAAAGTAATTTATAATAGATTATATTTTATTAGTACTTGATATAGCTATTTAAAATTATACTATATTGTTATTTATATTGTAGTTAATAAACTTAGTATATTATAATGTATTATATGTATTATAATATATATTATATAATATTTTATAATAAATATATAGAAGGCATAAGAAAAACTATATAAGAAAATATAAATATTAAAGACTGAAAGAATAAAAAATGTTATCTTTGATTAAGTATTAGTAAATTTAATAAAGTTTGAAACTTAAACATTAAATTAATACTTCAAAATTAAAAAAAAAGTTATTTTGTTAATTAATTAGTAGTATTTGTAAAACAAAATATAATTTTAATAAAAAATATAATTTTTAATTGATATAAATAAAAATGGAATTAGGTGAGGAGAATGAAAACAAAGTGGTATTTAATAACATTAAATAAAGTTAAGAATATGGATAAATGGTAAAACAGTTGAAAAATCATTTGAGATCAATGTTAGTCCAAATGTTAAGACTCTAAATAGATTAAAGAATAATATATTAAAAATTCTTAACTCCTCATACTCGCTTGAAAAAATCAAACTATACAATTACAAAGGTATCGAATTAGATGACGCTGATATCGAATATCTTCACAATGGTCAAACTATATATCTTTCTTTGGATGGGTCTAACTTTAATATTCTTAACTATGTAAACGAACACAAATTCGTAAAATGGATTAAATCAGGAGGGTATGGCAAAGTCTACTCAGGTAATATTAATAATTAATAATTAAAAGCATTAAATGTCCTAACAAATGAGATAGTCGCAATAAAACAAATTGATGTCTCAAATTTATCAACAGAGGAAATATATAATATATCAAGAGAAGCTTTATACATGGAGTCTTTTAAACATAAAAATATTATAAGATGTATGAACTCATATGTATACGAAAATAAATTTTATACAGTTATGGACTGTGCAAAAGGAGGAGAGTTAGGAAAATATATAGAAGAAAATAAATGTTTAAAGGAAGTTGAAGCTATGAGGATATTCCGTCAACTCCATGATTCTATAAAATATATTCATGGAAGGTCGGTCATTCATCGAGATATTAAACCTAATAATATTTTATTTATGGATGAAGACCACGAAAATATAGTTGTAAGAATTTATATAAATCTAAATAGTTAATTGATTTTGGAATATCTGGCTTATGTGTAGGAAATATACAAGAAGTCTTAAAAGTTGGAACAACTAAAATACTCCCACCAGAAGTAATTAATAATATAATATAAAGAATAATAATAATTAGTATTATTTATCTTATTATATCTTTAGTTAGCATCAGGAATCAGTTTTACATCAAGCCCTAAATTTGATGTTTTCGCAATGGGGGTATTACTTTATTTAATGATATACGGAGTTTATCCATTCGAAGGTGAAAATGATAAAGAAATAATACGTAAAATAAAAAAAGAAGAACCGAAATACCCTTCAAATGTAGAAATATCTCTTAATTGCAAATTATTAATACAAGGAATGTTAGAAAAAAATCAACACTGTAGAATAGATCTATCAGATCCTTTATTTGATAAATGGTACAAAGGGGAAGAGTAATTAATAATGTATTTATTTTAGACCCGAAATATCAAATAAAACAGATGAAGTTGATTATAGTACAAAAGATGAAGAGGAATATGATAGCACAAATATAAGATCATCAGACGACAAAAAAGGTTCACAAAAAACAAGCTTTGAAGAAGTAAACATAAAACTTGGAAATAGCAGTGATAATTTAGTCTCAAATCTTGTCAAAGACTTAAATAAGTCCCCACTTTTAATAAAAGATATTAAAAAGAAAGATTCCTCAAACAATGCAATTAGATTTAGTGAAGGAACAGTTAAATCAAATGGGATCGCGAATAAAGTAAAGCTTAACTCAAAAGGAAGCATGCAAAACATTGATGTAAATCCATTTAATAGTAGTGGAAGTAATAAAAATAACAAAAACGGAAGCAATAAAAATGAACCATATATTAAAAGAAATTCTAATTTAGATAACAGAAGATCGTCTCCTACTAAGAAATAAAAAAAATAAGCTATTATATTTATTTTTTAATTAAATATAAATAATAAAAATAATGTCTTGTTCATTATAAAGAATTTATATTTTATTTAATAAATTTATATAATAAATATAATGTTTTAATATATAATTATTTTACAATCATAATATCACTATCAAAACAGCATATAATTAAATAATTAAATTAAAAATATTTTCCATGGAGCCAGATAAAAATGAAGAACAAAATCAACAAACTTATAATAACCAAGTAAGGATCTTGTTTTTAACTTAGAATTACCAGGGAAATTCCTATAATTACTCAGGAAATCAGGGAAAATACAAAAAAGAAGTAACTTTTTCTATAAAATAGGGTTACTATCAAGGAAAAAATCAGAATAGTAAATATTACCAGGGTGGAGACTATCAAGGTGGAAACCAACAATTTTCTAACCAAGAAGGAGGTTACAAAGGACCAAAGAAACTAAATTATAAACCAAACTACGGTGAATACAAACAATATAAGGTAATTAATTTGTTTAAAATTTAGTATAATTTTAAAATAAATATAGCAGCAATAATAACAATGACTACCAATATAAAAAAGGTGGTTTTAAATCAAATACTAGAGTATCCCAGTTAACTGATCAAGAAACAGTTGACCCTTATACCGCACAAATGTTAGTTTATCGTGCAGAAATGTATATTTTAGGTAAATATCCATACTTAATCGACATGAACTCAAAGTAAATAATTATTCCCAATAAAATATTATATATCCTCTAACTTAACATAACTAAATTTTATTTATAGGAATGAAGGATTATCCAAACAAATATCCGACAAATCTAAGTTCTTCATTATTAAAAGTTTTTCCGACGAAGATGTTCATAAAGTAATTAATTAATTTAAATAATTCAAATCATTTAACAATAGTCTATTAAATACAACGTTTGGTCAAGTACTAAATCTGGAAATCAAACACTCAACAATGCTTTCAAAAAAGCCAAAGAGGAAGGAGGCGACGTATTCTTAATTTTTAGGTATAATAAATTATTTAATTGTTAGTACCAATGGAAGTGGAAGATTTGTAGGTATTGCTCGAATGAAAACTGAAGTCGACTTCGAAAAAATGTTTATATATTGGACTCAAGATGGAAAGTGGAATGGAATGATGAACGTCGAGTGGTTATTCATTAAGGATGTCCCTTTTAAAGAATTTAGAAATATCGTCTTACTCATGAAGTATAATTATTTATAATGTTAATAGAGATGGACAAGTGAAACCAATATCAAACTCAAGAGATACTCAAGAAATTCCTTTTGCTGAAGTTGTGAAAGTTTTTGAAGTCTTTGAAAACTATTTAAATACAAATACAATATTGGAACACTTCGAATATTATGACATGAGACAAGAGAATTATGAAAAAAGTAATCAAAGTCAACCCTAAAGGGATATTGCTATTAAATATATAATTTTAATTTTAATATAAGTAATCTCAAACTATAGATCTTATGTTATTATCTCTTTTTCATTGTAATATTAAGTATAATTTTATAACATTTTTTATAATATAATATAATTTGAGTTATATTATAAAATAAATTTAATTATGAACTATATGATTATATAAAAATTATAATGAAATTTTATAATTATTAACAAAAAAACTATTATTAATAAAATATAAATTATAATAATAAATATGAAAAAAAGTAAAAGTCTAGAGGCAAGATTGTTTATTAAGAAACAGCCCTTAAAGACCGAGCCTCCTCAATCAAGAACTAAGCTTAAAATACATATCTATCGAAGACTAACTCTAAAACATAACTCAAACTATAAAACATATACCAATAAAATGTTAGATTGTCTTATCTTTAATAAAAATACACATGCGTCCGTTGCCTTTAAAGATAATATTATGTTTGAATTCTTAGATGAATTTCTTAAAAGGTAATAAACCATACTATAAAATAAAGTGCCAAATAGTAATTTACATAAAATATGTTAGGTTTTATAAGTTTAGTGAATCTAAAGAGAGAGTTCCTAAAATAGCTAACTATTACAAAAACTACCTGACTTTTTTCTGTAACCCTATATTTAGAAATTTTAAAATAAATGATATGATACAAGCCTATTCTGACAATAAAGCTGAGTTTTATTATAACAAAACATACACAAACAAAAAACAGAAAGATAAGAAGAAAGAAGAATCATTTATGTTCAATACAATAATAAAAAAGGATATTGATGAAGTGATGCTAACCGAACTACCAGAGAATAATAATTCTATATTTAATGATGAATTTTTTATATATCGACCTGAAAAGAAACGCTTTGACCTCGAAGGTAATCCAGAAAATTCAAGCCACCTAATATTAGACTATTCCAGAACAGATACAATGAAAAGTGGACTACTTGTTTTACAAACAAAGGAAGACGATATTTTCCAATTAGTTTCTAATTTAAGTAATCAGCCGTTGAATGATAAGATTTTCGATAAAATACAGCAGAAAAACACGAAAAAGATAGTAAAAAGCACATATAATTTCTCTACAACGGATAAAAGTAAAGGAGACTCACAGAATATAAATAATATTAATAAAGCGAATACAGGAAGTATAGTTCATAATGGGAGTATTCCATCTACAGGTGTATATGTTAACAAGCAAGAAAGTTATCAAATGCAAGACTTAATGAACAAAAACGAACACGATCACCACAATAACAAAATTAACAACAACACTAACAACACTAATAATAACTCTAACTCGCATCATACTAATAACAACAGCAAAATTACATATAATATTAATATGAGAAATCCAAGCCCAATTACACCTGTTACACCTCTTCAAGATCATGTTAAACCATACTTTGGCTTTAAAAACGTACATGAAATTATTGATGCTGCAAAAAACTTAGTTCCTAGCAGTTCAAAAAATAAACTGATAATAAATAATCAAGATCAAGAAATACTAAGTAAGTTACTTCCTACTTCAGTAAAGCAACAAAAGTTTAATATAGCTAGTACTAGTATAAAAAATGCAAATAATAAATTAATAGAGCATAAGCAAATTAAACTAAAGCCTAGTAACTCTAACTCAAAGTTTTCTAATTTATTATATTCAAGCGAATCGAACCTTAAAAATATAGGAAATCTAGGAAATAAAGATAGGACAAGTTCAAATCCTAAGATACCTACAAAGCAAATAAGAAATATTGATATTATGAAATATAGTGAGGATCTTAAAAGTCCTGCGAATGTTAATCCACAATTTATGAATAATCTTCAGGAATTTCGTAATATTTATGAAGCGAAGCCGAGGTATGAAGTAGAGGAGCATTCTAATCATAATCATAATCAAAATCCGATTCAAAATATCAATCAAAACAACGGTCATAAACCTACATTATCAGTTCATCTAGACAAAATCTTAAAAACAAGACAGCCAAGTTATGAAAATTTTATGGCAAGTTCAACACGTCAAGCAAAACATAAAACTAGCAATAATAACGGAACTGCAAGTGGAAGCGAAAAAATATCATACAACACAAAAGATGATGACTACGACGAAGCTAACTCTAATAATAAAATTAAAAAAGTAACTTCAGAAAGACAATTTCATAATATTGGCTACAATAACCTAAATAATAATCTTAATAGTAATCTAAAATTAGTAAATTATATAACAAGTACAAAAAATATTAACAATAACAATAATATTAATCAGCCTGAAGATAGAGTTCCTTCTTCATTTAATAATACTAAGACAACTTTGTATAAAAACGGTCAGTTAAAAATAAAATATAATTTAGAAAAGACTCCGTCTAATGCAAATGCCCACACAAATATTAATTATAATGAAGGAAAGATAAAATTACAATCAAAGTATTTTCATATTGAACAAAAAACTCTCGCCAGTACTAGAGGATATAATAAATCAAAGGATATAATAACAAATGTGGTAAAAATAAATCAAATTCCAAATAATACTAATAATCCAAGTATCCAAACACCGGTAAATCATAATCGTATTAAAAGTGTCGATGTTTACTCTAATAACTATATAAATAGCAATAATGTAAATAGTAATTTTAATAATCCAAATCTTAATGCATTTTTATCTAAAATTGCTTCGACTAAGAATTTAAATCCTGAAACTAAAACAAAAAAAATAAGTTTTTCCCCTCAGAGTTCTGGTAAAAGATAAGTATGTATAGCAGAATAAATGATTTTTAATTAAATATTAACTTTGTATATTCTATACTATAAAATATAAAATATTAATTTATTATGTAATATAATATTAAAATAATATTTTTCTAATAATTTTTATAATTATATTATAAATTTTGTAAATTATGAAAATTGACTTGGCGAAGAAAAGAGAAAAACATCTCGCGCCATGATAAAGTACATATCGCACAATGAATTTACATTGATTTATGCGTAATTTATGAAAATTTTACGATTAAAGTAAAAAACATCCAAAAATATTGTGATTTTGTATGACTTTTCATTACTTAAGATAAATGTCATAATTTATAAAAATTAAGGAATCCGAAGAAATTCCTAAAATAACTAGAATCTTGCATGGAATACAAACAAACCAAGAAGATTATTGAGAAAAATGTTTATTTAGATTGAGATTCATATAAATAGCGTTTGGAATACATAGATATATAGTTATAAATACTTATTCTTATTAGTTAATAGTAATAAATTAAAAGAGACGAATTTAAAATAAAATAATTTTTTTATCTTATTTTAATAAATTATTCAAATATACACACATATAGGTGTTATTTTATTTCTTTCCTTTTCCTTTTCCAGCTTTTTTAGCTTTCTTTCCTCCTTTCTTTCCTCCGGCTCTTTTAGCTTTAGCGGCTTTCTTTGGGGCCTTTGCTTTTCTTGGGGCTTTTGTGGTTGAGGCTTTAGCGACTACTGGAGTAGTGGCACATACATTTGAAGTTGATGGTGCTTTTCTGGTGCTTGCAGCTCTAGTGGGTTTTTTAGTTGTTGCTCTTTTTGCCATTTATTATATTGAATTTTATGTTTCGTTGTCTTTTTAAAGTAATTTTTAGAAATAATTGATTTTGGTTGGATAATTAATTTTCAATTGGATTAATTATTATTATTTTTATAAAAAAATGGAAAACTTTTTTGCTGATGTTATATTTTTGAGATTACTATATCGACTTAGATTCAATTCTAGTATTATTACGATTTTATTACTTGTTATTTGATTCTACATAGAAATGTCTTTTGATTTGCAAAAAAATAATTTCAAGTTTTTGATATTAATATACATCATTAGTAAAAACAAACACATTTCCTTTAAATTTAGAAGAAAAAAGTGATCTATTGATTAAATTGCCGGATGAGTATTAGATTTGTGCTTGTTAGAGTCGTAAATTACTTTTGTTTACTTTCGATTTTGAATTAACTAGTTTTTAATTCGTTTACTCATTTTATTTTTAATTTGAAAATTTTGAATAAACATAGTTTTTATTATTTTTCTTTAATTATTTATTTATATTTTATGATTATGTTATAATAAATTATATTAAAAAGATAAAATGGATTTTGTGAAGATGGAGAAAAAGTAACAGAAAAGTGAAAGAATAGTTGAGAGGACATGTAATAACATTGAAACTAGTAAGAAAAACAAAAAAGTGGATGAATTTACAACACATACTCGAAGTTAAACTTTTTTCTATTAACCAGTTGAATATTGAAAAGATAACTACTTTTCCTACGATAAGCTAAATATAGAAAACGAAAAATGTACACCATAAGCTTATCAACTAATACATCAAAAGCATAACATTACATGAATAACACAAAATACAAACAAAAACTCAAGAAAATACTGAAAAATCGTATAGTTACAAAGCAGACATTGCATAAAAGTAGAAAAACAAGCAAACTTGTCTAACAAAAAATGATCTAGAGTTTAAGAAGTTTACTTTGATTTTATATACTTTGATGTAAGATAACAACTACTTTAATAGTAAATAATATAATTCAAAATCACAACAACAAGTCTACGAGAATATACATATGGAACAACAGTATGAATATCTATCCTCGCCTTAATAACAACATAAGATAAATATAAAAAGAATGAAGAAAAAAGTAAGAGATCATAAAGAAGATTACTTGTATGTAGTATAAGACAAATAAAAACACATAAAGCTACTTACAAATGATAGTCTATATGAAATTCTATTTGCTTTTGTTAAGAAAACTAAATATTTTATTATGTTTTTTGTTAGATTATAGTTTGTTTTCATTAATTATAATATTATTTTCATTTTTGTTTATATTATATAATTTTTATAATTATTAATAACATTATAATTTTATATTTTTCTTATTCTTATTAATTAGTTATATTATTATACTATTGGGGATTGGGGATTGGGCCAATCCCCAATCCCCAATCCCCAATCCCCAATCCCCTATTTTTTTATTTCACAATCATTAACATTGAAATATTAAATAATAATAATCATAAAATATAATAAGAGTTAAATAATAAAAAATATATTTTATATATTTAGTATAAATAATTTACATGATTAATTTGTTTAAATTAATTATACAATGTAAAAAACTTAATATAAAGTATTCAATTATAAATAAAGCTTATATAAGCTTATATTATATACTTGTAAATAATATAAAAATGAAGATTTATTTTATTCTTTTATTAATAAGTGTAGCATCAATAATCAACGCCAAAGAAGACTTGACTCACACAATTTTAGAAAAAATGATTGATTCTAAAGCAGACTCAAAAACTATCTTTGCAACTTGGCATTTATTGTTCAAAAAAGATTATTCTTTAGAAGGTACCGAAGCTAATACCCATTAAAAACATTTAACCACAATTTTAAAAAAATGCTCATTCATAACTCAAATAAGGCTAGTACTTGGAAAATGGGACTTAATCTATTTTCTGACTTAACTGAAGAAGAGTTTAGATTAAAACACACTACCTTCCTTGATGTAGATACTCAATATAGTGGTCCTCCATATAACCTCAATGGATTCTACAAAACATCTGAACTTCAAGTTGCCGCTGATAATGAAGACTTTCACTGGGAGGACCAAGACTGGACAAGTTATTGCGGAAAAGTATTTTATCAACAATCATGTGGTTGCTGCTACGCTTTTGCTACAGCTAATGCAATTGAATGCAATTATAATATTGCTACAGGAAAATTACTTGAACTTTCTAGACAACAAATTGTAGACTGCAACGCTTTAACTAATGGATGCAATGGAGGAAATGCTGTAAGTAGTTCAATTTACTCAAAATCTCAGGGATTAATGTTAGCTTCAGATTATCCATTTACAGGAAAAGTAGGAGTTTGTGCATATAATCAAGATAAAGCTGACTCTTCATATTTAGAAGGACTAAGAGGAGTAGGAGCTGACTACCCTTCAAGTTTTTCTTCAAATCCATTTTCTTCATCAAGAAATCTCTATGAAATGCTCCAAAAAGGAACTATGTATATTTCAATAGATGCCACACCTATAATGAGTTATAAATCAGGAATTATTGACCTAACAGGTTGTACTGGTTCTAATCATGCAGTTTTATTAGTAGGTTATAAATGGGACTCTGCTACAAATACTCCTTACTGGATTATTAAGAATTCATGGGACACTTGGTGGGGAGAACAAGGTTACATCAGAGTTAGAGTCAAAGATGACAGTTCTTATAACTGTTTTATCAATAGATCACCTTATCAACCTATAGCTCCTTCTGCTTAGTTTTTACTTAATAATATTAGAATAAATTATTTGATTAAAACTTTAATTTAAATTTATATTTGATTTTTATATAAATATGATTTTTATATATTTTACATTATAATATAAATTTAATTTTGCTGATACTTTATAAAAATGAAGGTATATATTTTAATTTTTATCATGCTATTCAATTCAATCCTTAGTACAAAAAATGTTGAAAACACAATCCTCAACGAAATGCTTAACAAAGTATCTGAAGAAGAACTTTTTTCAGCTTTTTCACTAGTTTACAAGAAAAATTACGAGACTCAAGAAATCAAAGAAACTTGTTTTAAATACTTCCAGTCAAACTTAAAAAAGGCAAATAAAGGCTTTCTTAATGAAATTGAATTTACAAAGGACTTCGATGCTTACAAACCAAAAGAAGTTGATGCCAACATTGCTAAACCAGACTATAAAACTATTTTCAAACCGGCCAATAACGTCTCTTATGATGCTATCGATTATACTACCTCAAGCAATTGTATTTGCCCTCATCCTGTAAAAACAAATGGTTCAATGAGTTATATGTCATCAGAAGCTATGGCAACTGCTATCGGAGCAGCTTACTGCTTAAAAACAAACGCCGCTCAAATATGCTTATCAACTCAACAATTCTGTGACTGTACTTAAAAAGGTTGTAGTACTTTCCCTAAATATATGTATTACACCGCTTTTAAAGGTATCTACTTAGCTGAAGATTATACCTTTACTTGGTCAAGATCAACTTGCCAAACAAAAAATTCTCCAGCTATTAGTGTTACTTCATGGGAGAATCAGTCAGCTCCTTCAAAGACTGTCCTCGATTTTAAAACTATTTATGATAGTTTAGCTAGAGGACCATTAGTTGTAGGATTAAACTTTTATCAAGGAATTTCAACATATACAAGCGGAATTCTTACTCCTCCATCTTCTACAGGGGCATGTAGCTTTTATACTTGGACAACTTTAGTAGGATTTGGGACAGAAAATGGTGTTGATTATTGGCTTTTAAAGGCTTATACTGGAAGTTCAAAAGCTGATGGAAGAGGATTCTTCAAATTAATAAGAGATGATACTAAATTAAATTGGGGAATAAACTGTGGATACAGTAGACCAATCATAGCATAGATGTAGACTTATGATTCATGATAGATATTTAAATATTAAGTAGTTATTATTAGAACTATTAAATTATTAGCTTTACTTTTTTATATAATTATTAGTTCATTTATTAATTTAAAATTAATTTATA
>Ga0100381_1004444_pt1 | contig 11839 bp, 10 predicted proteins | sample CryGeymeta201505_FD_80416 | JGI IMG/M metagenome (GOLD analysis project Ga0100381, IMG submission 80416) | Groundwater microbial communities from Crystal Geyser aquifers in Utah, USA - Crystal Geyser metaG 2015-05 | ecosystem: Environmental > Aquatic > Deep subsurface > Groundwater | place: USA...
ACTGGTCACCCAAGTTTTGTGATGTCAAATTCTTTTACAAATCAAACGTTGGCACAAATTGAATTGTGGACCAATAAAGATGCATATCAAAATGAAGTGTATATGTTGCCAAAACATTTGGATGAAAAAGTAGCGAAATTACACCTAGAAAAAATGGGAGTAGAGCTAACAGAATTGCGTCAAGAACAAGCTGATTATATTGGTGTAACTACTGAAGGCCCATTCAAACCAGCATATTATAGATATTAATTTTTAAGAATAGTTTTAACGTCAACAACCTACAAGGTTTTTAAAACCTTGTAGGTCTTCAGAATCAAATACCCTTATTATCAAAATGTAAGGGTATTTTTGTTTTCTAATAAATGGTATCTTTATGTCGTCAATAAAAAAACGATATCACATGAAAACTGTTTTTATAGCTCTTTTTTTTATTTTTTGTTCCCTCACGAATGCACAAAAAAATCAAGTTGTTTTCGAACTTTCTGACAACACCAAAACGTACCATCTTACCAATTGTTTAAACAATCTTACGGATGATGCCACACTGCAACTAAAAATCACAGAAGGAACTGAATCCATGATTCAATCTTTTAAAATTTTGGTTTTTTTAGATGATAATTTCAGCCTTACGTTTGAAGATTACAATCAATTTAAACAAACTCAATTGATAGGTTTACTCAATGGCAACAATGCTTTTCAGAATTATACCTCCATCACTTTTACGATTGATGTTACACTCCAAAATCAACAAACAGAAACGCAAGTTATCAAAGTTTGTTTGCAACAAGAAGCATCTCAAGAAATTGTAGCTTCATCAGGCAAACAAAAAAGAGAATTTATTGAAATTCCTGTTTCTTTTGCCACTGATAGGAATAATACTAATAACAGCGATCTAAACGAACGTTTTGGCGCAAAAAGAAGCGAATTGCAATATGGCAGAATTGTAGTAAGCATTCCTTACACACATACTTTGGGCGAAATTGAAAGACCTTCTTATTGGCGATTAGAGTTTTCTGAAGACCCAAGCAAACACATGATGATGCAATCTTTGAAAAAGCAAAACAAAGAAGATTTTTTCAAACAGATGAAAGAACGCATTTCTAAAAACGGCAAAAGCACTTTTCTTTTTGTGCATGGTTACAACGTTTCTTTTGCTGATGCTGCTTTTAGAACGGCACAAATTACCTTTGATTTGCGATTTTCAGGAGAACCTGTTTTTTATAGTTGGCCATCACAAGCTTCCACCACAAGTTATACTGTTGACGAAGCGAATATTGAATGGTCAACCTATAATATGAAGAACTTTCTGAAAGATTATTTAACAAAAACCGAAGCAAAAAACATCTATTTAGTGGCTCACAGTATGGGAAATCGTGGCTTGACAAAAGCCTTGATTGAGTTGATGAACGAACATCCAGAATTGAAAAACAAAATCACAGAAATCATTTTAGCAGCGCCAGATATTGATGCAGATGTTTTTAAAAGAGATATTGGCCCTAAAATGATTTCAAAAATTGGCAAACCAATTACGCTCTATGTTTCTTCTGATGATTTGGCGTTGTTGGCTTCCAAAAAAGTGCATGGAAGTTACAGAGCAGGAGAAGCTGGCTCACAAATCGTAGTTTTAAAAGGGATTGAAACGATTGATGCTTCTGGTCAAGATTCCAGTTTTTTAAGTCACTCGTATTTTGCAACGACTAGCAATCTCATCAAAGATATTTTCGATTTGATGAAATCAGGAAAACGCGCCACAGACAGAGAAACGTTGGAAAGAGTCAGCAAAGCAAATGTGCAATATTGGAAAGTGAAAAAAGGGAAGGAGTAGTTTTTATATAAGTTTTTTAAATTCCTTTTGCTATTTTATCTGGATTTTGTCTTGTGTCAAAAACATCATTAATAATGATTTGATGTTCAAAAACTTTGTAAACTATTTTGTAGTTACCACAAACTAAATATCGATGATTTTGCTGAAAAAAATAAAGATTAGGTTCAACTTGTCCAGAGTCTGGATGTTTGATTAGCTGTTTCGTTGCTTTAAAAATTTCATTTTTAATTTTGTGAGCTACTTTTTTTGTGGCATTTTCTACATGATAATCAAAAATAGCTTTAAGGTTTTGTATTGCAAAATCAGTCCAAATAATTTTCATTATTCACCAATTTGCAGTGATTTTTTCTAATTCTTCTTGACTTTTAAATCGACCGTTTTTGAAATCCAATTCTGATTTTTCAATTCGTTTGATAAATTCTTCAACAGTAAATTGTTTCAATTCAGCTTGCTGTTCTTTTTCTTGTTTCAATATGTAAGTCTCTAATTTTTCCAAGAAAAGTTCATCTTGAAGTTGTGCCAAATATGAAATCAAGTTTAGTTTTCTAGTTTGTAAATCCATTGTGACTAATTTTTATTCAAAGATACAAATTTATCAATATGGATTTCAAATCTGCAAACTCGTATTTATATAAACGTTCTTACACATCAAAAAGAGACATTATCAATTCTTTTTTGTTCATACTTTTTTTGAATTTTAACAATACTGTGTTTCTTTTTCTAGTAATTTTAAGCATGGAATTTGGCGAACTAAAATCAGTAGAAAAATCAAAGAAAAACTATAGAGTGGCACGCTCCACTCAAACTGGTTTTGCTAGTCCTGCTACGCATTATACAGAACCAAGAATCGATTTGAACGATGTGCTGGTCGCAAATACATCAGCTACTTTTTATATCAGAGTGATTGACAATAGTTTTAGCGAATTCCAAATTTTTGAAAATGATGTGCTGATTATCGACAAATCGCTCACACCCAAAAGCAATCAATTGGCAGTGATTATTCAAGATGGATGTTTTAACATCATCCGAATTGACCTAGATTCAAAACAAGAAATCCAATTGTGGGGTGTGATTACTTATATCATAAAAAATACACTATGATTGCGTTGGTCGATTGCAATAGCTTTTATGCTTCGTGCGAACAAGTTTTCAGACCCGATTTATTGGGAAAACCAGTCGTTGTTTTGAGCAACAATGACGGCTGCGTGATTGCTGCAAACAAAGAAGCAAAAGCGCTTACACACATCCCAATGTTTGAGCCTGCTTTTAAAATCAAGCAAGTTTTACAAGAAAACAACGTCACTTGTTTTTCATCAAACTATACCTTATATGCTGATATGTCTCAGCGTGTTATGGAAACGTTACGCACATTTTCGCCAATCGTAGAAGAATATAGCATTGACGAAAGTTTTGTAGATGTTTCTCATTATCGTGAAAATGAATTGTATGAAATTGCTATAAAAATTAGAGATACCGTTTTTAAAAACACAGGAATTCCTGTTGGAGTAGGCATTGCAAAAACAAAATCCTTATCAAAAGTTGCGAATAAATTTGCTAAAAAAGTACCTGAAAACAAAGGTGTTTTTGTGGTAGATAGTGAAGAAAAAAGAGCATATTTATTAGCGTCAACTTCTTTAAAAGACATTTGGGGAATTGGACGAAAACATGCCATCCGAATTTCGAATACAGGTGCAAAAACAGGTTTGGATTTCGCAAACATGCCTTTGCCTTGGGTGCGCAAAGAAATGACAGTTGTTGGCGAACGATTGTGGAGAGAACTCAACAATCTTCCTTGCCTTGAAATGGTTTCGCTTCCTGATGCAAAAAAAGGAATTGGCACTGCAAAATCTTTTGGTCAAAAGCTGACAGATTATCATTTGATTGAAGAAGCTACCAGTTATTATGTAGCAGAAGTAGCAGATTTGTTGCGCCAACAAGGTTCTGCAGCGAATTGTATTGAAGTTTTTTTACAAACAAATCGCTTCAGTAAAAGTGAAGATCAGTATTTTAAAAATATTTTAATCACGTTAGATTCTCCTACCAACAACACCATAAAACTCACCAAAGAAGCCTTATCGGGGTTGAGAAAAATCTATAAACCTGGTTATCGTTACAAAAAAGTGGGCGTTCATTTGCATCATTTGGTTTCAGAAAATGAGCTACAAATGAGTTTATTTCATGAAGAGCACAAAGTTGAAGACAGTCGTTTGTCAAAAGCGATGGATGCCATCAATAGCAAATATGGCAAAAACAAAGTGAAGTTGGCGACAGTTGGCAACAGAGAAAAAGAGTGGGCACTTATCAAAGAACACAGAAGTCCCAGATTTACTACGCAATGGAATGAGTTGTTGACGATTGGGAAAAAAGGATAAGATCTCGTTGTAGAGTTATTCAGAAAAGCGAACTTCCTTTTCGCTTTTTATTTCATGAAAGTGAGGATCTAAGTTATAAAATCTGAGTTAGAGGAGATGTTTGTAATAATTACAGATGCATCAAATTAAAATACGGATGCTTCAAATTAAATGGAGATGTGTCAAATGTAATTGAAGTGATTTCTGTATCCGATAGCGCGCTATCGGGTTGTTTTCTGGTCCTGATGGTTCGCGATTTAATTTTAATATTGGATTTTATTTTTAATATTTACACGAAATTTTTGACAATTAATTACCGCTTGCATTGCTAATCAAAATTTGAAAATAAACTCTATCCTCAATTTTAAATGCCTTGATTTTACCACCAAGTAATGTCAGGTATTTCTTAACGATATAAGAACCTATTCCACTTGATTGCTCAGTAATTTGCATGCTAAAATTTTGAAATGGTTTAAACATATTGTCCAATTGCCAAGCTTCAAGCATATCTGTTTCGTTGGAAATTTCTAAACAAATTGTATCATCAACTTCGGAAACATTAAAAATAATTTCTGTAGAAGGTCTAGAATATTTTATTGCATTAATAAAAATATTTTCAACAATTTGAGTAAATAAAATTTGGTCTGTACACATTGTAAATTCTTTAGGACAATGCACTGAAACTTTTAATTTTGTATGAATAATGGTGTTTTTATTAATTTCTACTAGCTTATTGATAATTTTAAAAACGCTAAAATTTACTGCTTTTAAACTGATCTTTGCGGAACTTCTGGAATCGTTAGAAAGAATTTTATGGATTAATTCTTTTGATCTGTTAATTTCAAAAGAAAGCATACTTTTTAGCTCTTTGTTTTCAATATCTGAAATATTAACCAATCCTTCAATATTATTTAATGGTGCTTTTAAATCGTGCGCCAAAACATACATCAATTGAATCAATTCAGATTTTTCTGCAAATAATTTTTGTTGTTCCTCAATTAATTTATTCAGTCTATTTTGATTTTGATCATACTCTGAAGTAATATCTCTTTCAATTGCTAAGAAATTCTCAATCTCATTTTGATCATTGTAAATTGGGGTACAACTTATATTTAACCAATATTTTTTTTTCTCTTTTGAATAGTTTACAATATTTACATTAAAGCTTTTTCCTTCAGCAATAGCTTCCCTCATTTTTTTTACAGTAGCTTCGCTAGTTTCTTCACCCTGTAAAATTGAGCCAGGTTTTTTTCCTTTTACCTCTTCAAAAGTATATTTTGTGAGTTTTGTAAACCAATCATTCACCCAAACAATTCCACCGTTTTTATCGGTCACAACCATGATTTCCTCAACATGCTCTTTTAATAAGTCTTGGATTTTTGTTTCGAACATAAAAATTTAGTTTAGGGTTTAAAAAATGTTTTTTTGCAAGGCCTACTTTGGTAATAAAAAATAAAATAAATGTATGCTTTTTTTTATAAAGCTACTAGTTTTATTTAAAAAATATAGGTTCAATTAAATTGAAAAGCACCCGATCGCTCGGATATGTTGAGATGTCGTTAGCGCAGATTTGCAGTCTGTGCCCATCTTTAATATCAAACAAAGAATATACTAAAAAAAAAGTATTTTTCATTGAAAATTATTATTTAATGGCTACAAGAATTGATGCAATAGTAGAAAATGAATTGGATGCAATTGTTTGTGATTTGTTTTGAGTGTTGTTGGTAAGGATTGCAAATCCATTCTATCGAGAAAAGATAACATCTAGTGATAGTTATTCAGAAAAGCGGACTTCCTTTTCGCTCTTTATGGTTTTTTCAGAAGTTCTTTCATCAATAGTAGTACTTTTTATTTTCAAAAAAATAGGATAAATAATTCCGACTAAAAAGAGCACACCACACAATCCAAGAATTGAATTGAGTTCAGTGAAAGTGTCACCAGCACTAAAAATCCCTAAAATTAATAGCACAGAAATGGGCAATGAAAGTGCAATTATTGAAAGTGCAAAATTGACATTAAACGTCTTTTTATCACTATTTTGATGCTTTTCTTTAGAATTTATGGCTGAAATGTGTGCAAAAGGCCAAAAACTACACGAACTCAATCCGAAGACAAGCATTACTAAAATATCATTTTTATCAGAAACATGTAGCAAAGAAATGATTCCAACCATCACAACCAAGGTAAATGATGCTCTCAAAATCAACAAAGAAAATAGCTGGATAAATTGTTTTTTATTGATTTTCGCGGCCAATCCTATAAATAACAACACCAAAGGCGTCATGAGAATACTGAGTCTTGAAAGTGTTGTTGATAAAAGAGAGGGCAATTCATCAAGTGTGATTCCTGAGAATACCAACACAAGAGCCACAAAAATAAACACATTTACAGGTTCATAAAGCAATGTTTTTAGCAATGACTTTAATTTTGATTTAACCGAAGTTTTTTCAAAATCAACATTGTTTTTATAATGCCATTGCAACGCTACCAAATACAACAAAAACAACACGAAAAACTTGTTGCCCAAGTCGGCCATTGCAGCTTTTGCCAAAGAATCATTTCCCAAAAACTCAAGAATAAAAGGAAAACAAGACAATCCAGGAGCCAAAGAAGGTATCAATAATTGCGCACTTCTTCCTGAAAGTGATGTTGGATGAATGCCTAAAAACCTCAAAAGAAGTGGCGTTATTGCGAATAAAACACAGTTGAAAAACAACACCAAAAAAGGAAACATCACCAAATTACTAGTAATATTTACGTTTAAAAGCGCAATAAATATAGTGGACGGTAGCGCAATCGTTAAGATGATAGTTTTCAGTCCGTTTGTTTCTTCGGTCGTTGAAATTTTCTTTTTTAAAAGGATTCCAATACCAATAAAAACTAAAAACGAGATGGATTTTTCTAAAGCACTATTCATATCCTAATTATGCAAAAATTTCACCCATTGCTTTGGTAAAAAGTTTCATTTCATCCATAGTTCCAATACTTACTCTACACCAATTTTTATCCCAAAATTTGAATGATCTTACAGCCACATTTTTTGCATATATTTTTTGCAGAAATTCTTTTCCTTCCATTGGGATTTCGAAAATCACAAAGTTGGTTTCTGAAGGTAAATACGAAAACTTTTGAGCTTTTAAGTATGAAATGGTGTATTCTCTTGCTGCTGTAATTTTTGTTTTACAATCGTCTAAAAAATCAGTATTTGCCAAACTTGCACTTGCAGCAGCAATAGAAGGCCCCGTAATTCCCATGCCACCTCTGGTGATTTCGTTGATACTATCCAACGTTTCTTTTTTGCCAATAGCATAGCCAATTCGCAAACCTGCCATTCCATGAATTTTGGAAAAAGTACGAGCAACAATCACATTTTTTCCTTCAGCAACCAAGCTATTCATAGAATCTTTGATGCCGTTTTTAGACAATTCTATATAAGCCTCATCCACAAAAACAGGGACTTTTTCAGAAACTCTAGTGCAAAAATCACGCAGTTTTTTAGCATTAGTGATAGAACCTGTTGGATTGTTTGGATTGCAAATGTAAACGAGTTTGGTATCATCGTCAATACCAGCTTCCATGGCATCTAAATCGTGTTGAGAATTTTTTAATAGTTTGTATGATTTCCACTGACCGCCAACAGCTTTCGCTACAATCATCAATGACATATAACTTGGGTCTGCACTAATCACATTGCCACCCTTTTGAAAAAGCACCATAGCAACTTTTTCCAAAATATCTGAGGATCCTGGCGCCATCAAAATTTGGTCTGTTTTTACACCTTCGTTTTTGGCAATGGTTTCCATCAAATCATCCAATGTTTTCCAAGAATACCGATTTCCTGTAAACACCTCATCTTGAAACGCTTTTGCCGATTTTGGTGGAGGTCCATACGGATTTTCGTTCGCTCTTAAAATGACCAATGATTCATTTTCTTCAACAATTGGAGGTGTAAATTCGTTGAAATTATTGCTGTAATTGTACAAGAATGTACGATTTTCCTTTTGCGCTTTTAGCACATTACTACTCCAAATTTCTGATGGAATTAAGGTTAATGCACCTAAAGTAAGCGTACTTTTTTTAAGCCAATCACGTCTTGAAAAGTTTGTAGAATTCATACTGAAAGTTTGATGTTTAGTTTCGTTACTAAAATAAATGATAAAAAGGAATTTATTAGTATCGTATATTTAATAAATCACTAACAAAAATTCATTTTCGATAAAAATAATGCAATGAAAATGTGTTTTGTGTATTTAAAAACAGAAGAATGTTGATTAATTAACAGAAAATTATTATAAATTCTAGAGCAAACCTTATAGGAGCCATAGGCTCGGTCTGTTTTATAAGCTAGGAATTTATTCCTAGCTATAAAAAAGGAAACACAAAAAAAGAGCCGTAGGCTCGACCCATTTTGCAGTGTAGGAATTTATTCCTACTGTAACGTAATAAAAAGAGCCATAGGCTCGACCCATTTCATTAGGCAGGACTTCAGTCCTTTAAAAACCATAGGCGCAACCTATATTAAATCCTCAAAAACATAACGCTCATCATAAGGAACTTCAAATTTCTTTAAGTGTTTTAGATACTCCTCTTTAAAACTCTCTTTATGATGGTGTTTCTCTTGATTTGCGATATAATTATACACATTGTCTATGTGTGAATGACTGTACGAAAAAGCACCATAACCCACTTGCCATTCAAAACGATGTAATAAGAACTTGTGGTCATTGATATATTTTGAAGATTTAGCTTTCACAGTTTTCATTAGTTCAGATATGGAAACTGTTGGTTTTAGCCCTAAAAAACAATGTACATGATCTTCAACACCATTCACAATAATGGTTTTACAACCTGTTTCGTTAATCAAATTTCCTATAACCGCAAAAACCTCTTTTCTCCAGTCTTTATGCAGAAGGGCTTCTCTATATTTTACTGCGAAAACCGCTTGTATATATACTTGATGATAGGTGTTTGCCATAATTTTTTCTTTTTTACCGGATTAAAATCCGGAGTTATAACATAGTTCATCCCTACGGGATTTGATAATTCAATAGCAACAGGCTTTATGATACTGCTTTTGCTAAATTATTTATCAGAATTTTAAATAGCTGCCTTTCTAAAAATAGATACTAGAGAGGATTTTGAAAACTACCTAAAAAAAAATTGAATAAACAATAAAAGCGTTTACTCCTGCTATTTTGAATGTAATGCCATTACAATTTCTCTAAAACTTGCCAATCCTGATTCTAAGTTTTCTATGATTTCGGTTGCCAAAATATCTGGGTCAGGTAAATTATCCAAATCTGCTAACGATTTATCTTTCAGCCAAGTAATATCCAAACTCGTTTTATCTCTTGCTATGATTTCTTCATAAAAAAACTTTCTCCAACGTCCTTCAGGATTTGTTTCTGCATTGAAAGTTTCCGTTCTTTTATGACGATTTTCTGGATTGTATAACTCAATAAAATCTTTTAAATCTGTTAATTTCAAAGGATTTTTTTTCAACGTATGATGCACATTTGTTCTGTAATCATACACCCAAACTTCTTTTGTCCAAGGGTCTTTGCTAGAGGGTTTCCCATCAAAAAACAATACGTTTGCTTTTACACCATTAGCATAAAATATTCCTGTTGGCAAACGCAAAATGGTATGTAAATCCGTAGTTTCTAATAGTTTTTTACGAACGGTTTCTCCTACACCACCTTCAAACAACACATTATCGGGTAAAACAACTGCTGCTTGCCCTGTGGTTTTCAACATGGTGCGAATGTGTTGCACAAAGTTCAATTGCTTGTTACTGGTCGTTACCCAAAAATCCTGACGGTTATACGTCAAGTCTTCTTTTTCTTGTTCGCCTTCAGCATTGGTAAACGTCATGCTACTTTTTTTTCCAAAAGGCGGATTCGCTAAAATGTAATCATACTTAGTACTCGAAGTGGTAATTAAGGAATCATTTGGCGAAATAAAATTATCCGAATCAATATCGCCAATGTTGTGCAAAAACAAATTCATTAATGCCAAACGTCTGGTACTGGCTACAATTTCATTGCCAAAAAACGTTTCGTATTTCAAGAACTTGGCAGCCTCTTTATCTAAGTTGCGATTGTCTACAACCCAATCATAAGCCGCTAAAAAGAAACCTCCTGTGCCACATGCAGGATCTGCTATGGTTTTCATAGGTTCTGGACGCAAACATGCTACCATGGCTTTGATTAATGGGCGAGGAGTGAAGTACTGACCTGCACCACTTTTGGTATCCTCAGCATTCTTTTCTAAAATGCCTTCATAAATATCACCTTTGTCTTTTACGCCCATCAATATCCAACTTTCGGCATTGATAAGTGCAATGAGCTTATACAACTTGGCAGGGTCTTGTATTTTGTTTTGACTTTTTACAAAGATTTGTCCTAAGATGCCTTTTTCTTTGGCTAACTCACGCAACATGATGTTGTAATGCAACTCCAACTCGCTACCACTTTTACTAATCAAGGTTTCCCAAGCAAACTCGCTAGGAATAGGCATGGTTCTATTATGTGGTGGTTTGGTATATTCATCTGCCATTTTTAGGAACAACAAATAGGTGAGTTGCTCCAAATAATCGCCATAACCCACACCATCATCTCTCAAGGTTTGGCAAAATGCCCATACTTTACTGACGATACTGGATGCGTTTGTGTTTTCTTTGCTCATTTTAATTCTATTAACTTTATTTTATACAACGGATTAAAATCCATTGTTTCTACATAGGTCATCCCTATGGGGTTTTTTTTCATTGTTTGCAACGGATTAAAATCCATTGTTTAAAAATGGGTCATCCCTATGGGATTTTCACATTTCATGCAAGAGCTGTAGGCTCGATTTATTTTATAAGAATGGACTTCAGTCCAGTCGTTTAACACACAACACAAGCCAAAGAGCCATAGGCTCGACCCATTTTATACTACTGTTTTTTAAAGCAGTTGCCCACTAAAAGCCTTTTTCAATATACTCTGTCTCAAAGACTCCGCTTGCAACAAACTTTGCGCAATACTTTCTTCCATTTTATCGGCAACACTTAAACGGCTTTCTAGAACATCAACAACTTTATGTTGTTCTTCCATTGGCGGAAGAGGAAATACAAAACTTTTTATAGATGCAATTCCAATATTTGCTTGTGTAGTTTCTACGACATACTTTCTAATTTCATCAGTAATTTTTGGAGATAGAGAAAATAAATAAATATATTTCGAAAGAACTACATCATGGTTTGGTTTTACTACTGCACATGAATAAGAAACTAAAAATTCTTTGTCAAAATCTACTAATATATTTTTTCCAATTGTTCCATAACGAGGAAAAATAATATCTCCATTTTCAGGTTTTATTTTTCTTGCAAGATTTAAATAATCTTCTTTCGAAATATATTTTGCTTTATCAAATGATATTTTTAAGTCATTAGTAAAATCTTTAGTTGAAACATAAGGATAACCTGTTTCTAATTGTTTAGGCATCTTATGGTCAATGTCTCCAATTTTTAAACAAACTTTTTGGAAAGTTGTCCATGCCCAACCCTTAGGCAACTCACCCTCATTTACACTCTCATTCGTTAACTTTCCTTCAAAAGCCCATTTCAGCACACTTTGTCTATAAGTTTTGAGTTGTTGTTGTGCGGTTTTTAAATCTTCTA
>Ga0100381_1004457_pt1 | contig 11819 bp, 9 predicted proteins | sample CryGeymeta201505_FD_80416 | JGI IMG/M metagenome (GOLD analysis project Ga0100381, IMG submission 80416) | Groundwater microbial communities from Crystal Geyser aquifers in Utah, USA - Crystal Geyser metaG 2015-05 | ecosystem: Environmental > Aquatic > Deep subsurface > Groundwater | place: USA...
GTTTTAATTTAATGCATTGACTTTTAGTTTTTGTTTAAATAAATTAAAATAAAATTGGTTAAATATCCGGGGTCGGAGGGAATGACATTTAATAAAAATTATATTTCTTTATTTACTTTTAATTATAAGTTTTACAACCTTCAAAGTTCTCTGTAGCCTTGAAGGTTTTTTTATTTTAAATAATATTATATATATGAAAAAAACAATAATATTTTTTCTCCTTTTAAGTTTAATTTTTGGAAGTTGTTCTAAACAATACGACGGAATTATTGTTCCTCCAATGACAGAGCCACAAAGGGTAGTAGATGAAATGCCTGCCTGGTCACCTGACGGAAATACAATTGCATATAATCATTCAGGTGCTGTCTGGCTTTTAGATCTCAAGACAATGACAAAGTCCTTTCTTACAGAGGGTGCTATACCCACCTGGTCGCCGGATGGGAGTAAAATTGCCTACATAAATGGTGGAATATATACTATAGAATTATCTACTCGTGAAATCACTAAACTAACAGATTGGTTAGCATATTTCCCAACATGGTCGCCGGATGGTAAAAAAATAGCGTTCGATACAAATCACAATGATCCCAAAGGAGGAAATGTTATCTGGACTATGAATGCCGATGGATCAAATAAAAAAGATATAAGCGTCCACGGCACCGGCGAGTGGAGAGAACCTGCCTGGTCAAGAGACGGATCGTTAATATTGCATATAAGGTATATTGGAATAGGTTTACCGGAGATTTTTTTAATGGACACAACTGGGAACAATGCTGTAAGACTTACATATAATTCTTCTGACGATACAAACCCCGCCTGGTCTTACGATGGGAAATACATTGCCTGGGGTTCAGGGAGCGGAGATTATGCCGGTATCTGGATAATGAATGCAGGCGGTACTGACCAACACTTATTAGTTAGAAATGGCGGTCATCCCACCTGGTCGCCTGATGGTAAAAAAATTGCTTTTCATATGGTGGATAATTCTAACCGTTTAATTGTCCTGTGGGTAATTAATAGTGACGGAACCGGTTTGCAGCAACTTACAGAACCATAGTTCCATTATATAAATATATTAGAAGGTGATATTATGATACAATTAATATACTAAAGCCCTCGCTAGTATATAGTCCACAAAAAACTCTGGCAGAGAATATTTTTAGAAAATCGTTCTACTACGAGGGCTATTTCATTTTAAATACTTATAATTAACACAATTTATATAAGGAGAAAAATTATGAAAACAAAATTTTTTAATCCTTTACATATTCTATTTTTTATTTTAACAATTACTCTTAACTTTTCTTTTGTTGCTAATGCTCAACAGGATGTGATAAATTACAGCATACCTGAATTTAATAAAAGCGGTTCGTTTACTATTGAGTACGGTTCCAATTTAAGTAAAACTATGGGAGATACCAGCGATACAAAAAATTTTATTAGATTAAAAGACAAAGAAGACAATGTAAAACTGGAAGTAACTGCAAAATTCTTAAAAGAACTAAAAAATAAAGTTGTTACTCTAAACATAAAGTCCAAAAATGACAACAAAACAAAGTTTGTTAAAGCCAAAGAAAAAATGATGCTTGATATCATTGATAATTTGATAAATTTCCTGCGGGATGATGCCAGGTTTAGCAATTTTAAGAATAAGAATAAACTAAGCAAGCAACATTCCGTTTTGGCACCTACCCCCTGGTCTTATGTTCTGTCTACGATAAGAAATTTACAAACAACAATAGAAGGAACTATAAATAACTAATGAGAAATAATTTGTTTTTAAAAATACTAATGTTTTGCTACCTGTCCATAAATTGTTCAAACCCGGTTGGACCTGAAAACGACCGTTTGAAATTATTATGGCAACGCGATTTCGACTTAAAAGGAGACGCCGCATCAGATATAACAATTGATGGCAATTATTTATATTTCCTAAACAGCGCAAATATTAACGGCAAATTGTTTAAGCTTAGTAAGGATAACAAAGAGTTCAAGAGCTTTATTACTTCTATAGGTAATAACTTCGGGAAACCGTCAACAGATGATAGCAATGTATATGCCGGTACTTATGGAGGAAATTTTTACGCTGTCAATAAGGTTTCTATGAAATCTATATGGGAAAAGCATGGACTTGTCTGGAACCCCATTGGTTCGGTGGACGGCTCTAATATTTATATGACTGATGGAGATAAAATCTATTGTTACAACAAAAACAACGGTAATGAAATATGGACTAAAGCAGTATTTGGTAAGAACCACTATAACCCTGTCATTGAGGATAACAGGCTATATTTTGCAACAGGTTTTGGGTTCAAAGAGGATGGGTATTTGTATTGCCTGGATAAATATGACGGGTCAATTATTTTTCAGGATACAATTCCATATATGGAATCAAGGGCTCAATACGGGGGTTCCGGCTCCGGTGCTGTAATATGGAATAATTATGTATTTATTCCGGCAAATAACTGGTATTTATACTGTTTTAATAAGAATAATGGAAACCTGATATGGAAATTCCTTGCAGACTCGCCTATGGAAAATGTTCCGCGTATATCAAATGGAATATTATATGTAGGAAGCCTGAACAGGACCTGTTATGCAATTGATGCTGCTACCAGTAAATTAATTTGGTCGGTTCAAACAACCGCTTCAATTGCCAGGTTTCCCACAAGCTTTTACGGAGATTATGTGATATTCCCGACACTTGGCGCATTCCTGGTTCTTAACAAAAACACTGGCGAAAGTATTGTTTACCAGGCATCTTCTACAAGCAATTATAGTTTTCTTAACGCAGTTTTTGACAAAGACGGGAAAATATACGCAAGCGGCTGGACAAACGATTCTCAGACCCCCGTTTTACTCTGTTACCAATTTTTTTAAGGAATACTTTTTAAGAATTAAATTAGACTAAAATTTTATGTATAAAAGAATACTTTTTTTTCTATGTTTACTAGCTTTAATATTTTCAGGGTGTAATGACAATCCGACAGATAATAGCGGAATTTTCCCTCCTACAACAATACCGTTTGTAGCCTATAATAGCCCTGTCTGGCATCCGAGTGGACAATTTATCGGGTTCAATCATACACCTATAAAAAGTATTCACTACTCTGGTAATAGCTCATACCCGGATAGCTATCAACTTGAACCTGATTCTTTAGGCTTCTGGCTTATCAATTCTGATGGTACAAATATGAGAAGAATATTACCTTACCCACTACAAACCCCGGCCTGGTCGCCTGATGGACAGTGGGTTGCTTTTGTTTTTGGTACACAGATATACAAAATGAGATTTACAGGCACATCTTTCGATACAACAACTATAGTTCAGCTTACAACAGAAGGCAGAAATTTCTTCCCCGCCTGGAGCCCTGATGGAAAGTGGATTATACATGATCGTACATTTGCATATCCCGAAACAGAGGTAGTTCAAGGTATTTGGTTACTAAATTCTTTTGACGGAAGTAACAGAAAAAAAATATCAACAGGAAGATTTCCAGATTGGTCACCAAATAACAAAGAACTAATTTTTATGGATTGGTTTGATAGTACTCAAAAGGAAGCTGGAATAATTCGTTATAATTTAAATAATAGTTTAAAGGAATTAATTTATAATGTTCAGGGAAACGATATTCGTAGACCTAAATACTCCCCTGATGGCTCAAAAATAGCCTTTGCTTCACAACCATTAAATAGTCAGGTAAATCTTTGGTTTATGGATAGCACAGGTAGTAATCTTCAACAGTTGACATATAATGGAATGAGCGATAATTCAGGCGTCACATTTTCGTGGGATTCTACAGGGAAGTTTATTGTTTTTACAAAATACAGGTTTGATAAATGGCCGCCGCAAAACGGAACATTATGGATAATTAATATTAATACCGGGCAACAATGTAAATTAACTTTTAATCCTCATCATTAGAATTATAATGGAATAATGTTTATGAATAAAAAAATATTTCTTTTCTTCCCTATATTAATTTTTATGCTTTCAGGATGTAAGGATAATAATCCTGTAGATGAGCATTCGCCTTGTCCCCCTATTGATATTGTACCCGAACCTTCATACAACAGTCCGGTCTGGCATCCAAGCGGAAAATTTATTGGATTTAATCATACACCTTTGCAAAGTATCACTTATCCTTATGGTAAAGGATGCTTGGGTGAGCAGCATTTCAGGAGAGATTCGACTGGGTTTTGGCTGATAAATCCTGACGGAACAAATATGCATAGAATTTTTCCATATACCTTACAGACGCCCGCGTGGTCACCGGATGGTAATTGGATAGCATTTGTAGCAGGAGCACAGATTTATAAAATGAAATTTACAGGGTCAACATTCGATACAACGACCCTTGTTCAGCTTACCACAGAAGGACGTAACTTTTTTCCTGCTTGGAGTCCCGATGGACAATGGATAGTGTTTGATTCTAATTCAGATAGTCCAAACGGAATGAATTTCATCTGGAAGATGAAAGCTAATGGTTTAGCAAAAAAAAGAATTGCATATAATCCTTCTGAAGGAGAAATTAGGATGCCAAATTGGTCGCCTAATAGTCAAAATATCGTTCACATTCGGTACCTTATTGATGTATTTTCATCAGAGATATTTGTTATGGATAGTAATGGTACTAATCCTATTCGGCTAACCTTTAATAATACTACAGATAATTACCCGATATATTCACCAAACGGCGTAAAGATTGCCTTCACATCTCAGTCGAATGGGGGACAACCCCAGATTTGGATAATGAATTCGGATGCTTCAAACAAAAGTCAGCTAACAGTTACAGGAGTTGATGCTAGTTTTGGTCGCCCATTTAGCTGGCGCCCTGACGGGCAGTATATTGTATATACTGATTACCGTTCAGACGACTGGACATACGATAACGGAACTTTATGGATGCTTAACCCTGTCACAGGCGGAAAGAAACAATTAACATTTAACATTAAAACTACAAAATAAAGGAGGTGGTTATTATGAGATGACTATACATAACAGTAACCCCGGTCCCGCAATTGCGGGATAAGAAATCACTCTCCGTCACGAGATAAAATTCTTAAGTACACAAAATATGTATGCCGGGGTTTTTTATGTCCGGTAAAATATGTGCTAATTAAATTAAACACAATTTTTAGGAGAAAAAAATGAAAACTTCTATTTCATCGAGAGTACTTCTATCTATAGCACTGACAATGATGCTTTGTTTCAGCGCTATTTCCTCATACGCACAAAGTGACCCCTCAAAGGAAATTCTGATTTATTTTACAAAAGGGGTCAAACGAAATGCCTTGGGAAGTTTGCCTGTAAATATCTCTTCAGCAGCTATTCAGCATATACTGGCACATTTCAAGATAAGACAGGATCAGGTCAGTTCTGCTTTTCCAAAATTTAATGAGGCAGACACGCTTAAGAAAGCTTCTGATGGTCGGCTGATTAAACTGGCTAATATGGCAAAGATATTTAAAGTCCGAGTTCCTGTTGGTGTGGACAGACAGGAAATAATAGACAGCTTAAAGAAAATTTCAGGTGTACTTTTTGCCGAACCAAACGGAAGAGCAAGCGTTGATGTCGTCCCCAACGATCAATACTTCCCCTATCAGTGGGCTCTTCAGCCAGGCGGCGGCACAGGAAAAATTCAGGCTCCCGAAGCCTGGGAAATTTTTCAAGGAAGTACCGGCACAAAGGTAGGGATTATAGATCAGGGCGTTGATGCATCTCATCCTGATCTTAGTGGAAAAGTTTCTGGGAGCACAACTATCTATGGATACCACGGTACACACATTGCAGGGATAGCAGCGGCTAGATCTAATAACACTACGGGTGTCGCCGGCGTTAACTGGAATGCACAAATTCTTTCAGAACCATTCAACGATGGAACCAGCAATGGCGATCCACATTTGTATCAAATTATCACAGATGCAGTGAATCAGGCTTCTGATGTGTTGAATAGTAGTTGGAAACTCATCTATGATGATGGAACTCCAGGGAGGTATTCCACGACTGTAAGAATGGCTTTTGCCTATGCGTATAAACAGAATCAAGTCGCTGTTGCAACAATGGGCAATACAGGAAATACAACCAACACAGTCCAATATCCGGGATCCTTTGGTCAGGGTATTATTGCTGTTGGCGCTACTGACCAAGACGATGCGCGTGTCTTTTTTTCCACCTACGGCAGTGCAATAGATGTTTCTGCGCCTGGAGCATCAATATTATCAACATATCGCAATGGGATAACCTTTTCCGACCCAAATTATGAATACTTAAGCGGTACTTCAATGGCTGCGCCGTTTGTAACTGGTATTGCATCGCTTCTGAAAGGGTACAATCCAAACCTCTACAACGATGATATTGAGCATATTATTCAACTTTCCGCAGATGATAAAGGCCCAACTGGTTGGGATCCTGAATATGGCTACGGCCGTGTCAATGCGAAAAAGGCTTTAGATTATTTGAGATACCCTTACGTATTAAGTCAGATAACTGTGACAGGCGGCACAGATTATTTTAAGGGGCCGGCTTTTTATTTTGATACTTACGGTGCCAGTGGTTTATCAGACGACAGATATATTGCTTACAGACACGAGGTCAGACGGACTGAGCATTTCAGCTCTCTTGTCAGCGCAAATGTTTGGGGTAGAGGAGTTGCTACAAGCGGATGGTCGGCAGAAAACCCTAATTTTGGAATGGGCTATTGCAACATAGTGCCCGGCACTGTAACAAATAATGGTGTAACTTTATATACTTATGTATATGAAGTATATTCTTTATCTGGCGGATTTCTTGGCTGGTATCCTACAACTCCATCAGGCGTACAATTTGCTTACACCACACTCGGAGTACCAGCTAGCCTTACAGCATCTATATTTGGAGATAACTATATTACCTCCGGCCAAAACGGAACCTGGACAGCCTATCCCGACGGAGGCTATCAACCTTATACTTATAACTGGTGGTACAGATATCCAGGCGGTATAGCAAAAATCTCATCAATCAATAAACCACCGGCAGGTTATTGGAATTTAATTGGACTTCATACACAGCAAATTTCAAGAACTGATAACCAGGACTTTGAAATAAAATGTGAGGTCATAGACAACCAAAGTAATTCGGTTACCTCTAATATAATTTATGTGTATGTAAGCGGAGGTTCAGCTCCTTTAACAGCACCTGTACCAACAGAAAATAAATTAGGCCAGAATAATCCAAATCCGTTCAATCCCACAACACAAATAAATTATGCAATAAAACAGGAAGGTTTGGTTACAATAAATATTTACGATGTATTAGGAAGAGTTATAACTACTCTTGTAAATGAAAACAAAACGGCAGGATTTTATACTGTTAATTTTGATGCTAGTAAACTCAGCAGCGGTGTTTATTTTTATACAATCAAATCAAATGATTTTTTTGACAGAAAGAAAATGATTGTTATGAAATAATCAAACTATGATAAATTATTTAAGGCAGCATTTTTGCTGCCTTTTTTATTTTAAATAATCTTTCACCCCAAAATCTACTATTGTTATATTTAGATATATATTTTTTAAAATTTCATTAATTGAAATGAAAAAACTATCAATAATTTTTTTCATCCTCTTTGTTTCTTTTACAAATCTATTTGCACAACAAGATGTTAAAATTATGACTTACAATTTGCTGAACTATGACAGCAATGTTGATACTTCAAGAAACACATACTTTAGAGAAATAATAAATGCTACAAAACCTGATATTTTTGTAGTTCAAGAAATTCAAAATCAAAATTCTGTAGATGCATATTTAAATAATGTTATGAAGGATATAAACAGTAACTATAATTCTGGTAATTTTATTGCAAATTTGAACCCCCCTCCTCCCAACACCTATGATTATTATGAAAATGTGATTTTTTACGATACTAATAAATTTAAATTTATTAGTAATACACCCATTCATTCTGAATTGAGAGATATAAACGAATTTAAGGTAGTTCATATCTCAACAGATGATACTTTAAGAATTTATGCAGCTCATCTTAAAGCCAGCACAGGAACAACAAATGAAAATAAAAGAGCAGCAGAAGTTGATTCATTAAGGAAATTTACAGATGCACTTCCCACAAACACTAACTTTATTGTTTTAGGTGATTTTAATATTTATAAAGATTCAGAACCAGCTTACATAAAGTTAAAGGATCAAACTAAATCAGGTTATTTTATAGACCCAATTACAATGAACGGTACTTGGAATAATTCAATTTATTCTACTTATCATACACAAGCAACAAGATCAAGTAATGGTGGATTGGACGACAGATTTGATATGATCTTATATTCAAATGCAATAGAACAAAAATTAAGAATTAAGTATGTAACAGATTCTACAATTCCTTTTGGCAATGATGGAAATCATTATAATAAATCAATTAATGAACAACCAAATACAGCAGTTTCTTCATCTTTAGCTGATGCTTTGTTTTATGCATCGGATCACTTACCTGTTTATGCAACATTTAAATTTCTTTATGCCACAGATATTAAATACGAACAAACTTTTCCTACACAATTTTCATTAAGCCAAAATTATCCCAATCCTTTCAATCCGGAGACTGTAATCAGCTTTCAGCTTTCTGCACTCAGCTATGTAACTTTAAAAATTTATGATGTGCTCGGTAAAGAAATTACAACATTAGTTAATGAGGAAAAATCAATTGGTAAATACTATGTAAATTTTAATGCAATTAATTTAACAAGCGGGATTTATTTCTATCGATTAACTGCCACAAGTTCTTCAAGTTTCTTTAACCAAACAAAAAAAATGATCCTCTTAAAATAAATCTTCAGCGAACTGCGATAGATGAAATAAACTTAAATATCTCGCCTCTTTCGTTTCTCCCTTTCTTGTTGCCCGACTTTACATACTAATATATTGAAATACAATCATTTAAGGCTTATATTTGCCTTCTATTTTAATAGCAAAAATGCATAGAAATAAAGTATATATAGAAACCTACGGCTGCCAAATGAATATGGCAGATACAGAGCTTGTTCAGGGTATTTTAAAAAACAATGGCTATGAGTTAACTGAAAAAACAGGTGGTGCAGATGTTGTACTTCTTAACACTTGCAGCATTAGAGAGAAAGCTGAAGAAAGAATTTACGGTCGACTCGGTAATTTTAAAAATGTAAAAGATTCAAATTCAAATTTAGTCGTTGGTATATTAGGTTGCATGGCAGAACGCTTGCGCAAAGATTTAATAGAAGATAAAAAAATTGTTGACCTAGTAGTTGGCCCTGATGAATACCGAAGATTACCAGAATTAATTGATGTTGCCCTTAACGGAGGTAAAGGAATCGGAGTTCAACTTTCAAAAACAGAGACTTATGATGATCTTATTCCATACCGTGAAGATGGATTACAGGCCTGGATATCAGTAATGAGAGGCTGCGATAAGTTCTGTACATTTTGTGTAGTACCATTTACCAGAGGAAGAGAAAGGAGCCGTTCATTAAAATCAATTGTAGAAGAAGTGCAACAACTTTCAGAAAGAGGATTTAGGGAAGTAACATTACTTGGACAAAATGTTAATTCTTACTCTGATAATGAAAATGATTTTGCAGATCTTCTTGCAGCCTGTGCTGAAATTGATCCTTATGTAAGAATAAGATTTACAACTTCCCACCCACAAGATCTTTCGGTTAAATTGCTTTACACTATTGCTAAATATCAAAACATCTGTAATTACATTCACCTTCCTTTTCAATCGGGCTCAAACAGAATTTTAGAAGCAATGAATAGAACCTATACAATTAAACATTATCTAAATTTAATTGATAAAGCCAAAAAAATAATTCCTAATGTATCTTTCTCTACTGATATTATCGCAGGCTTTCCAACCGAAACCAACGAAGATCATTTAATGACTTTAGATGTTCTGAAAAAAGTTAGATATGATGGAGCTTATATGTTTAAATATTCACCCAGAGAAGGGACAAAAGCATATAAAATGAATGACGATGTTTCAGAAGAAATAAAAGTGAATAGGCTGCAGGAAATTATTGACCTTCAACATCAGATATCTTTAGAAAAAAATAATGCACAAATTGATACTGAAGAAATTATTTTAATAGAGGGATTTAGTAAAAAATCCAATGATAATTTAGCAGGAAGAACAGATGGAAATAAAGTTGTAATCATTCCTTTTGATGACAAAATTAAACCCGGAAGTTATGTTAAGGTGAAAATAAATAGAGCTACTTCAGGAACTCTTTTTGGAGATTTTATTGACTTTTACGATGTAAAATCTGATTTTGCTTTTACGGTATAAGGGAATATAGAAATGAAAAATTTATCAAAAAATATAATTCTTGTTCTGGTTATTCTTTTCTCATCTATAAATCTATTTTCGCAAGAAGTAAATATAGTTCCTTATTTAAAACAAATTGATAATGGGCAAAAAGTTCAGGCTTTATCACAATTAGCAAAATTAAAAGATGAATATCCTGATGATCCTTCTGTAATGTTTTTGGAAGGTGTACTAACACAAAACGGACAAAATGCTGTTGCAATTTATACTAAAATAATTAATGAACATCCCAAATCCAGATATGCTGATGCTTCTGTCTTTAGGATCTATTCTTATTATTATGCACTTGGACTTTACGGAACCGCTAATTCTTTTCTGAATAGATTAAAGAATGATTATCCTAATTCTCCATATATAAAAATTGCAGAACAAAGAAATGAAAATATAACTCAACCGAAAGTTGAAACCCCTACGCAACCTGTTGCGAATGAACCTGCATTTAAAGCACCACAAACCAATATTGTTTATAAATACACAATACAAGCCGGTGCTTTTACTAATAGTGATAATTCAAATAATTTAAAAACAAAATTTGAAAATGCCGGTTTCTATTCTTCAATCTCTGATAAAAATGTTGGTGGTACAATATTCCATATAGTTTTTGTAGGGAAATTTGAAACGGAAGAAAGTGCAAAAAAAGCACTTAAAATTATAAACAAACAATTCAATCTTGAAGCTAGAGTAACTACCTTAACTCAATAAATTTTATAAATGTCTGAACTGATTTTTATAGGCACCGGTTCTGCAATAGAATCATTAAACCGCTTTCACTCTTCTTTTTTAATTAAAAATAAAAATTATAATTTACTAGTAGATGCAGGAGATTGTACATCAAAAGCATTATTAAGTCAGCAAATAAATTATTTTTCTATAGATGGAATTTTATTCACTCATTTCCATCCTGATCATTTTTCAGGGTTATGTGGATTGATCGTACAAATGGAGATTTTAAAAAGAGAAAAACCTTTAGAAATAATTACCCACAACAAACTAATCCCTTTCATTAAAGATAATTTACATCTATCATATATTTATGAAAAAAGATTAGCATTTAAAATTAATTATATAGGATTTGAATACGAGGAAAGTTTTAATATATGTGAAAACTTAACTGTTATTTCTAAGAATAATACTCATTTAAATGCTTATAAAATATATGGAGAAGAATTTAATAATTATTTTTCTTCTTCCAGTTTTATATTTACAACAACAGATAATAAATTGCTTTATACAGGAGATATTGGTTCAGAAAAAGATTTATATTTATTTTCAGGTGAAAAGATAAATTACATGATAACAGAAATCACACATGTATCCACTGAAGAAATAATAAATGCTGCTAAAAAATTTATACCTGAAAAATTATATTTAACACATATTAGTGATTCTGACAAACTAAAAATAAACACTATTATTAAAGAAAACACAAAAATTAGCATTCCTACTTTTGAAGCTATAGAAGGA
>Ga0100381_1004474_pt1 | contig 11792 bp, 5 predicted proteins | sample CryGeymeta201505_FD_80416 | JGI IMG/M metagenome (GOLD analysis project Ga0100381, IMG submission 80416) | Groundwater microbial communities from Crystal Geyser aquifers in Utah, USA - Crystal Geyser metaG 2015-05 | ecosystem: Environmental > Aquatic > Deep subsurface > Groundwater | place: USA...
CCGCCGACTTGTGGCGCGCGAGAAGAGGCGGTATGTCAGTGCCTTCGTTGTGAGGCGCCGCGGTTAGCCGCCTCACGTCAACGCCAGATGGTCCACGAGCGACGGGCGCTCAGGAGCTGACGGCCTCCCCTACGAGAGCGAAAATGTCAGAAGAGACCCTTCAAGGTGAATCCGCCGCCGAGCCCCTTGTCGACCCCACCGCGATAGCAGCCGTCCAGGCCGCTGCGAAAGCAGCCGTCGAGGGCACTGCGAATGCAGCCGTCGAGCCAGAAGTGGTCGACCCCCTCGACAGGCTCTACGGGGCTGTCGTCAACGGAAGATTCGCCGAAGTGACCCGCAACGGGGTGCTCTTCGACATCGGGGACGACCAACAAGCCCTCGTCGACCGACTAGAGTTCGGGGACTTCACCCCCACCAAAGTCGGTGAGACCTACAAGCTCTTGATCGACAGCCGCCGACGCGGCGTTTGGACCGCTTCGCACCACAAGGCCCTCGCCTTGGCGGTTTGGGATCAGTTCCAAGTCCTCGCCAAGAGCGGCGGAACCATTCAAGGCAAGATCATCGCGGCCAATGACGGCGGGCTCGTCGTCGACGTCGGGGCACGCGGCTTCGTGCCTCGCAGCCAGATCGACCTCTACAAGGTCGACGATCTCGACTCCTACGTGGGCCAGACGGATACCTTCCGAGTGCTCAAGTTCGACGCCCGTTCCGGAGACGTCGTGCTCAGTCGACGAGCGCTGCTCGAGGACGCCCTGTCTGTGGTGCGGGCCAAGACCCTCGAGAAGCTCGAGGTCGGCAAGAAGTATGAAGGCACCATTCGTCGAGTGATGCCCTACGGAGCGTTCGTGGACGTAGGCGGCCTCGAAGGTCTCCTCCACCAGTCGAACATGACCTGGGGACGCGAGAGCACGGCGGCGCTGCTCAAGGCCGGACAAACCATCGAGGTCATCGTGCTCGACTGGGACGAGGCGAACAACAAGCTCAGCCTCGGCCGCAAGCAGCTCGAAGAAGATCCTTGGGAGCAATTGAGCGGCAAGTACAAAGAAGGCGATGTGGTCACCGGCAAGGCGGTCAGCGTCGCCAAGTTCGGCGTGTTCGTCGAGCTCGCCCCCGGCATCGAAGGCCTCATCCACAACACCGAGCTCTCCTGGACCGACCGCGGCAACGACACCAAGCGCATCACCAAGGGCCAGGACGTCGAGGTCAAGATCATCGGTATCGAGCTGGAAAATCGTCGCCTGAAGCTCAGCAAGAAACGCCTGGAAGAGAGCCCCTGGGCCGCCTTTGCCGCCGAACACAAGGTCGGCGAAAAGCTGACGGTCAAGATCGCGCGCATCGCCGATTTCGGTCTCTTCTGCGTCCTCACCAACGAACTCGACGGCCTCGTACACGCCAACGACATCTCGTGGACCGAGAAGGTCAACCTCAAAGACACCTTCGTCCCCGAGCAGGATATCGAGGTCCAGATCCTCAGCATTGACGCCGAAGCCGGCCGAGTAGGATTGGGAATCAAGCAGCTCGGCGACGATCCGTGGACCCTCGCCGCCCAGATCGCTTCTCCAGGGAAGACGATCGAAGTCACCGTCGCGCGCATCGCCGATTTCGGGGCGTTCGTGACCGTGGCCCCAGACGTGGAGGGACTGATCCACATCTCGCAGCTCTCCAACGACCGCGTCGAGCGCGTCGAGGACGTCGTCAAGCCAGGCCAGACCCTCGAGGCGACAGTCGTCAGCTTCGACCTCGAACGCCGCCGCATCGGCCTCAGCTTGCGCTCCGACGCCATCGTCGAGAAAGTCGAAGAGGAAGCGATTCCCGTCGAAGACGAGGGGTCTTCCCGAGCGACGCTGGGAGACATCTTGCCCGCGTCCTTGATGAAGGGGGTCAAGCCCGAAGAAGCCAAGGCCAAGCCGGTGAAGGCCAAGAAGGGCAAGAAGGCCAGGGCCATCGAGCCCGAGGCGCCCGCCATCGAGCCCGAGGCGCGGGCCAGCGAGCCCGAGGCGAAGGAAGACGCCCCGGCCGACGAGCCCCAAGTCGGCGCCGCCGAGAGTTCGGCCGACGAGAGCGCCAAAGAATCCGAGTAGCGCATCGAGCCGTTCTCGCTCGCCGGCCATCTAGCTTTCCCTTGCCCGTCCGAGCGAGTCGCGCTCGGACGGGCCAAGCTGTTTTTTCGGGCGAAAGCCCGTGAGGTTCATATGGAGAAAAAAGTCTCCCTCGCAGATGTCGCCATCTTCACCGACCTGACCCCCGCCGAGCTCGCGGCGATCGAGCAGTTCATCGAGTTCACGACTTTCGAGCAGGGAGTCGACATCATCCAAGAAGGCAGCGAAGGGGACGACCTCTACGTTATCCTCTCTGGCCAGGCACAGGTGCGCCGTGGCACCCTCGACCTCTCCACGCTCGAAGCGGGCGGATGTTTCGGCGAGCTCGGCCTCTTGAGCACCCAGGTCAGGGCCGCCTCGGTCACCGCCACTACCCGTCTCGAGGTCGGGCGTCTCTCCAGGCAGGCGCTCGACACCTTGATGGACGAGCAAACCGCGCTCGCCAAGAAGCTCTACCGCAACGTCGGGAAGGTCTTGCGTGACATGGTTACCGACATCACCGACACGGTGGCCTTGCTCCTGGGAAACAATGCGCGACAGCTGCGGACAGAGGTCGAGGTGAGGACCAACGGCGTCGTGAACATCGCCAAGGCCGGCACCAAGCTGCGAGCGCTCCTGCCAGCCACAGTCGACGGTGAGGCCGTCATCGCCGCGACCTTGGACCGCAAGGCGGTCTCTCTGAACCGGAGCATCTACGCCTCCGGCCGGCTGGAGCCGCTGACCCGCACCAGCATGGAAGGCAGCGTGATCTACCGACAGAGCGTCGGGCTGATGCTGGTCGAGGCCGGCCACATGCTCAGCCCACCGGCCATGCTCGGAATCGGACCCTCGCTCGGCTTCGCCTACATCATCGAGGTCATCGACGCTGGAGGTCGCGACCTGAAGACCCTCGCCAGCCAGCTCGCCGCGATGATGAAGCAGCTGGTCGCCGAAGATCGCCCCATTCGACGCGAGCGAAGAACCGTCGAGGAAGCCCGCAGCCAGTTCCTGGACCAAGGCTGGGACATGGCCGCCAGGGTGCTCCACAGCTCGCGCAACAGCTCCGTCACCTTGGTCAGCATGGGGGAGATCTACGCCTTCGAGTTTGGCCCCAAAGCGCCGTCGACCGCGTTGCTCGAGCACTTCGATCTCGACACCCGCTCCGACACCCTGCTCCTGTACTTTCGCGACGAGGAACTGCGCGCCACCGACCCCGTCCAGAGCCAGGTCCCGAATCATCTGGCCCGACAGCACGACAGTTGGCTCAACGCCTTGGGCATCACCAGCGTCGGCAACTACAACGACGCCTGCGTCAGCGGCGAAGTCTCTCAGATCATCCGCGTCGCCGAAGGCTTTCACGAGAAACGCATCAGCCAAATCGCAGACGAGATCGTCTCACGCAGCCCGCTGCCCCGGATCATCTGCATCTCCGGCCCTTCCTCCTCGGGCAAGACCACCTTCATCAAGCGGCTCTCAGTGCAGCTGCGCGTCAATGGGCTCGTCCCCCGCACCCTCTCGCTGGACAACTACTACGTCGACCGCGAAAAGACCGTCAGAGACGAGGACGGGGAGTTCGACTTCGAGGCCTACCAGGCGCTCGACCAAGACCTGATGGCCCGCGACTTCAACGCCCTGGTCGCTGGCCGAGAGATCCGCACCGCTCGCTACGACTTCGCCAGCGGCTTGAGCAACCCCGAAGGCGGACCACTGACGAGCCTGGGACCCAACGAGATCCTCATGCTCGAGGGCATCCACGCCCTCAATCCCGAGCTGCCGGTCGAGCAGGGGCACCGAGTCTTCCGCATCTTCATCAATCCCATGACCTCGCTGCCTCTCGATCCCGTCAACCGCGTCAGCGTCTCCGACATCCGACTCGTGCGCCGAATCGTCAGGGATCGCCATCAACGGTGCATCACCGCGGCGGACAACATCCTGCGCTGGCCCTCCGTGAGCCGCGGCGAGCGACGGCACATCTTCCCCTTCCAGCGACTGGCCGACTCGGTCTTCAACTCGTCGCTGATCTACGAGCTCTCGGTGCTCAAGGTCTACGCCGAGCGCTATCTGCTCGAGGTTCCGCAAGACAATCCGGCCTTCACCACCGCGTTTCGGTTGCGTCGGATGATCGCCCACTTCGTGGCCATCTACCCCAACCACGTCCCGCCGACCTCGCTCTTGCGAGAATTCATTGGCGGCAGCGGCTTCCCTGAGCATTGATCGCGCGTAGGAACGCAGCTGGCTCGCTTCGAGCCAGCTCGGTTCCGAGTAGCGCGCGAACGAAATCGTGTCGAGAGTAGGAGCATCGCCGGCTGGTCGGCGATGTTCCCGTCCCACAAGACGATACTTGGAGGTCGCCCGTGCCCGACTGGTTGGTCATGATGCTCATCGTCGCAGGATACCTCATCCTGCAGACCTATCTGCTGCCCCGTGCGGGCGTCGCTACCTGAATGAGCCCCGCGTGTTCCCCGGTGGGGAACAAAGCCCAAACGCCGACAAAGACCCCTCCGGTCGAGCCAGAGCCAGGTGCCGACTCCGTGGATTAGTGCCGCTCTGTCTGATCCGCGCGTGCGGTGGTGCGCAATGCTTCGAACGACGTGGGCTTGGGCGGGCGGCGAGGCGCAGGCTTCTGGCGACGTGGGTTCTGGTGGTCGGAGACTTCGAGGTGAGGTCCGGAACCTCCAGAGGCGACGTCCGGAGCCTCGTCGCGCTCTTCAGCGGCGTCTTCGGAGCATGACATCCGAACAGAAGGAGTCGAAGCGACAGGATGTGGAGTCTTGATTTCATCACCGCTTGAAGCGTCTACTCCGGCAAAGCCACGAACCCCCGGTTCTCGTTCCCGCCGCGTAGCCCCCGCGGGTGGCGCGACGGGGCGAGGCCGAACACGTCGGTCTGGATGGCAAAAGGTCCAAGGGTGTACACCCCTCGCGGGGTCAAAACCGGATAATCCATGCTGCTGGAGTACCCGCTAAGTGAGTTCATTTCGGGGAGGATGTCTAGGCTCCAGCGTACGGCTGCTGCCTCCGTATCAACAGCAAACACACGCAAGATGTAGTTCTGTGCTTCCGTGTCCCCTTTAAAGGAAGCCCAGACCAACACGCTCCCCCGAGCCCCGGCTACAATTCGAGGGTTGTAGGAGATTCCGCTGAGCGTGGTGCCTACGATGGGGATAGGCACGCTCATGTGTTCGCTCCCATCAAACGAGAAGACGACGATCTCACCGCTTTGATTATTTTCACCCTGTGCAGGTGAGGTTTTGAGGCAGGCAGCCTTTGTCTGACTGAGCAGAACCGGTTGCGGACAGCGGGGCTCTCTGTGTACGACCACGCCATCGCGGACCACGGTGGCGTCAATTCCGTCGACCACCACCATAACATGCTGGTCAACTGTAAGTGGGACCTGTGCAGCCATGATGTTCGTTTCGCTCAGGTGGCCGCAATCATCGATTGCCATGACCTCGTGTTCCCAAGTCACGCCGCACAGAGTGTTGTCTGGACGAGTGAACAGCCCACTAAGCCTCCCGTTCGGCTCAGGGTGGTCAACAAACTCACCAACCCCGAAGCTCCAGAAGGGCTCGCCATCAAGCAGATTGAAGCTTGTCACGCGCCCTTCCCTCGAGACGAGCAGCTGCCCGTCTCTCAGCACAAGCTCGCTCACGTTTGCTTGATCGCCGGTGAAATATCGGACAAAACCACCCGTTCCAGGGCCATCACTCCAGAGGGTGATGCCATCGGACTCCCCGGTGGGTTGCCCTTCAACGGCGCTTATCCCCCCCGAACCGGTTGCGAGGAAGAAGCGCCCCCACTCCGAGACCATGATGGGGACGTCCCCCCATGAGTAGGTCGTAGGGGACTCGTAGCAGAGCAGCGGCTCGCCAGTGTTGGCGTCCGAGAGCACCACAGCGGCAATGGTTGGGCTGATAACTGTCCAAGCGCTTTGTCGGAAGAACAGCGCCACGACCACCTCCCTGAGCTCGCCATCGACCTCCATCTCCGCGTACGCGGTCCAGCCGCCGGCGAGCAGCGCACTGCCGAGCCCAGGACACGCCACCCCGTCCTTCCACAAGATCCTAGGGATCGGACCCTCGACGAGTGGCTCCCGGCCGGGCCGATAGGGCTCGGCCGGGACTTTTGGCTCGTTTGTGCCGCACACGTTGACGATGTCGGCCCACCAGGCGGTGTTGGCATCGACCGCGTCGTCGACGATCTCGGGGGGGGTGTGAGTGTCTTCGACGACCTCTGGGCTTTGGGTGTCTTCGGGCACATCGGGCACATCGGAGCGAGGAGAAGTCGCTTCGTCGCGCTCTTCAGCAGCGTCTTCGGAGCACTGGCATCCGAAGAGAAGGAGTAGGAGCGAGAGGATATGGAGCTTTGTTTTCATCACCACTCACACCATTCTGCATCGCAGCAAGTGATTTCCGGCTCCGCTCCTGGCTGTCCACCTCCTCCCCCGTCGGCCAGCGGGCCACAGGGCCGGTCATCGCCGACTCCGGCCTTCAGCCTTTGGCAGACGCCGCGCCTCATGAGTTCGAAGTCGTTGGCCCCCGTCAGTTCAAAGTCCGGCATTCCATCGGCATAGGGTGTGAACTCCAACCTGGGGCTCGTTGCGGGGTTCCCAGTATTCCAAATGCACGCCCCGTGAAGGTTGTCGTCCTCGGGCACATAGAGCAGATCCATTCCGGTGCCCGCCATGGGCATGAACCATTTGTTGGAGAACATCCCAAAGCGCTCAACCCCACTCCCAAACCTCAATACATCCAGCCACGGCTCGATTGGCGCCGTCACATCGATGCGAGGGAAGACAATCGTCCAATAACCCGCATCTTGGCCAAGATTGAACTTGGTCCAGGCGAAGGATGGTTTTGTCGTTGTCATGTAGTCGTTGTTGTAGGCTGGGAGAAAGCTGTATCCAATGCTGGGGAGCCAATGGCCACTGATTCCGTTGTAGTAGAGGAATTCCAAGTGGTCGTTGGCATCCGTTCGCAGGAGGTAGACGACCCCATTCGGATGGACTGCAAGGGCCGGGTCAACACCGCTGTCCCACTGGCTCCCAGCTTGAACCTCGACGGGTCGGTTCGATGATAACCAGGAGCCATTCTTGGCCATCTTGTTGTACCAGAGCAATCCACTTGAATCCCGCCAAGATACCCAGAGGTCGTTCGGCCCAGCGACAAGTTCCGGATTGCCACCAGCATACAAGCCCTTGAGGAATTGAAAGGTCAGCTGACCCGTCCCCACATTCGGGCTCCCCCGAAAGACATATTGCAGACCGTTGCCGTACCGCACAGCGACGTATACTCGGGTCACGCCGTCGTTCTCCGTGAAGCGCTCGACCGAGAGTGTTTCCGCGGCCCAAGGCATCGAATATTCCTGGGACCACTCACCACAATTCGAGGTGCTCGACGACACACAGGTGCCAGGAAAGTCCATGTGGCGGTATCGAACTGCCTGCCCGGAGCTTGGGTAGAACATATAGAGCCGCGGAACGCCGTCGGTCGTAATTCGCGTGATGCCAGGTGTCCCGGTAGGAATCACTGAGAACTTCGGCTCCTCTGTACTATCGGGCCGATACAACATTTCGCGACCGAACATCGTCGCGCCTTGGTCGCTGCTTGTCGAGGTCACCGGTCCACGAGTCGTTCCTCCTGCACAGGAAGAGATAGTGCCATCGAGGTTCCAATCGACGTTGATTCCTCCTGGCTCAACATCAAAATGCCAAGAGGTGTTCTCTAGGTAGCTCAAATCCTCTTGATTGCCGAAAGGATCTGTTTCACAGAGGGTTGCGGCATTCAGGCTGAGGAATTCTCCTTTGGAAAACTGGGTCTCGACGTTACCGAGACGGCGGATCGAAGCCGGAAGATTCGACAGGGCGTAGTTCATCAGGCTGACATAGTTGGGTTTGGTATTGACCGTATCGGCTCCGCCATGTTGAAGATCAACCAGGTGGCCCTGTTCATGGGCAAACGCGGTCCATGAGTTGCCGGATCCAGTTGCTAATCCTGCGGCTTGCCCGCCCCCTCTTCTGTTGTTGTTGGTGAGACAGTGGTAACGGAAGAACGTCCGCCGGTCTGTTTGCATGCTGTCGAGGTAGCGATCTGGGTAGCCACCCTGATCACATGGCTGAGAGCCACTCGTCATTCCAGAACCACCACCGTCAAAAGTAAAGGCAGGATTGTCGCTGTAACTCAAATCAGGATTCCCATTCGCCTCTAGATCTATGTGAAGCCGCAGGCCATTGGTGTTGTCTGGATTGGCCAGTTCTGTCTTTGTTCCTTCAACATACACCTCGTGCACTTTGTCCGCCCAGGACGGTGTCCCTGCGGGAACATTGGAGGCGAACTCGGCTCGTAGTGGGTTGGGGTTGGGATTAAAAGAAGCATCATGGTCGACCTCGATAAACACATCCTTGTGGATCGGGCTCGCTCCCCAATACCGCAACGCCTGCTTTTTGTACCAGAACACCTCGTCGTAGTCGGAGAGGCCATCGTCATCGGTGTCTGAAGAGTCGTAGTCGTCGCAACTCCAGCCGGTGTTGGTGTAGGTGCTAGGCAGCTCGTTGGGGCAGCTCTTCAAGGCCACCTCGAGGTCATTGCCTAAGCCATCGCCATCAGTGTCGGTGGTTCGATCGTTTCGCATGAGGGTGAGGTTGCCAGGCCCAGTGAGCGAGCCAACAATGTATCTATTGGACTGGTTGTTGCCGCTCTGGTGTTCATAGGACACGGCTTGCTTTCCGATTTGGTCCGCTCGAAATGCCCGTGCCGGAGCTGCACTACTCCCCGACGTGGTCAAGAGTTCGTGGAAATTGGCTTCGCCAGGTTCGTAAGCAAGATGGACCGAGTCTCCGTTGCTCACGCTGCAGGTCGTCAGCTGAACACCTCCAAAGGGCACATGCAACCAAGTCAACAAGGTGAGCCCGTTCTTTCGAAACGCCAGGTTTGCGCTGCCGGCAGAAGATGCAGAGTAGCTGTGCACGAGCAAAAAGTAGCTCCCTTCCTCGGTGGGGCCAGGTGAGAAGCTAATCTTTGATGAAAGAGCCGCTGCGCCACCGTCATCGTCAACAAAGATTTCGTTTATCGACTGAACGAATGTACTGCTGTTGTCGGCCTTCATCAGGCGCATCACAGTGTCGCCTCCCGCCGACAACGCCAGCGTCTCGAATTCGTAGCTGTTTCCCGCCAAAAGGTTGACGCTTTTGATGGAAATGACGCTGTTTGTCGTTGCCGTCTTGATCGCCTCACTCGGGCTGCAGAGCGAATACGCTGACCCGCCCGATCCCAACACCAACGACATCGCCGTAAAGACAAACAGTATCACCGCCATCACGTTCGGCGCGATGGACTTTCTAGAAGTTCGCATGACACTCCTTTCAACTCTGTGGAAATTCAGCGGTTACGCCTCGCCAAGGGCGAGCGAGAACCACGAGATCGGACAGATGACCACGCATCGCCGCGCGAGCCTACAGGCTGCAGTCAGTTGGCGATGCTGACGATTCGAGAGGTCTGTGCGTCCTCAGGGCACGTCGGCGAAGAACCTCTCTTTGAAGAGAGCCCGCTCCACGTCCAGCGCTTCTCGGGTCACGCCAGCACGACGAAGCACGGTCGCCTCCTTGTTCCAAGCAACAAGAAAGTCGTTCTGCTTTTGAATCAAAGCCAGGTCAGCGGGTGGAGCCGCCTTCACTTCCAAGGCGAGGGCGGCCAAGACTTCATCGGCCGGCTTGAGGTGCGCGTATTGCGGCGAGTCCCAGGCTGCATGAGCTCCGGGATTTCTGCGGAGGTGGGCAATGGCGGCGGAGTGGCAGCGCTCGACAGCGCTTGCTCCGCCGTTTGCAAGGCCTCGACATCCTCGCCGCCGTCGGACTCAGCGCCCTCAGGATCGACGCACCCCACGAGGAGGAACGCGGCCACCAACGGCCAGAGCAAGGGGATCAGGGAGCAAGACTCTCGGCGCTGCGGGCTTGATTTCATCGTACGTGACATGGGTTCGATTGCTCGGACGTAATAGCATCGCAGTCGCCGATTGGTCAATAAACTCGTTGGCATTTTTTTTTTTTTGGACTAACGTTGTCCATTAGCGGCGTCGCGAAATCACACGTCTGCCCGACCACAGCGGGCCAATCGCAGCGTCCCCCTATTGGCAACCTCACGGGCGGAGGACTGGGCGAGGAGATGACGCCTCAAAGAATAGCGCCCGCCCCCGAGACCACCGCTTCGCAGCCCACTCCCAGGCCCCAAAACGAGGCCCAAAGTTCGTTCGGAAAGGCCCCTGCTGCCCATCGTAGCCGGCGAGGGGGAGTAACAACCCTTCGTCCCGAGGAGCCGGATGTGAAAAGCACAAGTTCGGTTCTGTGAGAGCTGGGGCAGGTAACTGCCCCGGCTACTCGACGAGGAAGGCGACGCCGCAGCTGGGCTCTATGAAGCGCAGTGTTGCAAAAAGACGCTGGGTGTCCGTTCGGAAATGCCCCAGCTGCAAGGAGCCGACGAACGAGCGACGCAGGCGTACATTGGTACGCCGAGGAGTGAGCGAGGAAGGCGACGCCGCAGATGGGGTATTTCCGGACGGACACTAGAACTAGAGCGCGTTGGCTGCGGCCAAGTAGTAGCGCGCGAAGAAGGGACGGTTGCCCTCGGCAAAGAGGGTGGTCGCGATGCGGTCCGAGGCCCGCACGATCATCTGCTCTACCGCACACAGCAGCCCGCTCACCTCGTCGACTCGGCCCGTCAACGCCTTGTTGACGCAACCACACCACCACATGCAGCGGTCGACGATGGCGCAACCTTCACAGTCGGCCTTCGGCTGGTCTTTCGGGTCTTTCATGGCGCTGACCCGCGCCACTTGAACTCCCGTGTCCACGTCGCCGATCACGACCTCGTCCTGCGCCGCACCGTCCTCGCCGATCAAGCGATCACACGGGTAAATGCGCCCTGATGGGGCCACCGCGAGCTCCTTGCAGCCGAAGTCGCACTTGTCCCCAGGGGCAAAGCCTCCCTTGAGACGGCTGACGATCTTGGCGTGGAAGGGCTGCACCGTGAAGTCCACCCCGCGGCGGTAGTGCTCGATCACCCGGTCGGCCATGGCCTCGTAGCCACGCTCGAGGTCCTCGAGCTGCTCCTCTTCCCATTTGGCGTCGTAATTGAGGTTGAACGCCATGCGGGTGATGCCGAGGGAAGCCACCAGATCGAAGGATTCGGGCAGGCGAGCCAGATTGCCTGGATGCACGACCGAGATCGTGCGCACCGAGCCCAGGCGCTCCTGGGCGCGCCGAATGCCCTTGACGACGGCGTCGAAGGAGCCCTTGCCGTTGGGCATGACCCGCGCCGAGTTGTGCGCCTCGCGATCCCCATCCAAGCTCACGGTGACGTTGAAGTCGTACTCGTCGAGCAAGTCCAGAGCGCGGTCTTTGAGCTGCGTTCCGTTGGTGGTCAGCCCCAGCCGAGCCAACTTGCCGGTGGCCTTGGCTTTCGCGCGGGTCGCCGCCGAGACGGCCTCGAGGAGCTCGAGCTCGAGCAACGGCTCGCCCCCAAAGAGCAGCACCCTGACCACGTTCGAGGGGTAGGAGAAGGCGAGCTCGAGAGCCTTCTCTGCGACCTCCAGAGGCATACGGCGGTTGAACTTGTCGCCCGCGTAACAGTAGGTGCAGCGCAGGTTGCATCGATGGTTCAGGGAGAGGGTGAGGTTCATCGGTTCTCTTCTTGTCCGTCCGAGCGCTGAAGTCTCGAAAACC
>Ga0100381_1004492_pt1 | contig 11764 bp, 10 predicted proteins | sample CryGeymeta201505_FD_80416 | JGI IMG/M metagenome (GOLD analysis project Ga0100381, IMG submission 80416) | Groundwater microbial communities from Crystal Geyser aquifers in Utah, USA - Crystal Geyser metaG 2015-05 | ecosystem: Environmental > Aquatic > Deep subsurface > Groundwater | place: USA...
AAGGTTGACAAAAACCACCTTGGAGAAAAAACCCTTACCTTCTGATCTGGTCGGTTTCATTTAGCGCCTCCTTGCGGTTTCAATGCCGGATTTTCATCCTTCGTTGTGCCCCAATAAGGCATGGGGGTTAGATCCAAGATATATCCAACCGCACCTTTAACACCTTATTCCACAGCGTTCTGTCATGAAAAACAAGAAAATTTCGACATCCTTTATCAGCAATTTTAACCTTCCTGCACACTGGGATCCGGGTTGCAAGCATAGCCCACCTTAGCGGATACTCCTTATATCATAAACATTATTCATTATAAACGATCATGTCTGCGCTCCCCGGAATGAAAAGAGTATTTAGGGTCAGTCCTTCTCGATTCTGATCGCAACCCCGATGTCCCCTCCTCTCCTTTTCTATTGTCAATTCGCTGTTTTTAGGATTTAATTGAAAGAAAGGAGACGCTTTAATGGGCTTGAGAGGCAAAAGCATTGTGGTCGGTGTGACGGGCGGTATAGCCGCATATAAGGCCGCAGAACTTGTAAGGCTCCTTGTAAGGCAGGAGGCCTTTGTGCGGGTGGCCATGACCGCGAATGCCCTCCACTTTGTGGGGCCGATTACCTTTGAGGCCCTTACAGGGCAGAAGGTTATGTATGACATGTACGGCCAGGAAGGGACGGCTATGGAGCACATCCGCTGGGGGCAGGAGGCTGACCTGGTGGTGATTGCCCCTGCGACTGCAAACTTCATCGCCAAATACGCCAACGGCATAGCCGACGATTTCCTCACAACAATGATGCTTGCCGCCTCTGCCAGGATATTGATATGCCCTGCGATGAACACAAAGATGCTCCTTCATCCTGCTACCCTAGCCAACATGGATACCCTGGCTAAAAGGGGCGTGCATTTTATGGCCCCAGGCGAAGGAGAACTTGCCTGCGGAACGAGCGGCGCCGGGAGACTGCCTGAGCCGGAGGAGATAGTGGAATTCGTCGCGACCGTGATTTCCAAAAAAGACCTTGAGGGCCTCAAAATCATTGTGACGGCAGGACCGACTATAGAGCCTATTGACCCGGTGCGTTTCATTACCAACAGATCAACGGGCAAGATGGGCTATGCGATCGCAGGGGCTGCCGCAAGGAGGGGAGCGGCTGTAACACTGATCTCCGGCCCCACGAATATAAGGTCACCCCTGGGAGTTGAAATACGTTCGGTTCGGAGCGCCCTGGAGATGAGGTCTGCGGTTATCGAGTGCTTTTCAGACTGTGATATGGTGATAAAGGCTGCGGCTGTCTCGGATTACAGACCTGCAAGGTTCCTTGAGGAAAAGATGAAAAAGGGGCCCGGGGATCTTGTGCTTGAGATGGTAAAAAACCCTGATATCCTTGCTGAGATCGGGTCGCTTGCTGAACGTGAAACGGACGGGAGAAAACGAGTGCTGGTAGGTTTTGCGGCGGAAACCCATGACCTTATTGAAAACGCACGGTCAAAACTAAATAGCAAGGGACTGGACATGATCGTGGCAAACGATGTGTCGAGAAAGGACGCGGGATTTGCAACCGAAACCAACCTGGTAAAAATGCTTTTCCGTGAAGGAGGAATTGAAGAGCCGCCTCTTATGAGTAAGACCGATGTTGCGGAGCTTATCCTCGATAGGGCGGAGGCTATAAGGAGAAAGAAGCTTGGACTCAGCCGATGACGTCAGCCTTATCCTTCGGCAGGTAAAGGGCATTGTGAAGCACTGGGGTGAGGCCGGATTTGTTCCTCCTGTTTTAAGAAAGGATATCGCGGCGTTGATGAAGGAAGCGTCTGCCGGTAAAAGCCCTTCCATGCAGGAAGTGGAGTTAAAGACCGCAAGAAGCTCATGCAATCCTGTCCGCTATGCTGAAGCAAGAGCTGCTGATTTGACTTCCACTGATTTGACGTCGCTTAGAAGGAGTGTTGAAGGCTGTGTGAAGTGCAGACTCAGTGAGGGAAGGAAGCACATCGTCTTCGGGGAAGGGAATCCTTCCGCCAGGCTTGTTTTTGTCGGCGAGGGCCCTGGAAGGAAAGAAGATGAAACCGGGAGACCATTTGTAGGTGAGGCCGGCTCGCTTCTCACAAAAATTATCGAAAACGGGATGCGCATCAGGCGCGAGGATGTCTATATTTGTAACGTGGTCAAATGCAGGCCTCCGGATAACAGGATACCGGAGCGTGATGAGATGGACGCCTGCCTTCCCTATCTGTTGGCTCAACTTAGGGCCGTAAGGCCCGAGGTTATCTGCGTCCTTGGACAGACCGCCGGAAGAGGGCTCTTCGGCGATAGTTTTAGGATAGGCAGGGTCAGGGGAAAATGGATATCCTACGAAGGTATCCCCGTTATGGCGACGTATCATCCCGCTTATCTTCTCAGAAATCCGAAGGATAAGGGCATTGTCTGGGAGGACATAAAGCTTGTGATGGCAAAACTTGGACTTGGAGGAGGCGATCATGACCGTAGCTGACAAACCTGTGCTCTCCGTGATGATAAGGTTTTCCGCGGCTCTTCTGTTTTGGTTTGTCCTGGCGGGAGGAGTTTATGCCGCGGAGCCTTTTGCCCTGGTGATAGAGCTTGAAGGTCCCATCAGCCCCGGAACTGCGTCATACCTTGAAAGGGGCATCGAGGATGCCGGAGAGCGAGGAGCGGAAGCGGCTGTCATAAGGATGGATACGCCCGGAGGGCTTGTATCTTCGATGAGGACCATGATCAAGGTCATAATGAACGCGGATGTCCCGGTTGTGGTCTATGTCGGGCCCAGGGGTGCGGGTGCGGCCTCTGCCGGGGTCATGATAACGGTGGCGGCGCACGTGGCTGCCATGGCGCCCGGTACAAATATAGGGGCTGCCCATCCTGTCGGTGCCGGCGGCAAGGATATAGAAAAGACCATGGCCGAAAAGGTCGTAAACGATATGGCCTCTTATGCACGGGGGATCGCTGAAATGAGGGGCAGAAACGGCGAGTGGGTTGAAAAGGCCATCAGGGAAAGCGTTTCAATAACCTCTGAGGAGGCCTTGGAAAAGAAGGTGGTTGATTTGATTGCCGAGGATTTAAAGGATTTGATGCGCCTACTGGACGGCAGAGAAGTTACAACAAATTCCGGGAAACGAGTTCTCAAGACAGCGGGAATTACTCTCAAGTATTATGAGCTGGGCTTCAGGGACAGGATTCTAAAGATCATAAGCGACCCGAGTATAGCCTATATACTGATGATGATAGGTCTGGCCGGACTATACTTTGAGCTTTCCAATCCGGGTGCCGTGTTTCCCGGCGTGATCGGAGCCATTTCACTTATACTTGCCTTCTATTCAATGCAGACCCTGCCTGTCAACTATGCCGGGCTACTTCTAATAGCCCTGGCGGTTATCCTTTTCATAGCCGAGATAAAGATTACGAGCTACGGCCTGCTTTCCGTGGCGGGTATAATCTCCCTTGGCCTTGGTTCAGTGATGCTTTTTGAGGACTTGGGTGTCCCACTAAGGCTGATTGTGCCCATAGTCCTTGTGGTCGGAGGTTTTTTTGCAGTGGTTGCGGGGCTTGCATTCAGGGCCTATATGTCCAAGCCCATGGCCGGAGCGGAAGGAATAGTCGGTGAGACAGGAATAGTAAAGGAGGACATTGATCCGGAAGGGGTGGTCTTTGCTCACGGCGAGAGATGGAGGGCCGTGTCTCCTGAAAAAATCTCGAAGGGGGACAAGGTCATAGTGGAGAAGATTGAGGGCCTGATACTGACGGTCAAGAGACTGAATAACGTTTAGACAGGGAGGATATACTATGTTTTATATTGCTGTTCTCATGCTTATTATCTTTTTTTTGTCTTCTGCCATAAAGGTACTGAAGGAATATGAAAGAGGAGTGATATTCAGGCTCGGCCGTGTCATCAGGACAAAGGGTCCCGGGATTATTATCCTCATACCTTTGATTGATAAGATGGTGAAGGTGAGCCTCAGGCTTGTGACGATGGATGTCCCTTCACAGGATGTCATCACCAGGGATAATGTCTCCGTCAAGGTGGATGCAGTCGTTTATTTTCGCGTGATGGATCCGAACAAGGCGACGATTGAGGTTGAGAATTTCCTATTTGCTACATCACAGCTCGCCCAGACGACCTTGAGAAGTGTGTGCGGCCAGGTGGAACTGGATGATCTCCTGGCCGAAAGGGACAAGATAAACGCGCAACTCCAGGAGATTCTGGATCACCACACTGATCCCTGGGGAATAAAGGTGACCTCTGTGGAGGTCAAACGAATTGATCTCCCCCAGGAGATGCAGAGGGCCATGGCAAAACAGGCTGAAGCGGAGAGGGAGAGAAGGGCCAAGGTGATCAACGCGGAAGGTGAATTCCAGGCAGCCGATCGGTTATCGCAGGCCGCAGGCATTATACAGAAGTATCCGGAGGCGCTCCAGCTAAGGTATCTTCAGACCCTGAGGGAGATATCCTCGGAGAGCACATCTACCGTGCTGTTCCCTATCCCGATAGATCTATTAAGTCCGTTTATCAAGAAATCATAAGAAAGGAGCAAGTTTGAGTTATGGAAGAAACAAAAACAGAAACAACCGGTGAGGAAAGAAAATTGCCTGAAAAACCCATTGAGAAGATGACGGCCCCTGAGCTGAGGGAGCTTGCCAAGGGTTTCGGCGTTGAAGGAACTCACGCCATGAAGAAGGAAGAACTTATTCCCATTATTAAAGAGGCTTACGGCATAAAGGACGAAGGGCTCGATAAAAAGAGCGCAAAGTCCGGGGGAAAGACTGTCACGGTCAGGGCGGTCAAGGAGCGCATAGCCAAACTCAAGAAGGACAAAGCGGCGGCCCTTGAGGCTGGAGACCGGAAGAAAAGAGATATCCTGCGTCGAAGGATAAATAGAGACAAAAAGAGGAGCAGAAGGGCAGTTCATGCCTGATAGCCGGGACTAGTGTGAACGCAAAAACAGCCAAAAAGCCCCGGGGACTCCGATCCGCAAGTGATGAAGGCGGGGTTGCGGCGATAATCCCCGCCGCAGGATCGGGGCTCAGGATGGGGCTTGATCTCCCGAAGCAGTTCTTGAAAGTGGAAGGGGTTCCTTTGCTTTCCATGACCTTGAGAGCGTTTCAGGACTGCCCTCTTGTTGATTCGATATTTCTGGTGGTTCCATCTGATGATATTGAATATGCCGAGCGGGAGATCGTCAGGCCCTTCGGACTGTCCAAGGTTTGCAAGGTGATTGCGGGAGGGGCACTTCGTCACCAATCGGTTCTGGCCGGCCTTGAGGCTACGGAAGGGCGTTATCCTTTTATCCTGGTGCATGACGGAGTAAGGCCGCTTGTTGATGCTGAGACCATCTCAGAGGTGATCAAGACAGGTAAGAAATTTCAGGCGGTCACCGTTGGATATCCTGCCGCGGATACCATAAAAGAGATCAACGCTAATCATGAGGTTGTGAGAACCCTTGACCGCAGGGGCCTATGGCTTGTCCAGACACCGCAGTTTTTCAGATACTCCGACCTGATCGAGGCTCATAGGAAAGCGGATAAGGAGCATTGGGAGGACGTAACCGATGATTGCCTCCTTGTGGAAAGACTGGGTATAAAGGTAAGGATTGTAGTGGGGCCAAGGAATAATATCAAGATGACATATCCTGAGGATAAAGACCTCCTGCCGAGTTTGCTTTCTTCGAGAGCGTCAAAAATTAAGGATAACTAATGATAAATGGGAATAAATACGCCCTGAGGCTTGGAACGCGGGGAAGCAGGCTTGCAATGGCCCAGAGCAACTGGGTCAAGGAAAGGATCGAGGCAAAAGGTCTAGAGGTGGAGATAGTCCCTATAAAGACCCTGGGGGACAAGATTTTGGATGTTCCCTTGAGCAGGGTTGGCGGCAAGGGGCTCTTTGTCAAGGAGATCGAGGAGGCCCTCTTGAGGGGCGATATAGACCTTGCCGTGCACAGCATGAAGGATGTGCCTGCAGAACTTCCGGAGGGCCTGGGCCTTGTGGTATTTCCAAAGAGGGAAGACCCAAGGGATGCGCTCATATCACGAGGCGATCTGAACATCGGCGATCTTCCGAAAGGGGCGAGGGTCGGCACCAGCAGCCTCAGGAGATCAGCCCAGTTGCTTAACCTCAGAAATGACCTTTCCATTGTCTCACTAAGAGGTAATGTGGATACAAGACTTCGAAGGCTTCGAGATGGCGGGCTGGATGCCATAGTGCTTGCCTGTGCCGGGTTGAGACGCCTGGGCTATGCGGATATTATAAGTTACGGGCTTGAATGGGAGTATTTCCTGCCGGCGGCAGGCCAGGGTGCCCTGGGACTTGAGGCCAGGGAAGATGACGGCCCTACCATAGAGGCGATAGCCTTTTTGAACGATAGTACTACAGAGCTTGTGGTCAGGGCTGAGAGGGCCTTTTTGAAAGAGCTTGAAGGAGGATGTCAGGTGCCCATTGCCTGCCATGCGGAGCTGGATGGAGACCTCATAAGGATCGCAGGCATGGTTTCCGAGCTTGACGGGTCAAGGGTCGTGAGGGATCAGATAAAAGCGGGGAAGTCCTCGCCGGAAGCCGGCGGGGTGGAGCTTGCTGAAAGGCTGAAGGCCATGGGAGCATTGGAGATATTACGCAGGATATATGCGCTAGATCAAACCAGGCCCTAATGACAGAGATATTTTGCCGCCTCTGAGCATGGGATTTTTTTGTTCGGTTTTCCGCTCTAACCCCCATGCCCTATTGGAGCACAACGAAGGATGAAAATCACCCCCACCCTGCCTCCCCCGTCGAGGGGGAGGAGTGAAGAGAAGGGACATTTTCATATAAAGGGCTTGACGATATTTTTCACTTTGGCGAGGAACGGCCCACAATTTCCCTTACCCCTTGCAGCGGAGGGTCGCGGGACAGGGTTTTACGGTAAATAGGGTTGATATTTCCAGGTATCGGGAAAGGGATAGTCAGTGTCTGAAGCTGGTAAAGGAAAGGTGTATCTGATAGGAGCAGGGCCGGGTGATATCGGGCTTTTGACCCTTAAAGGCAAGGAGTGCCTTGAGAGGGCGGATGTGGTGGTTTATGACGAGCTTGCCAACAAGTCCTTTCTGGGTTTTGCAAAGAAGGAAGCGGAATTTCTATATGTGGGAAAGAAGGCCGCTCACCACAGTCTCCCACAGGAAAAAATAAATGAACTATTAGTTGACAGGGCCGCCAGGGGCCAGGTAGTAGCCAGGCTCAAAGGGGGCGATCCTTTCATCTTCGGAAGGGGGGGGGAGGAGGCATCGGAGCTTGCTGCTGCAGGGATACCCTTTGAAGTGGTTCCAGGGGTGACCTCCGCCATAGCCGTCCCCGCCTACGCAGGTATCCCCCTTACGCACCGGGATTTTACCGCTACGGTTGCCCTGGTTACCGGGCATGAGGATCCGACAAAGGGTGAGTCTAACATTGCCTGGGATCATTTGGCTCATTCAGCAGGAACTATTGTCTTTCTTATGGGGGTTGGCAACCTTTCCCGTATCTGCTCGGAACTTTTGAGGGCGGGGAAATCCCCCGCCACCCCTGTTGCAGTTATTGAAAGAGGGACGCTGAACGCGCAGAAGACTGTTGCAGGCAACCTTGAAACCATTGGCGGCCTTGCGGCTGAATCGAACATCAGGCCTCCTGCGATTATCATTGTGGGAGATGTCGTCGGGCTGAGAGACAAGCTCGGGTGGTTTGAAAAGAGGCCGCTTTTCGGCCGTCGTATAGTGGTGACAAGGGCAAGAGAACAGGCCAGCCGCTTCATGACGATGCTTACGGAACTGGGCGCTGAATGTGTGGAGTTCCCGACCATAGAGATCATTCCCCCTGCCTCCTGGGAGGATATGGATGAGGCCGTCAGGGACCTCAAGGATTTTAACTGGATAGTTACTACATCAGTAAATGGGGTCGGATATTTTCTTGAAAGGCTCTATGCGGCCGGAAAGGATGCGCGGGATCTTAAAGGTATCCGGGTGGCTGCTATCGGCCCTAAGACGGCAGAGGCATGGCATGGAGCCGGAATCAAGCCGGACCTGGTTCCGGAAGAGTATGTCGCCGAGGCCGTTATCGAATCCTTTAAGAGATACGACCTTTCGGGCTCCTCCGTATTGATACCCAGGGCAGAAGAGGCAAGGGAGATTCTGCAAGATGGGCTTGCCGCTATGGGGGCCAGGGTGAGGGTCGTGACGGCCTACAGAACCGTAAGACCCGTAAGGGAGGTCCAGGCGATGAGGGAGCTTCTGAAAGAAGGCCTTATTGATATGGTTACTTTCACAAGCTCTTCCACGGTTCGGAATTTTATGGGGATGTTCTCTGATGAAAGGGCCGAACTCATGGAGTGGATGAGGCATACCTCAGTTGCCTGCATAGGCCCCATTACCGCAAAAACCGCCAGATCTGAAGGTCTTAAGGTGGATCTGGTGCCTGAGAGCTATACCATAGAGGCGTTTGCCTCGGCTATCCGCGAACACCTTGAGCGAAGCTGAGGTGCTTATCTGGCAAGACTTTTTGGGAAATAGGCACGCTGCCCAGGCTATTGAAAAACGCAATCTTGCTGATATTTCTTCATTCCTCGGTATCAGCTCAAAAATCCGGGGTAGGTGCGGCTTCAGCCGCACTTGAACTGCGCGCCCTGCGCCTGAAGGCGCACCTACAGAACCTGATTCCTGGTCTGCATGGTCTGGTCAGGGCAAAGCCATCCCCCCAACTATTGAACTGATACATTCCTCGTCATTGTTGCGAACTGCTTCAAAGACTTCAGATGTAGGTAGTGCCCATCCGGAAATGGCTATTTTCACCGATTTAGGCGTTGGGCTCAAATTTTAATCCTCGAAATACTTCAATGTATTTCTTGCCAAGCTAACCGGGCCGTTTAATGGAGACGGCTTTCCGGAGTGACATCTTCCTCAGTTTTGCCCTGTCTACTTCGACTCCCAAGCCTGGCCCGGGAATCTCTCCGGCTGCCCCTCCCAGATCAAAGGTGACATCACGGGTGGTCAGGTTTTCAGAAAGCAGATACGAATCGTAGGAGCCGTCAAAATAGCTCGCATCCGCGCAGCTAAGGGCAAGTGCCCTGCCTGCAGCGGAAAGGATACCTGATTCACCGAGATGGCAGCCTATCTGAAATCGGATTGCAGCCTTGCGCAGATAGTCCAGCATCGCAATGCACCTTCCGAATCCGCCGCATTTTGACAGACGCACATTGATCATGGAAAAGGAACGTTCTTTTTCTATTTCAATTATTTCTCCCATACTGCACGCGGATTCATCCGCCATGAGTTCGGCGCCTGCCTCCTTGAATGCCTTCGCCACATCCGGATATGCCTTGTCCCCTGGAGGAAGCGGCTGTTCGACCACGGTTACGTGGAATGAATTGATAAAGCTGAGGTGTTTGATGGCCAGGGCTTTGTCCCAGCATCCGTTTACATCTATCCTGATTTCACATCCATCCCCCAGCGCTTGCCGTATGCAATCAAGCGATTTTATGTTCCATTCCAGATCGGGGCCTACTTTTACGCGCACCTTGTCTATCTTGAAAAGATTGATTTGTTTACAAAAATGCTCCAACTTATCAACTGTTGCAATTGGAAGGATTACACCGTAATGGATAAGCTCGGTTGAATGGTCCGGCGGCAGAAACTGCCTTATCCCGATATTGCCTTTTTTTGCCAAAGCATCCAGAAGTGCGATCTCGAGGGCGCAAAGAGCGCTGTTTGAGCCCTTGTCATCAGGAAGGTTCTTAATAAAAGACCATAATTGAGTGTGGTCCTCAATGTTCCAGGGAAAATCTTTCCTGCCGGTGATGGTCTTGAGGGAGGCTAAGGCTGTAACCTGGTCTTCGCCGGTAACATACCGTCTCGGGGCCCCCTCTCCGAATCCTGTCAAGTCTCCTTTGTCTGCAAGCACCTCTACGATGACATTCTTTACGGATCGCCCTTCCTTCATGGAGTGGGAGAAATCGGTTATAAATGTCAACTCGATAGGATAAATTAGTATTTCTTCAATACGCATAAAGGATAGCTCTTAAAAACCCCGTCAGGACGGAGGGTCGGTCGGCAGGAAGATATGGAAGGTAGTTCCTTCATTATGCTTGCTTTCTACCTCAATGGAACCTCCGTGATCAAGCACATTCTGATGGGCTATAAAGAGCCCTAATCCTGTTCCGCTGTGAAGATCACTCTTGTGCTTTGTGGTGAAGTAAGGATCGAATATCTTGTCCTGCATTGCCTCAGGGATGCCGGGACCGTTATCGCTTATCTTAAGCGTTATTCCTTTGCGTGTTCCGTTATCAGAGGAGGGCCCTGTAATTACCGTGATCTTTCCTCCCTGTGGGGTAAAATCAATGGCATTGGAAAGTATATTAAGTATAATTTGCTTAAATTTTTCGGGATCAAGCCATATTTGATCCAGGGCCAGATCATAGTCTTTAACAAGTTCAACCTGTTTTCCTTTACTTCTCGGAGAAATAAGCAGGATCATCTTATCAATCAGGTCGTGGATGGAGGCAAACTCGAAATGGGGTTTTTTTGTCTTCACCAGATCGAGCAGCTCAGTTATCAGGTTATTGATTCGCTGGATCTCCTCCATGGCAAGTTCATAGAACTGATTTCGAAATTCCTCGTCATCAAATTTGCGGGGGAGCATCTGGATGAAGGTTCCTATGGCTGTCAGGGGATTCTTTATCTCATGGGCAAGTCTGGCTGCGATGTCGCCTAGAAAGGAGAACTTATCCATCCTGCTTAAGAGAGCGTGGGAACGCTTCAACTCCTCCATCCTGTCCTTGAGATTTCTATAGAGCCTTGCGTTTTCGATTGCTATTGCGATCTGGGGGGTGAATAGTTCAAGGGTTTCCCTTGTCTCAAGCGGTACGCCCCTTCCGTCAACAGCGTCTGTGGCAATTACTCCGATGACCTTTGATCTTGTTATTAAAGGGGCTACGTAAACGGAAGTGGGCTTTCCTTCCACCAAAATAACGTTTTCCCGGTTGAGCTTTGAGCTTGTCACTTCCGGTATGTATTCTGATTTGCCGGTGTTTGCAACCCTTGCCAGTATGTTGTTTACCTTGGTCAGACTAACCCTGTATTTCTTTATGCTTTGAGGCATTTCCCCTTCAAAACCTATTCCGTGGACAAACTCCAGGGAGTTGTCCTGACTGTTTACAAGCATTATCACGGCCCTGTTTATCTTGCAGACATTGGCAAGTATGCTCATTATAACCGTGAGAAGCTGCTCCAGCTCCAGTATTGAAAGGATCGCCTTTCCGGTTTCCTGAATGGCCTCAAGCTGTCTGACCCTGCGGTTGAGTTCCACATTGAGTCCGGTGACTTCCTCGTATTTTCCCTCCAGGAGCTGTTTGTCCTTCTCCATCTCAAGGATCATTTCCCTGAGCATGGCTCCGGGGGTGAAAAAGCGAGAAAAAAATTCTCCCAGCCGATTGGATATCTGCCATTCCAACTGGAATTCACAGTAAGGATCTCCATTAAAAAAACAGGCGCTTTCGGTAAGAGTAAGAGGTCGTCCACTCCAGATAGTAGGGAGAAATGTGTACATCCCTTGATTATATAGGCAAATGTCTTTGGAATGAACCATATCCGGGGCCCAGTACAGCCTAACTGTGGCGTTGCTCTTGCCTATGGCTGTAAGTTCAACCCTCTTGTTTCGGTTGAACTTGTCGTTTATCTTCTGGACATGCCTCAAGCCCTTCTCTGATGACCAGAAGGCCTTTACAAAAAACTTCTGTATATATCCCAACGATGCGTTTTCAATGGCGAACTTGGCA
>Ga0100381_1004493_pt1 | contig 11763 bp, 16 predicted proteins | sample CryGeymeta201505_FD_80416 | JGI IMG/M metagenome (GOLD analysis project Ga0100381, IMG submission 80416) | Groundwater microbial communities from Crystal Geyser aquifers in Utah, USA - Crystal Geyser metaG 2015-05 | ecosystem: Environmental > Aquatic > Deep subsurface > Groundwater | place: USA...
AGTCATTTACCGAAGCAGGTCAAACATTCAGCTTTTACGATGAAGATGGTCGACCTCTGACCAGCAAGGAGGGATTGAAAGTATGGAACAGTGGAACACCAGTCAACCTCAAGTATGGGAACTCCTTCGAGACTGACTACAAAGAGGAAGGCGATGAATGGATCAAGATTGTGGCCTCAATGGGCAGCTATGCCTAAATATATGAGAAGAGAATCCAAGTGGAGAAGTATACCTTCGAAGTTGGCTACATCTACACTCCTGAGTCATTTTTGGTAGGCAAAAAGGCAAAGATTCTTCTTCACGGTCGCCTTAAAATGAACAACAATCCCATGTCCCTCTAATTGCTCCAAAACATCAAAGCCACCATCAATGTTATAAACAATCAAGATATTTCTACTTTCTTCTAATTCGATATCAAAAAGTGGTTCGACACCCAGGACCAGGTTATCGAGTTTCCCATCCAGTCCTACACTCAGAATATCAGCATTAATGTGACTGCGAAGATCATGAAGCAGAGTAACAAAGAAACTACTTTAAGCAGCTAGAAGCATATCAACATCAATTTGGGTGAAGACCGCCAAAACTTCAGTGACTTCTACCTCGAAAGAGACTAAAAAGGACTCTACTCACTCAATCTCAAAGGGTTGAATGGCGAGTCCATTCCAAATGTTCAGGTTTTGATCACCTACGCAGTGAGAGGAGTCTAAGAAGAGGAAAGAACTACCCTGAAGACCAACGATCATGGCGTCATCAACCTCGGAGTCCTTAGGAATGTTAAGTTGATAAGTGCTCACACCGACAGCGATAGAGGTCGGGTTGATCGAACATGGGTGCTCAGCTCTGACTCTACTTTCCACTATCCCAAAGAATTCCATGTTAAGATAGGTCATCAGTTCACCTTGCCCGTTGACAAAACTTGGACCAAAAACGATATAACTTTGCTTCGCACATTTGACAAATACCACGCTGACGACTACTCAAGTGTTGTAGAAGTCAAAGATGGACTATTGACTCTACCTGCCTTCACTGAAGAAGGATACTACATAATGAAATTGCTCCCCATTGAGAAGGACATCGACATATACACTCTCAAGGACATCAAGTGGGCAGGTGACACAGAGCACAAGCAGACAGTTTTTGATCACAGCGAAGGAAACATTTACACGATAACCAACAATCCAAGCAGAAACTTGGCTATCGGATAGATCAATCTTTTCCATGAGCCTGAAAGCAACAAAGTATAGATCAGCCTCGCCAACGTCAGCAAAGAATAACTTAAAAATGTTAGAGTGCATGCCTTTGCCACAAACTACATCCCACCAAACACTCAAGATCTCTTCTCCACTGCCAATTTCAATCAGCAGCCTGGCTTCACTCATCAAAATGCAGGCGTGAGAACATCTTCATACTACAGTAACAAATATCTATCAGATGAAGGAGCTTACGTGTGGAACAGACAGCAGAAAAAAGAAACGCAAGTAGGTAATAACCTTGAAAAACCTGGCGTTTTCCTCAAGAGAGCTCTAGTGAGGGAGACAAACTAATAAGAAGAGGACTTGTATGAAGGTGACCTGTATCAGGACGAATGTGCCATGGTTGATGTGGATCCCAACATGAAGGCTGCCCTAAAGAGGAAGAAAGATAAGGCTGACAGTAAAGGGATCAGTCTTGAAAGAAACTGCTTGGCTATCAGCAGTCACAATAACTTCCTTTTGTCATCCGGCCACCTTGAGACCAATCTGCGAGGAGAAAAAATAGAAATTGAAGTGCCCCTTAACTACAACCAGCTAGAGTTGGTGGTCCTCACTCCAACCTCAGCCATCAAAAAGCAATTTTCTCTGAAGAGCTCAAACAGACAGTTCAAAGATCTCAGGCATGTAGGCATCACCGAGACTTAAGAGAATAAGGCCTGGACCATGTCAAGGGAAGTATACACTCTCAAGGCAGGAGAAGAAAGGCTTGTTAGTCGCACGAGCCAGTGGCGAACAGTCGGTCTAAAAGACATATTTGAGTATGCTAATGCCAAGAGAATGGCTTTGTACGAATGGAGCAAGCACCTTCTTGTTTGGCATAACTATGACTAGGCCAAAAAGCGAGCGATCTATGATAAAGAATGCTGCCACGAGCTCAACACATTCATCAAATTCAAGGACCCACAATTTTTCAAGTCAGTGGTCTCCAACTATTTGGCTAACAAAATTGTCAAAACCTTTGTTGATTATTGCCTGCTTGAAGATATCCCACAGGTCAAGGAGTATGTCAACCTGAATAGATTCAACTTGCTGAATTCTTTCGAGAGAGCTCTTCTAGTGCACACATTGGTAAAGGCAAAGACTCTGGAAGGATAAGCTAAAAGAATCGTTGAGATAATGGAGATGGAGCAAAACAGTATCAAGAGAAACTACCAGGATTTCAAGCATAATTTCGATACGATCATCAATGCTAAAGCTACAGAAGAGGAGCCGAGAAGGCAGGGAGCCAGGACCAAGCAAACTGCTCGGATGAGTAGTGCTTCCAAGGGAGCCATGAGGTTTACTGACACAAGAATGGATGTTGAGGAAGAGGATATGATGTAAATTCAATGCGTAAAATACTAAGGGGTTGAGAGAAGAAGAGATAGAATGGCAGAGAAGAAGCCATTTATGCCTGTTGAAAGCACTAAGTAGTACACAGAAAGGACATACTATACTGTCAAAAACTACAAAGAATAAGCTCCCAACCTAGTATGGTCCTCACAATTCTGGTCCTCCCTAGCTCGTTCCTTCCTTTAGGGCAACACTCAAGACTTCCTCTCCAAAGATTTTATGACAATTCCTAACCCCATCGGCTTCATTCTCGCAGCCTGTTTCATCTCCAGCGAAAGTTCAGCAAACTTTGAAATTCAGCCAGCAGGCTAGAACTATAAGTTAACAGCTCAAGCTCCTCTGCTCCTTTTTGTAAAGGAAGTCAAAGAGCAAGAATATGCCAGTAAATTTGGTGTACAGATGAACCAACGTTTCTTGGACCCACAGAACAGATACATTTACGAGGATGGCATTCAGATAGACAGATAAGTTGAGGAGTTTGTCATCAACAGACCATATATCAGCCAAACTGTGGTGACTAATACATCAGGAACAGCACTATAGCTTCAAATTTTATTGGACATACCCAAAGGAGCTATTCCTCTTCTCAGTCACGAGTACACCCAAATAGTCAACATAACCCTTGCGGCCTTTACCTCAAAGTAATTCACCCGTATGTTCTACTGCCCTTCAGAAGGAGAATATCCCATCTATCCAAGCAATGCCTGCAGAGGATCAACCATCATCTCCCGATGCGCAAGAAAGCCCAATATTGTAGTCAAGAGATATCTGACGACAAACAAGCTGGAATCATTCAACGACATCCTCAGTTCTGCAGACAACGCCAAGATCATTGAATACATCAAGACCAAAAATCTTATGGATCGGAATGTTTTCTCTCCTGAGGCTATCCTCTGGCTGCTCAAGGACAAAGCTGTCTATGAGAAGGTGCTCGGCTGCCTTCGAGAAAGGAAGTATTACAATTTCAATATCTGGAGCTTCGCCTTCTACCACAATGACATCAAAACAATCAGGTAGATTGTTGACTCCAACAATAATTGCGAATTGCTAGAGGCTGAGGTGTTTGAGTACTTCCCTTACTACTCTACAAGGACGCATCAGTTTGCTAACTAGGCCAAATCGACCATCAGAAACGTGCAATTAAAGTAGACCTATATTCGCTTCCTAACCACCCACATCGTCAACATCAATAGCACCTCAGCGTTTTTGGTCTCTTTTGCTTACTACCTCATTCTACAAGATAGGCTCAAGGAAGCAGCCAATATTATCAAAAAAATGACTGAGAAATATCCCAATGAACATCAAATTCAAGTTGACTACATGCGATGCTTCTTGGACATGTCGCTCAATACTCACAACTTTTCGTAGGCTCGAGAAATTGTCATCAAATATAAGGAGTATCCTATCGAGTCTTGGAGGAAGCTATTTGATGAGGTGAGAAGGACCCTGGAAGTCTAGGACGAGGAATTCCCTGACTCGACTGATTCAAAGAAGCCTGAAGAGTTCCATACTCAGGTGGTTCAGGAATCCGACCAATTCAAGATCATTCAACCGGCTGAGACCAACATCAGAGTTTAGATATTCGAAATTGACCTGGAGACATACTTCTCTGAATATCCCTTCATTGACGACTAAGCATGGTACTGCTTCGTTCAGCCCAGCATCAGTCTCGACTATGCAGGCAAAAAGGAAACCACAGAGATAGTCATCAAGAGAGCAAATTATCCTCAGGTCAGAGACGCAACTGTAGCCATCACTGACAACAAGCCTGGCCTTCCACCCAAAAAGGTAGCCACTTTCACCTGGAGCAATCCTTAAGTTAAAGTGAAGGTCAGTGAAAACACTGGAACCATTCAAGTATTTGTCGGCAGAAAGAAGCGACCTGGAGCCTATGTGAAAATTTTCAGTCAGAGAGGCAATCATATTAACAAATTCTACCGAGACGGATACACAGACATGACTGGTACTTTCCGCTATGCCATGTCGGATCTTCAATAAATCAAGGAGTTCTCCATTTTAGTGGTTACCGACAAGGGCAGCCTGATTGTCAAGGCCAAGCCACCAAGCAAGCTGGCCTCCTATTGATCCCATTCCCTCGATATGTATACATCCCTAAAGCATATGAATGATCACCTCTTCTTGCGACCTCCAGTGTTGTTGTTTTCGGTAATAAAAGGAGAGTCGTGTTACTTTTGATTGACCCACAGATTAGAGTCTTGAACAAAATCTTTCTTCTTTTTATTGTAGTCATTTTGAGGCATGGACCAGAAGTCGAAATCTTCATTCTGAGAGCCTCCTTGAGGATTGAGATTCTTCTTCTTAGTTGAGCTGATAGTTGCCTCCTGCTGTCTTTCCTGCGTGTGATGGACCTGTCCCCTGGCTGCCATCATCAGCTCATCCTTCATTCTCAACAGTTCTGACTTCAAGTCCTCGTTCTCCTTCTTGAGTTCCTGTTCTTTCTGCGCATGATCGTATATTTTATTGCTCTGCTATCTGATGATAGCTGCCATTTAATCTATTTTTTTCTTCAATTTGCTGTTCTCGCTGTAGACACCAATAACCACCTTTTCGTAGCCTGCATAGATGAATTCATACTTTCGGTGATGTCGGTCAATAAGTTTTACTTTGTGATTATCTAAGAGTGCTACTTGGATTCGATCAGTTTGTTGGTGATTTAGTCGGTCTTGCTCTTTTTGTTTACCATCGAGTCGTTGTTTAGCTTGGACTTTACCTTGTCAATTTTGTTGTTCATTTTGGAAATGGTGCTCATCATCTTGTCGTAGGCCTACTTCTCCTCAGGTGACATCTACTCTTCCGGCTACTCTTGGGCAGGCTCTTCTGCGTTCTCTGCCCCTTCCTCAGCTGGAGGCGCGATCACTTCTTCTGACTTTTCAGGCGATAACTATGCTGCTTCTGACATTGTTATATTGTATAAACCTTCTAATGAAATAATTGATTCGTAAAATTTTATGACTAGTACTTGATAGGACAGAATCGATTGATGAGTGTATTTATTAGATTGAATGGATGTGGACTATGTTATAATCATTTTCTGAACAAACAGATGCAAAAGCGAAACTATCAGAATTTGCAGGAGGAGGGAAGTGTTGAATTGGGCAGTTACAACTAGGGCATACCTGTCGGTCAGCCCATCACTCCCTACCAGGAACAACCACAGGGAGTCAACTACCATCAGCAACACTACCAGCAATCACCATATGTCTCACAACATCAGCAACAGCCCCACATGCAGCCTCATATGCAACCTCCTCAAATGATGCCTCCTCATATGCATCAAGCACCTCCACCTCCTCCATATGTAGCCCCAGTCGTCAAGTATATCTTTCCTCATTCAGCGATCGAAACTACAACTACCCTGCCACAATTACTTGCCCCTGTTGCAAAAGCAGCGTGCTGACTGTTGTCAACCTCGAATCTGGCAACACTACCGTTCTTTGGTGTGTCACCATCGGCCTGTGTATCTCACCTCTATTCTGCTGCCTGCCATTCCTGATGGAGTCTTGCCTTGACAAGTCACACTACTGTCCCAACTGTGGGCATAACATCCTGAGGAAGCACCAGAAATGTTTTGAATTTGCTGGCTGCTGAATGATCAGAATTTAGTTTGATGTTTGGCTTGATATAGTGAGTCATATGATATCAAATATTGAATCAAGGGAATGAAAAAAATAAAAATTCAGTAGGCAGCAGGAATGACGGAAAGGGAAGATGTGACCAAGGTTGGAGAGACTGTAGTGTTTAGGAGAGGTTGGTAAATTTTTCGTCTCGAAGAAAAAAAACATGATGCTCTTCTCACTCTAAAATAAATCAACTCTGTCCTTCTTGTCTGTTGATACTCAACAGGACAACTATCAAGCTTTCATATCTTACAGTCCCACTTCAATACTCCACTCTTTGCCTTTTACCTCTGATTAATAGATTGGGTCGTACAGTATCCAATATTGAGGATGGACGATCAAGCTGCAGCCTCTTGCTTTCTCTGCCAGTTTTCGTAGTGGGGCTCATAGTCAAAGTCGGAATCCTTCATGAAGAGGGCATCTGAATGTGGGGATAAATACCGACGATCCAGCAGACCATAGCGAGAGAGAAGACGTAGATCCATCCGTTTTGGGTGGCGGTGGTGAGTCCACAAAAATAGAAGATGAGGGCCACGATCATGACGGTGATCTCGATTTTCTGGGAGGTACTGTAGGCCATGGTGATATATCAATTGAATGATACGGTATTAGCTGTAACAAATATAGCACATCACTCCTAAGCACCTCTGCCACATCAAAAATCAAGGCTGAGACCGTCAGTTATAGCTAAGCATGGTTAGTCAAGTAGCATAAGACGACATTGTTGTAATCATCATCTACTAGCTTTATTATTTATTATTGACAGTGAATGAAGGGTCTAGACGTGCAAAAGATAGCCGACAACAAGAACATAACCAAATACCTCTAGCCGAACTGTACCCATCTGATTCTACTCAGAACAGATCATCTTGTCTGCCAAACTAGTCAAGATTAACCACGTCAACAAGAAGCAATAGAGAATCCTCCTCCTGACCGATCGCAATCTCTACAATATCTTACCCAACGACACCTTCCTCAATCTCTTCAGCAGAATCAAAAGAATCATCCCCTACTCGAATGTTGTCGCCATGACTGTCAGCAGGTTTGGCTCGGAGTTTGTCGTACATGTCTCCAAAGAGCATGATTATCGTTTCTCCTCTCCTAACTTGAAGCTGAAGATTGTGGAAACCCTTGTTGACTGCTACTGCAAGTAAATAGTTAGATGATGCAGGTATCATAAATCAAAGATGCCTCTCTACTACTACGATGACCTGTCTCTCGAGCAGTACACCACCACCATCAATGAAGTCAGCAAAAATGTTAAAAAACTGCACACCATCGAACCTCTGATGCTGGATGCTGAGAGCATCAAGCAAAACGACCAGGTCAAAGCTTAGAGCAAAATCATATTTAAGAGTGAAACAAATCAGGATAACGTTGATAGTTTTTAGGAATTCGAGTTACTGAAGGTCCTCGGTAGGGGTGCGTTTGGGAAGGTGATGCTGTGTCAGAACAAGAAGAACCAGAAATACTATGCTATAAAGAGCATGAGGAAGGAAGATCTAATTGAAAAGGAGCATCTTAGCAAAACCAGAACAGAAAGGTACTTGCTCGAAAAATGTACGAAATTGTATATGTAGGCAACCATCCTTTCCTGGTGAAGTTGTAGTTTGCCTTCCAGACCAAGGAAAAGGTCTTCTTCGTCATGGACTTCATTAGAGGTGGCTAAATGTTCACTCACCTCCGCAAAAGCAAAAGATTCAAAGAGCCAAGGGCAAAATTCTATGCAGCTCAAGTCTTCCTCGCCATCAATTATCTCCATGAATTGGGATATGTCTATCGTGACTTGAAGCCTGAAAATATTTTGTTCGATGTCGATGGGTACCTCAAAGTATCTGACTACGGATTGGCCAAGGAACTCAAGCCGGGAGAAAAGACCTACTCACTTGCTGGAACACCCGACTATGTGAGTACATTATTATTGACTTAGGTCCATAGATCATCACGAACAAAGGTCAAACCTTCATGACTGACTGGTGGGCTTTTGGAATTCTCCTCTTTGAAATGATATACGGCTCGCCTCCTTTCTACAATCGAGATCATGAAAAAATGTTCCAGGATATTGTCAACCGTGAACTTTTCTTCGATACTTCCAAAGTTGACTCATCAGACAACTGCAAAAATCTCATTTATTCTCTGCTCAAGAAGGATCCTATGAAGCGACTGGGTGCCAAGGACGAAATGGAGATCAGGAATCATCCTTGGTTCTCGGATATCGACTGGTAAAAACTCATGAAAAAATAAGTATCTCCTCTTTTTATTCAGATCAAACCAGAGTTTATTCCTCAGGTCGGCAACGAAATCGATGTAGCAAACTTCGACGATTCTTTCACAAGCGAGCAACCCATAAACTCCCTCGTATCGACAGACCTGTTGTTATTGAGCAAGTTTGAGAAAGAGTTCGCCGGTCTAGACTTCAACGGCAGCTAGATAAAAAAGTAGTAAGGAAACAGCAGCAGTGAGCCATCAGTCGAGAGTGCTCCACCTTCTTTCGCCAAGAAAAAAAAATGATTTACCTATTCTTCGTCATAGATATATCACACATTGAAGACGGCCATGACGTTTTAGAGAGAGAAGGGGGCACCGATGAGGTTAACATAGCGGAGGTGAGATAGATGTGAGTATTTAGGAAGAAAAAAGGACGCGGCTGCATTTTGTCAATTATAAGGGTAGCCAGTGATAAATTTGAGCTGTTTATCCGCAGTCCTAAAATAACCTATATACTATATCGCAAATGGCATATTCTCTTCTAAGCACCACCAGGTGCGTCTTCCTCTTAACACTTCTCACACTCACGGCCTCAGTCACCATCAATCACATCAACAGGATCACCCCTGATAGCTTCAAGTCAGTTTTCAAGACATCCTACATTGCAGCTGGCTCTGAGCTGACTGTTGTTGTCAAGCCGCAAACGACAGGCTCATACGATATTGTTCTGTGGAGACCTGAAGGCGACAGTAGCCATTTTCAGAGAGCTGGAACTTTCACCGGCACAAAGATGTTTGTCAGCAATGCACTGGATAGTTCGGGTAACTGGCGAGTGGAGATTGTTCCCATGAGTGCTAACCCTTTCCTGATTAACGTAGATTTCCAGGTGTCAGGAGCAACCATCAGTAGCTTCGTGGGAATTGCCAGCAAAAAACGCATCTTCACTCTCTACCACACCAACATCAATAGCTACAATATCAACGTCAATGTCTACGCCGGAGATATGGCTGATCTTACCACCACCCTCTACGGTCCTTTTGCTTCCCTTTCCTTCGTTGGTGGCTCAGCACAACAGGTACCTAAAGTGAGCAACAATGCAGCGTCAATGACCTATACGGGAGCAGCTAACTCATACTACTATCTTGTTGTCGAAGCCGCCCAAGCATTGCTTAACCTCAAACCTCTTTACAGCATAAGTTTTTAGACTGACCGATATCAATGTCCCTATACAAGTGCCCTGACTGACTCACTCAGCTATTTCACAGGATGCAGCACAACCTTACCCACTCGTGGCTGGCCTTGTCTCAGTTTTGACAGTCAACTTGACAGGTGTATCAACTGCCAGGCTCCTTATAAGGTCACTGACAAGGGAGTGTGCATCCAGGAGAATGAATGCTCTGAGAATCAATATATCAAATTTGGAAATTGTTACGATCCGATTGTTCATTGTAAAAGTTTTGATAAATACGGTGGTCAGTGCTTCAGCTGCTAAGAAGGATATAACTTGGTCAACTCTACTGAACAAAAATGCTAAGCTATTGCTCCAGTCTGCACAGAAGATCAGTATCTGGTCGACAATGTATGTAAGTAAAAGGTTAAAAATTGTGTTCAATTCATCTCTCTCACTGGTATTTGCTAAGCCTGTGAACCTACTTACAACTTAATCGGCAATGTTTGTCATCCCAAGGAGGCGAACGTCAACTGTCCAAATGGCCAAGCTAAGTACAATGGAATTTGCAAGCGAGTGGATCCTAAGTGTGTTTTTGTTGACGGTGTGTCAGGAGACTGTCTGCTTTGTGCAAAAGGTTATCAATGGCTCGATCAGACCTGCCAATGGATTCAATGCGCTGATCGACAGTACAATGGTCTTGGAGTATGCATTGACATCAGTCCAGCTTGTGGTGAATAGTATGATAAAGTAACAGGAGATTGTCTTTCCTGCAAAAATCCTGAACTATTCGTACTCAACAACTAAGGAAAATGCATACAGATAATCCTCAATGCCCAGCAAGTCAAGACAACCAGTTGCCAGGACAGATATGTGCTTAAAGGAGACACATGCGTTCAGGTCGACTCTCTATGCAATGGCTATGACAAGACCACTGGTGATTGCACCTCTTGCAATAGTCCTAATACATACTTCCTCAACTCAGGTAAATGCATTCTCATTGATGGCTACTGCAGAAATCAGCCTGGAACATTCTTTAGTAATGGTCAGTGCGTGCCTGTCAACAGCCGATGCGATACTTTCAACTCGAACAATGGTAGATGCATCACATGTATTGCTAATACTTTCCTCAACCAGACAGATGGAAATTGTTACTATAATGAGCAATGCTCTCAGGCTGATCGTCAATATAAAAAAGCTGATGGTTCATGTGGAGTTGTTGACTCCAAATGCTCCAGCTGGCAAACAGACGGTACCTGTACTAGTTGCTCCAGTGGGTATGAACTCAATGGTCCGGGAGTTTGCTGTCTACAATTCAACTACTTGGCTGATCCTGTGTGCAAGCCTTACCATAAATAACATTGCTAACTGCTTGATCGACTGGATTTCTGTCAGGAGTGCAAGAGTGGTTATACCAAGTCAAAGGATGCCTATGGTGGAGACTACTATTATTCTAAATGCAAGGTCGCCTGATTATCAATAATCTTATTTTATGTAATAATGATGACTATCATATCCGATCATTCGAATCTTTTGAAGACCTACTAGCAGAGGGAGTCCTACATGCTATCCTCCTCTGTTTCTATCTTCTCCCACTCCAGCTCCTCCTCGGGCAAATATTTTTTAGGGACAGAGTGGAAGGCCACAGAAGGTCTAATCTCGCTTTCTCTGATATTTTACACGATTGTCTTCAGGATGTTGTCCAAAAATTACTGTGAATTTTCGTTCGGTCGAGGCTCAATGTTAAAGTGCAACTTATGGTTGTCATGCTCATAGGAGTTGTAGTATGGGTCCTTAGCTGGTATGTTGTTGTCGATGTCGACACCTAGAATAACTGATGTTTCATAGGCCCAACATCGTGAAACATTTTCTATTGTGTAGCCTCCACCTCCTAAAATAACTGTGGGAACACCGAAACGGAACATGTAGTTGACACACTCAGCATGTCCTTTCATTGAAAGGTTGAGGTGACCTAAGCGATCCTTGGAGAGTGAGTCAGCACCACACTGAATGACCATTGCATCAGGTCTGTAGTAGCTCATGACAGAGTCCATTACTTTTTTGAATAGCTCAAAGTAGGTCATATCGTCAATACCTTTCTTGAGAGGAACGTTGACTGAAAAATATTTGCCCAAGCCTTCACCAACTGAATTGAGAGCTCCTG